>Ga0187893_10002844_pt1 | contig 36920 bp, 26 predicted proteins | sample MA1701074metaG_FD_139574 | JGI IMG/M metagenome (GOLD analysis project Ga0187893, IMG submission 139574) | White microbial mat communities from a basaltic lava cave in the Kipuka Kanohina Cave System on the Island of Hawaii, USA - MA170107-4 metaG ... | reverse complement strand
GCCGATCCAATCCGTACCATGCATCTCTTCACAGCGGTCTCCTTGAATGATGGTCTTCCTCGAAAAACACCCATCACCTTGGAGCCGCTTTGCGCCAATTTCAACTATGAATAGCACACTCCCTGTTGTGGTTTGTCGATGGACAACAAATCGTGCGAATCTGTTTTCGATGCGAGAGCGCGTGTATCCGCCTCCGCGGCGGCGGGAGTCAGCCGGTTTCCGCGAGGAGGCGTTCGAGTTCGTCGAGTTTCTCGGCGAACAACCTCATGCAGTTGCGGACCGGCTGGGGCGTCGTCATGTCGACGCCGGCGAGTTTGAGGCAGTCAATGGGATAGACACTGCTGCCGGCCCGCAGGAAGGTCATCAGGCCATCCACCGCGCCGGGTTCGCCGGCGAGGATGCGCCGGCCGATGTCGGTGGCGGCGGCGTAACTGGTGGCGTACTTGTAGACGTAGAACGCGCGGTAGAAGTGCGGGATGCGGAAGCATTCGAAGTCGGTCTGGGGATCGATGACGAGGGTGGGGCCGTAATACTTCGCGACGAGGTCGTGGTAGGCCCTCTGCATCGCGTCGGGGGTGAGCGGTTCGTCCTTTTCGACGCGGGCGTGGGTCCAGCGCTCGAATTCGGCGAACAGCGTCTGGCGGAAGACCGTGGTCCGCATGTTCTCGAGCAGCGAGTTGACGAGTTCGAGTTTCTCCTGGCGGGCCGCGGCCCGGCGATAGAGGTATTCGTTGAGCAGCACCTCGTTGACGGTCGAGGCGACCTCGGCGCAGAACAGACTGTAGTCGCCGTAGATGATCGGCTGGCTCTTCACGGTGAACCAGGTGTGCATGGCGTGTCCCATCTCGTGGGCGACGGTGGAGCGGTCGTTGGGCGTGCCCTCGTAGTTCAGCAGCAGGTAGGGGTGGACGGTGTAGGTGCCGGAGCAGTAGGCGCCGCTGCGCTTGCCCTTCGTTTCGTACACGTCGATCCAGCGCGACTCGAACCCGCGCCGCAGCGGCTCGGCGTATTGCGGTCCGAGGACGGCGAGGGCCTCGCGGATGGTGGCGACGGCGTCTTCGTAGGCAACCTTGCGGCGGCTTTCGGCGACCAGCGGGACGTAGAGGTCGTAGGGGTGGAGTTCGGCCAAGCCGAGGACTTTTTTCCGCAGGGCGGTGTAGCGGTGCAGGAGCGGCAGGGCCTCGTTGACGGCGGCGACCAGGTTGTCATAGACCGAGACGGGGATGTTGTCGGGGACGAGGGCGGCCTCAACGCAGGAGGCGTAGTTCCGCGCGCGGGCGTAGAACCAGTCGCGCTTGTTGGAGTAGGCCAAGAGCGAGCCGACAGTGTTCTCGAACGATTCGTAGGTGCCGTGGAGGCCGAGGAAGGCGTCGCGGCGGACGCGCGGGTCGGAGGATTGCAGGAAGGACGAAAAACGGGCCGGGCTGAGTTCGACCTCGCGGCCCTGTTCATCCCGGATGGCGGGGAACTTCAGGTCGGCGTTGGTCATGAGCGAAAAGGTCCGGGACGTGGCGTCGGCCAAGTCGGCGGACATGGCGAGCAGTTCCTCCTCGCGCCGCGAGAGGGTATGGGGCTTCAGGCGGCGCAGGTCGTCGAGGGCGTGGCGGTAGACCGCCAAATCGGCGTCGGCGGCGAGCCAGGAGTCGAGCGCCGCGGCGTCGATCTGCTGGATCTCGGGCATCAGCCAGGCCCAGGCCTCGCCGAAGCGATTGGACAGGTCGGACGCGCGGCCGAAGCGGGCCTGGGCGGCTTTGTCGTCGAGGTTTTCGTCCTGACGGAGGTGGGCGAGGACGAAGAGGCGGTCGACCCGGAGGTAGGTCTGGTCGCGGTGACGCAGGACGGCAAGCAGGTCGGGGCCGGACTGGGCGGCGCGGCCCTGCATTTCCCGGGACTGGCGGACCATTTCCTGTGCCCGGGCGAAGTCGGCCTCCCACGCGGCGTCGTCGGGGTAGAGGTCGTTGAGATTCCACGTGTACTCGACGGGAACCTGGTCGCGGGTCCGCACCGCGGCCGCGCCGCTGGTGCCTTCGGTCATCCAGGCCGGTACCTGGCTGCATCCGCCGGCCGCCAGCAATCCACTCATCGCCCATGCTCCGGTCAACCGTCGCCGTTGATGCGCGCGGGACACGTTCCTGACTCCGCCGCCCCTCGCCGCAGCAAGTCGCCTGAGGAGGACCGGCCGCGCCGGCAGCGTACCCGCGGCGACCGGCGGGGGCCAGCGGCGCAGGCGGAATCGTTCCCCTTCGGGTCGCGGCGAAACAAGAACGAGCGGTCCGACCGGTCGCCCGCGCGGCCGGTTCGGACGGCCCGGGGGGGCGCTGCGGATCAGATTTCGAAGGCGTCGCCTGCGGAGGGGGTTTCGACGGCGGGGAAGCCGGCGTGACGGAGGCGGGCCGCGAAGGGGTCCATCTGGTCGGGCTCGCCGTGGACGAGGAAGACGCGGCGGCAGCGGCCGGCCAGGGGCGCGGTCAGCCGGTCAAGTTCGTGGCGGTCGGCGTGGGCGGAAAAGCCGCCGAGCACGACGACCTGGGCCCGCAGCCGGTACTTTTTCCCGAAGATCTTGAGGTGGCTTTGTCGCTCGACGATCCGCCGGCCGAGCGTGTTGGCCGCCTGGTAGCCGACGATCAGCACGGTGTTGCGCGGGCTCTGCACGTTGTTCCTGAGATGATGCAGGATGCGGCCGGTCTCACACATGCCGCTGGCCGAGATGATGACGCAGGGGGACCGGCGGCGATTCAGGGCCTTGCTGCGCTCGACGTCGCGGATGAAGGTGCAGCAGTCCGCGCCGAGCAGGTCGCCGGAGCGGCCGAGCAGTTCGCGGGCCTCGCGGTCGTAGCACTCGGGGTGCATCCGAAAGACCTCAGTGGCGTCGACCGCCAGCGGACTGTCGACGAAGACCGGGATGCGCGGGATGCGGCCCTCTGCCATGAGGCGGTGGAGGTAATAGACGATGGTCTGGGTGCGGCCGACGGAGAACGCGGGCACGACGATCTTGCCCCCGCGGCCGACGGTCTCGTGGACGACGGCGGCGAGTTCATCGGCGAGGTCGCGGACGGGCGGGGTAGCGCGGTTGCCGTAGGTGCTCTCACAGATCAGCGCGTCGCAGGCGGGCAACGGGGCGGGGTCGCGGAGGATGGGCTGTCCGAACCGGCCGACGTCGCCGCTGAAGAAGACGCGCGTCTCGGGCCCCGAGGGCAGACGGATGACGAGTTCGACGCCGGCCGAGCCGAGCATGTGGCCGGCCTCGTGGAAGCAGGCCTCGACGCCGGGAGCGACGGAGAAGGGGAGGTCGTAGGAGACGGTGCGGATTCGACGGACGGCCTCTGCGGCGTCGTCGTCGGTGTAGAGCGGTTCGACGGGCGGCTCGCCGCGGCGGGCGCGCTTCTTGTTGAGATAAGCGGCATCTTCCGACTGAATGTGGGCCGAGTCGGCCAGCATGATCGCCGCGAGGTCGCGTGCGGCGGGCGTGGCGTAGATGACGCCCTCGAAGCCGCGTCGGGCGAGCAGCGGCAGTCGGCCGGCGTGGTCGATGTGCGCGTGGGAGAGGATGACGGCGTGGAGCCGGCGCGGATCGAAGGGAACGTCGGCGTTTTTCGAGGCGGCCTCGGCGCGGCGCCCCTGAAAGAGGCCGCAGTCGAGGGCAAGGAGCGCCCCGTTCACTTCGAGCAGGTGCATCGAGCCGGTGACTTCGCGGGCCGCGCCGTGGAAGATGAGCCGGGGCATCAGGGTTTCTCCGGGGCGTGCGGCGGGTCTGGCGCGGCGCGGGCGAGGCGGACGAGTTCGGCGTAGTGCGGGGGCCGGTCACCCGGCGGAAGGGGCGCGAACGCCTCGACGAGATCGCGGGCAAGTTCTCCGCGAAGGCGGGCGGCGGCGGCGGGGTTGCGCTGGTCGGCGGGCAGGGCGGACATCAGCCGCAGGTCGAGCCGCCGCGTCCGGCCGCAGGCGAGCCGCAGCAGGGCGGAGGTCCGCCAGAGGGGCCGCAGGCGGTCGGGCAACTCGGTCGGGACAACGTGTCCGCCGATGTATTCGTCGTCGGGGTCGGGCCGGGCGAGGAGTTCGTGCTGGATGCCGAGGACGGCGTAACGCTCGGCGCGAGTGATGAACTCGCAGGCGCGGGCGCAGGCGGCCGGGTCGGCGCGAAAGAGGTCCTCGGCGGCTCGCTGCCAGGCGTCGGCCTCGGCGATTTCGGCGCGACGGCGCGGGGCGTGTTCGTCGGCCAGCGCGCCGCAGGCGCGGGCGGCGAGATGCTGGACGGCGGCCGCGGCGGACCAGTCGCGCGCGGCGCGGAGCCGGCAGGCCTCGACGCGAAGGGTCTCGGGCGCGAGCGGGTCGCGCCAATGCGGCTCGGGACGGGAGGTCACGTCTTCCTGCGCCGCGGCGACGCGGGCGGGCCAGTCGGGCGGCGGGCCGTCGGCGAACCAGCGGGCGGCGAGGCGCTCGATGAATGGATCGATCGCGCCGGCCCGCAGGGCGCGGCACAGGCGGTCGATTCGGGCGGAGTTGTCAGCGTCGAGGAGTTGGGCGGCGAGGAGGTTGGCAAGCGGGTCGTACGGATTGATTTCGGTGAGGTAAGCATCGAGTGCCGACCGCGCGGCGGGCAGGTCGCCGGCCAGCGCGAGGGATTCGGCGAGCAGCCCGCCCGCGCCGGGGTAACCAGGACACCAGTCCGCCAGCGTGCGCCAGGCATCGACGGCGCGGGCGGTGTCGGCCGGCGTCTCGCGCGGCGCGGCGCGGGCCACGGCCGAGCAGGCGAGGCCGAGATCGAACTGCCGTTCAAGCCAGCGGGCCGCGCCGAAAGACCCGTCCGCCAGGGCGAGCAGGTCGGCGGCGCGGTTCGGCTCGCGGTCGAGCAGGGCGCGGCCGAGCGCGTGGGCGCGGCCACGCTGCACGTCGCCCCAGACGACGAGGACGGCGGCGGCGGCCAGACCGACCGCGGCGAGTCTTCGCAAAAAGGGCCGCGGGAAAACCAGCGACCACGAGGCGCGGAAACATTCGCGCGGCGGGAGCGAGCCGAGGATCAGGCCGATCAACGTCCAGTACCACGCGGACAGCACGGGGTTGCGGAGGTTGACGCTGGCGAGTTCGCCGATCACCAGCGCCGTCAGGCCGGCCGCGCAGGCCGCCCGCAGGGCGCGTCGGCGGGGCACCGGGTCTTCGCGGAGACGGCGGAGCGCGGCAACAATGGCAAGCAGCGGAATGGCCGTGTAGGCCGCGCCGCCGGGGATGCCGAGTTCGTAGGCGGCCTGCAACCACTCGTTATGGCCGGCGAGGTCGATGCGGCCGTGGAGGAGGTGCGGGGACTCAGCCCGGCGTCGGGCGAGCGCGGAGGTCATGCGGCAGACAAACAGGTCCGGGCCGACACCCAGCAGCGGGCGGTCGCGCAGCGACGCGGCCATCTCGGCCCCGTAGACGGCACGGACAAGCACGGGGCCGCTGATTTCGCGTTGGGTGCTGCGGGCCTGGCCGCGGACCCACGCGGCGGCGGCAACGATCGCCGCGGCGGCGAAAGAGAGCATCGCGATGCGGGCCGCGCGGGTGCGAAAGAGGTTCCATGCGACCACGCCGAGCGCAAAGCCGCAGCCGCCCAGCGCGGAGGCCGCCGCCCCGCGTCGGCCCGAAGCGACGACCAGCACGAGGGAACACACGGCGACCGCCGCCGCCAGCGCGATGGCGGGGATGACCCGGCGGCTCAGCAGCACGGGACAGCGGGCCGACCACAGGCCGGCGGCGAGGCCCGCGGCGAACGCGAGCCAGACCGCGCCCAGCGCGCCGGTGAGCGTCACGGGTCCGACCGGCCACAGCGGGTAGAGCAGGCCGAGGGCATGACGGTGCCAGAAGGTCAGCGTCGTGGCGAGGAAGGCGACGAGGGCGGCGGCGACCAGCATGGCGGAACCGCCGCGCGGCACGCAACGAGAGAGGAGTCCGGCCCAGGCCCCGCCGGCAAGGAGGCCGAAGAACCAGCCGCGCGACAGTTCCCAGGAACCGTTCCATGCGGCCGAGAGCAGAGTCCAGGCGAGGGTGAAGGCCAGCAGCGGCGCAAACCAGGAACCGGAGGATCGCACGCGGTTCAATTCCAGCCCCAGAGGCACGGGCGAGCGCCGCGGACGGCTCAAGGCCGACGCGGCAAGCAGCGCGGCTGCCCCGAGGGCCGGGGCGTACGCGCGGAGGTCCGCCATGCCCGGCAGATGAAGCGGAAGGATAAGGAGGCGGGCGATCGGTCGCGTCCATGCGTGAGATTCGGCTGCGTCCGGCGGACCGGGGGTGCGGCAGAGCGCGAGCGAGGCGAAGGCGAGGACGATTCCCACCACGACCGCCGGCGCGAGGAGCCGACCGCCGTGATCCCCCCGTTCGTCGGGGGGGAAACGGGGGGCGTCCGCGGGGAGCGAACGATCCGCTGGGACGGTCATGCGGTCACCGTGGCGCGATCAGGCCGCGGCGGGACTTGGGACGGACAGACGGGGGGACGATGGCGCTGCACGCCCCGGGATGGTAGATGGAAGCATCGGAACCGAGAAGTGGAGGGCCGGCGCTGCCCGGACGGTGAGCGGGATACGGGGCCGGGCGTATCGAAGGACGGGCGCGGCGGAGGCAGTCCGTGCGGCGGCGATCAGGACGGGGGCGTAGGCGCCTGGAGCATTCCCTTGGGGCGCGGCTTCTTCTGCTGCTCTTCTTCCTGTTCGGCGGGCTGATCGGGCGCTCTTTCTTCTTCGCGCTCGTCGGCCCGAGCCCGCGGTTCGTCGGGAAGCGCGGCGTTCATCTCGCCGCCGGGCGTGGCGTCCGCCTGCGGCTGCTGGGCGCGCTGCTCCGTTAACTGCTGAGCGTACTGCTCGTCCGCCGAGGGTCGGCCCATGGTGTAGGCCACGATGCCGCCGGCGGCGACCAGCAGCAGGGCGGCCACTCCAATCAGGACCTTGTTGCGGCTGCCACCGGAATCGACTCTCGAACTGCGCATGGTTGGCATGACCAAGTTTCCTTTACGCTAACCGTTGCGCGAACACCCTACGCCGGGCGCGCTGTAGACGGCCGACTCCCGCCTCCCTGCCCGGCACTCCCCCGGTACGGGGCAGGCCCCGTCGGGTGGTGCGGGGAACCCGAAACTAGTCGCAACTTCCCGAGTTCGCGGCGACCATCGTGTAGCACAATTCGTTCGGCCCGGTCCGTTCGCCGTAGTAGCATTCCACCAGCGGTGAAGACGGCATGCAGTCATAGCGCCAGCCGGGACCGCGCAGCATGTTGGCCTGGTAGGGGTAATCCTGGATGGGGAACGAGGCGACGAGGTCGAACATGGTGTCGCGCTGGAGGATCTTGAGTTTCTCGCCGTGGCCGTCGGCCATGACCGTGTTGAACTCGCCGACGCGCTGGTGCCAGCCGGGCACGTCGATCGGCGTCGTTCCGTAGCCGAGGTCGGCGACTTCGCGGGTGCTGTAGACGGCCTGCATGAGGCGGGACTCATAGAACAGGAGCGTCTGCGAGGCATCCGGGATGCTGCTGGCGGGGCGCATGAAGGTTCCGAACCGGTAGCGGACCAGGCCGCTCTGCGCGGCGTCATTGCCCTCTTCCTGGTTGGGATAGTCACCGAGGTAACTGTTGCCGGTGGCGCGGAAAATGGACTCCTTCCACAGGTCCGGGTTGCTGGTGATCCCGCTGCTCGGTTCCCAGTTGTCGCTCTGGACCTCGCCGGAATCGGTGGGACAGCGGTACTCGGGGAAGAGACTCTGGGGAGTCAACGCGGTGCCCGCGGCGGCGATGTTGAAGGGGCGCCTGACGGCGCCGAAGTAGATCGGGGCCCCCTGGTTGTTGAAGTACAGGTCTTCGCCGTCCTGTCCACCCCAGTCCCAGCCGCCCAGACCGATCCAGTTGCAGCGGCCGACGGTGGCCTGCGGGTGGACGATGCCGCGAGTGTCGCTCGAACCGTAATTGCCGCCGGCCTGGCCGATGGTCTTGAGGTTCGACATACATTTCATGCGGATGCCTTCCTGCCGCGCGGCGGTCAGCGTCGGGAGGAGGATGGCGATCAGCAAGGCGATGATGGCGATCACGACCAGCAGTTCGATAAGCGTGAAGGCCGACAACCGATTGCGTTCATACCTCTGGAACATTGCTCGGGACTCCTCATTACTGGATTGAACACGCAGTCGCAGCGCTCCGGGTGGATCACCGGAGCACGGAGCCGACTGCCAACGCGGTGTGCGGCTTGCGCCGTGCCGCTGGCCTGCGGAGGCGGTCTGACCACCCCGCACCCTAACTATACCGCCCTCCGGGGGCGTCCGCTATAAAAATCTTAACAATTTCGTTCGGGCCGCCGGGGCAGGGACGGGGCGGGCCTGCGGCGTCCATCTTCGCCGGCCTTCTGCCGCGCTTTGGGGGGAAAAACCCGAATGGGATTGGCGGCCGGGACACGGAAGGGGCCCGCTTCGGCCACGTCGTCAATCGCGGCCGATACTCGCTTGTAAGCGTTTATATTTCAACCAATTAGAGTAGTCGCGTCCGGGCAGACGACCCGTATCGCAGGGCGGCACCGGAGGTCGTTCAATCCACGCGGGGGCACCGGCAGGACGCTATTTGCCCGCCGGTCGCGCGGTGGGCGGCGAACCCGACACGGGGATGCCGAGGGTGAAGGGGACTCGGCCGAAACCGACCCCGAAATCCCCCTCCGGCCGGCGCTGGATGTTCTGGCCGAGGTCGATGCGACTCTGGAGGGCCTGGGCCAGCCGCAGTTGCTGGACGCCTCCGAGAACGCCGCCCAGATCGCCGGAAGTTGAAGCGAAAAACAGCCCGCGGTCCTCCCGGCCGGAGAGGTTGAGGATGTTAATCGGGTTGTTGCCGAAGCCGATGACGCCCAGACCGCCGTTATTGAGCATGTTGAAGAACAACTCGGCGCCCTGGAGGCCGAAGAGGTCCTGAACGCTGACGGGCTGGTTGAACTGGGCGGACTCGATCCAGCGCATCAGGTACTGGTTCATTGACTGGCCGGGGAGGATGAAGCCGCGCTGTCCGGACTGGTGGATCAGTTCGAGCAGGCCGCGGTCGGCCAGGGAGATCTCGAAGCGCCCGGTTCCGAACTCGACGCTGAGGCGGAAACCCCAGGTCCCGCGCTTGGAGAGGGTGGCGACCGGGGCGCGGATTTCAAACTCGCTGCGGACCTCGCTCTCGGCGACGCCGGCGCGGATCGCGCCATAGGCGAGACCGAGGCGCGTCACGGCCGCGTCCTGGCGGGCGAAGAGGTCGTCGACGCTGGCGAGGGTGAGCGGCTCGATCATGACGATGGTTGGCGGCTGGGCGGGGGTGAGGGCGAGTTGCACCTTCGAGCGCAGCGGCGTGTTGATCTGGACGCCGCTGCCGTAGACGTCGCCGATCTGGACCTGCTGCCAGCCGGCGTCGCCGTCGGGGCGGGCCTCGAGCGGACCCCAGCGGGCCTTGCCGCTGACCTTGACCACCTGGAAGCGGAGTTCGCCGGCGGCCGGGGGTTGCTGGTCGGCGGGGTCGGCGTCGGCGCGGGCCGTAGGTCCGCCGAGGGCCAGCGCCAAGGCGGCAAGCACGCAGGGCGCGACGTTTGAAGCGTTCGGGCGAGTCATGCGCGTTCCCTCAATCTGTCGTTCCGATTCGGTCCTGACAGACTATACCCATAATCCGTCCCCCAGTCTCCAAGCATGGGTCGTGCCGGAGTGAAAAACGGGTTCCGGCAGCGGGGCGACGGACGCCTGGGGTCTATTTCGGTCGGCCGGGTGCAGTGGTTGGGCAGTATTCCCCGGGGTGAAAGAACGGTTTTCCCACCTGAATCCCCTTTGGTCCGGGCCAAGTGGAACGGCTGCGCGCTGGGCGCCGGCCTGAATCCCGATCATTTGGACACGTTTTCGGTCTCGAGGAGCCGATCGGCTGGGCCGCGATGATCACGTCCGCCGGGACGACGGTGGTTCCGATTATTCAAACGCGATCACGCCGCGCCGAAGAAGGCCATGGCCCGCGGCGTCGCAAAGCGTACGCCCGCGCGGATGATGCCGTCCTGGGGATCGGCCGTGCGCACGACCTCGCCGGGGATCCAGAGGATGCCTTCCGCGCCCTGCAAGCCGACGAGGAGCGGCATGCCGACATAGACGAACCAGTCGCCGGTCATCGCGCGCTCGATCTCGCCGGCCGTGAGGTTGTAGGGGATCAGCAGGCCGACCCCGCCTTCCGAGAGGTCGACGAACGCCGCCGGCAGCCGGCGCCACTCCGCCTGGATCGAAAGTACGATGAACGTTTCAAGGGGCGTCCGGTGTCGCGGATGAACGCGCCGTGGGGCGGGGACGGTCGCTTCCGTCTCCGGCGGCAGCGAGCGGATCAGTTGCTGAATCCGCTTCTGAACCGAAACACCCATTAGTCCGAAGGTCTTCTTCGCCAGCCGATAGTCCCGCATGGCCCGCTCGATCTCCGGGCGCATCTTTTTCAGCCATTCGCGGTCCTGGGCGGCGCGCTGTGCCGCCTGGTCGGGCCCGGACGGAGGGCGGTCGGGCGTTTGGAGCAGGCGGCTCTGGAGGTCGCCCATCCACTCCGCGCCGACGCGGTAGCCGTTGAGCGTTTCCGTGCAGTGCGAGACGCGCATCCGGCCCGCCCAGATGATGTCGTGCACGCGGAAGGCGACCAGGAGTTCCTGGCCCGATTCGTAGGGGGAAAGGGCCACGAAGCACAGGCCGGTTTCGCTGATGTCGCGGAGCGTGCCGTTGGCGTAGGGACCGGCGACGTTTCGCGAGACGCGGCTGACGGCGATGGGTGCGTTGAGCAGCCGGCGTGTGTGAGCGCGCTTGCCCTTCCATTCATCGAAGGGCAGTTTCTCGGTTCGCTCGACGTGGCCGAGAAAACTGAGCAGACTTTCGGCGGGGATCAGGTCCTCGGCAGACATCGAGACCGGATTGTACGACCCAGGGTCGGGCGCGGGTCCGGACCGGCAGCCGCGGGCACTAGCGGCGGTCCCCGTTCGGCGCCTGCCAAGGGGCCGGATCGGTGTCCGGCGTCGAATCGTCGTCAACGATTTCGGGCTGTTCCGCAAAGGGGACGGGGTCAACTTCGTCGATTGGGGCAGCGGGGACGGGCAGTCCGGCGGCGGGCTGGGTGGCGGCGGGCGGCTGAGCCCAGGGCGGCAACTCGCCGGGGCCGGGCTCGGGGGGGAGTTCGATCGGCTCGGCCTGATAGAGGCCGCGCTTCTCCATGAAGTCGTCGGCCTTGGCCATGAGCGAGACGAGTTCGCCGCCGGTGACGACCTGGTAGGCGACGGCATCCTCGATCATTCGTCGGTAAACGAGTTCGCGGACGGCGTATCGACGATCGCCGAGGCCGAGGGAGCCGAAGACGGTGAAGTTGACGCCGCCGCGCATCTGGCAGATGCGCATGACCATGAACGCAAGGGTGCCCTTGTCGAGTGCCTGGTCGGGGGAGAGGTTCCACTGGGCGCGGACGATGCCGCGGGAGACGAGTTTGTCGCGGCGCTCCTCGAAGGTGGTGGCGGGGTCTTCGCCGTCGGCGAGCAGGAGCATGGCGCGGTAGGACTCGGCGATGGTGACGAGCGGGGCCTGGGCGAGGTAGGCCTGGAACTGGGGGTCGGCCATCTTCGAGGTGTCGACTTCAACGTCGGCTTCGCGGCGGACGGCGCAGCCGGCGGCGGCCAGCGCGCAGGTCATGGCGGCGAGCAGGAGTCGGGCGGCAAGCGAAAGGCGACGGGTGTCATACAAAGCGCTCCCCTGTCGGGTCGCGGCGAAACGAGGCATCGCAGGGCAGAACGCGGAGCCACGAGTTTGCGTGCCGCGGGTCGCGGCGAAACGGAACGGGCCGGGCGCGGATCGTCTTAGAAGGACCATGTGACACCCGTCAGGAGGAAGGTCCGCGTCGTCTGGTCGGAGAAGGCCGAGCCGGGGAAAAACGTGCCGAAGCGCACGGTGATCGAAAGGTCGCTGGTGATGCGGTAATTGACGAAGTAGTCCATCTCCCAGCCGAGGTAGCCGCTCTGCTCGTCGGCAAGGGGGTCGCTGGAGGCGGCGTCGGAGCGGTGCTTGTAGTAGAGGAACCAGTTCGTGCCCAGTTCAAGGGCCTTGAGCAGTTCGACGTCGGGCAGCGGCAGGAAAGACGCGCCGATGCGCCAGATGTGGATGTTGCTCAGCCGCGGGGCGAAGGTCAGACCGGTGTCGCGGAAGCCGAAGCCGATGAAGCCGTTGTCGACGCGGTCGCCGCGGTTTCCGCCGGCGGCGTTGGTAGGCGAGCCGAGGCGGTCGGGGTCGCCGCTGGCGAACATGTACTCGCCGGAGAGGCGGGGCTTGGTCTTGTGGTCGAAGAGGTATTCGAGGACCTGGTCGAAGGCCCAGGCCTTGATCTCGTCGGTGTACAGGAAGCGGCGGTCGCCGTAACTCTGGCCGCGCTCGATGACCCACTCGCTGGCGTAGCGGAGGTTGCGGACGAGTTCGCCGGTCGAGCCGAAGCCGACGTAGGTCGAGTCGTACTGGTAATTCTGGAGCAGGTCGACGGGGTCCTCGCGGGTGTGGTCGCGGTTGATGGCGACGTAGGCGAACGGCTCGTGCTGGCGGAAGCCCCGGTACTTGGTCTCGATGATCCAGAAGGTGCGGTTGCTTTCGCCGGCGACGGGGCGGCTGCGGTCGATGTTCTGGGTGCTGCTCGGGGTGCGGCCGACGACGAAGGTGGTTTCGAGGCCGAGCGCCTCGCCGCGGACCTGGACGTGGTCGAGCGGCAGCGAGATGGCGTAGCCGGTGCCGGCCTGGACGAAGTCGCGGCCGATCTTCGTTTTGAGGGAGAGCGGGAGCGTCACGTCGGCGTAACGCTTGAGGGCCTTGGTGACGTCGAGTTGGTACCAGCCGCGTTCGAGACGGGGCGAGACGTAGTCGTCGTCGCGGCCGGTGAATGCGTCGCCGCCGTTCCAGTCAATGACCGCCGTCCGCATACGGACGTAGGCGTCGTGGGTGCCCTGTTCGGCGGTCATCGCGCCCCAGAGGCGCAGGGTGTAGGAGCGCTGGGTACGGCTGCTGTCGAAGCCATCGTCAAAGAGGAAGGTGTACCAGTCGAACCAGCCGCCCCAGTCGAAGAGGACCTTCTGCGAGGGGGGCAGGACGCGGTCGAGGCGGGCGCGGTTCTCCTCCTCGATCTGTCGCTGGCGCTGGAGGAAGAGATCGCTGGGGCCGCCGGGCTGGTTGGGCTGGAGGTTGAGTTGGGCGTGGGCGGCGGAGACGCTGAAAAGGATGACCGCCGCGCCCAGCAGTGTCCGAGACCGGTCCGCCGCTTCCCGCCGTTGATGCACGCCCGACCGTCCTCGGATGGTCCTGTCGTTGTCCGGCGCGGCCGCTCGCCGCGCTGCAAGCCACGGCCGCGAGCGCCGTTCGGCGGCTCCGCGAGCCGGCGCTGCCAACGTACCGCGCATCTGCGCCGCGCCAAGAGGCAAATGCACTGCGAAGCGACCAACTGTGAAAACTCGCGGGGCATATCGACTGTTTCTCGGTGGGCGGTTTATGTCAAAGCGTCGGGCGCGGGGGTCGGAACCTGCATCACCGCCCGGGACGGGGTCGGAACGGCTCCAGACCCCGCGCGGCAGTATTGATAAGGGGGTTGTGGAGCGCCACGGGACCACTGGACCGGCGGCCGTGATCGAGGGATCGCGGGCGAGCGGGGCGCGCAGTTGCCTGTCGCGGCGAAGGATGCGGCTGGCTCGTATAATCGCGGAAGATTCGCGTTGGCCGGGGCGCACGGTTTTGAGGAGTCTCAATGATTCTGGACAGGCGATGGCGGGTGGGGTCGGTGGGGAGATCGAACCGCGCCCACGGGCACAAGTCCGGCGACGGCGGAGCGGCGCCCGGGGCCATGCCCGGTACCGCCGCCCGAATGGGTTTGGCGGCCCTGATCGGCATCGCGACGTGGATCGCGGTCCCCGTGGGGGCAAACCCGGGGGACGTGCCCGAGCCGGCCGCGGACGAGGACGAGCCGCGGATCGCGTGGCGGTTCGGATCGATCAGACACCAGGTGCCGCTGCTGGAGGTGTTCACGTCGCAGGAGTGCAACAGTTGTCCGCCGGTGGAACAGTTCCTGAACGGACTGGCGGGGCGCGGCTACGGTCCGGACAAGGTGGTGGTGCTGACGTGGCACGTGAGTTACTGGCCGCACCTGGGCTGGACCGACCGCTTCGCCCTGCCGGCCTCCGCCGAGCGGCACGCCATGTTCAACGAAGAACTGGTACTTTCGGGTCCGTATACGCCGCAGGTGATGCTCAACGGGCGCGAGCGGCGCGAGCGGGGGAACGATCTTCTGGCGGCGATCGACGGGCTGGGTCAGCGTCCGCCGGCGGCGCGGCTGCGGATGCTGGTGGAGATGCCGGCGCGGAGCCGGAACGTGCTGGAGATCTACGGAGAGTTCGACCGGTCGACGGTGAATCAGAAAGAGATCGAGGTCGCGCAGGTGATCGTGGCGGTGTTCGAGATGGGGCTGACGACGAAGGTGGAGGCGGGCGAGAACCGGGGGCGGACGCTGCGCGAGGACTACGTGGTGCGGAGACTGGCGTCGGCGCACGAGGTGCGGGTGATCGACCACATCCTGCACCTCGGGACGCAGGTCGGGGTGGAGCCGGGGTGGAACGTCGACCGGCTGGGCGTGGCGGCGTTCGTGCAGGTGAAGCGCGACCGGAAGATTTACCAGGCGACCGCGGGGCTGCTGGACCCCAAGACGGCCCGGCCGGCCGATCCGTGAGGCGGCGCGGGGGCCGAATCGGGAAACCCTTCGATCGAACAGGCGGACGGCGAGCCGTCCGACATTCCCGCGCACGATGGTCATTCCGGCGCACAATCGTCACCTTCGCTCACGATCGTCACCCCCGCGAAAGCGCGGGGTCCCGTCGCGCCGACTGCTGGATTCCCGCTTGCGCGGGAATGACGTTGGGGCGCGGGAGTGCCGACCCTTCGCGGGAATGACGGTCATGAGCGGGAATGACGTGGAGGCGCGTTTGGCCGTCGGGGGACGGTCGGCCGCGGGGGCAGGCCGCGGTGCTTGCGGACGAAGCGGCAGAAACTGACGAAATGATGCCAGCCGTGCCGGCCGAAGGGCATCGCGCTGCGGCGGCGGTGGGCGTGGAGACAGACGATGCCGGGGTGGTGGACGACGCGCCGGCCGCGCCGCCAGAGCCGCAGGCAGAGGTCGACGTCCTCGAAGTAGAGGAAGAAGCGGGGGTCGAAGATCATGCCGTCGGGGAAGTCCGCGCGCCGCAGAAACATCGCCCCGCCCAGGCCCCAGTCGACGTCGACGGGCCGCGAGCGGTCGAGGTCGTCGTACAGATAACGCCGGAAGAACGGCGGCCGCAGCCCCAGCCAGCGCAGCGGCGTGCGGGCGTAGAGCGCGACCGGCCAGGTGTAGAAGCGCCGGACGGACGGCTGCACCGCGCCGTCGGGCGCGCGGAGCAGCGGCAGCAGCGCGGCCACATCTGGCTGCTCGTCGAGGAATCGGACGGCAGCGGCCAGCGCGCCGGCGGTGACGCGCAGGTCGGGGTTGGCGACCAGCAGCGTCCGGCCGGTCGAGGCGCCGAAGGCGGCGTTGATGCCGGCCGCGAAGCCGGTGTTCGGGCGGTCTAAGATGTGCGTGAAGACCTCGGCGGCCGGGGGCAGGACGATGCGCTCAGCGGGGGCGTGATTGACGACGACGAGTTCGAACGGCCCGCCGGTCGGGGCCGGGGGCGGGCCGTCGGGCGGGTGACGGGCGAGCGACTCGGCGAGGCCGGCGAGGTCGGCGGCGCTGCGGTAGTTGACGGTCAGGACGCTGATCATCGCCATGTCCCGCGGAGGAGTTTCGCCAGCCGCGGGGCGACGTGCAGCCGCCACCAGCGGCGTTCGAGCCGCGCGTTGAGTTCGGCCTCGGAGACGCGGGCGAGGCGCGCGACGGCGGCCCGCTTGTCGCGGACCCAGTCGCCGGCCCGCAGTGCGGCCCATTTGCCGGCGAGGAAGGGCCGCCCGCGGCCGCGGAGGGTCTCGGCGGCGCACTGGAGGGTGAGAAAGGCGAGATGGGCCGCGAGGTATCGGCGGCGCTGGCGGGCGGTGAGCAGCGCGCGCCAGACGATCTCGGCGTTGCGGGCGGAATGAAAGTGCATCGTCCAGCCGCGGGGGTCGTGCGACGCGCTGAGCCGATGGTAACAGATCGAGTCGGCCGCCAGCACGCAACGCCAGCCGGCCCACTGGAGGCGGAAGCCCAGTTCCACGTCCTCGTAGTAACTGACGAACTGCTCGTCGAGGAGGCCGACCCGGTCGAGGGCCGCGCGGCGGTAGAAGGCCGAGGCGGCACAGGCGGAAAAGGTGTCGGCGGGGAGTTCGGCGGCGCGGGCGGCCGGCGCGCCGTGCAGCCGTTTTGATGCGCCGCCCGCGACGGAAAAGACATCGCCGGCGGAGTCGATGGGATGGGGCGGGTCGGCGCGCAGCACGAGGGAGGCGACGGAGCCGACGCGGGGATCGTCGAAGCGGTGCAGGGCGCGTTCGAACCAGCGGGGATCGACGGTGGTGTCGTTGTTGAGCAGGGCGACGACGGGCGCGTCGGCGGCACGGAGGCCGGCGTTGCAGGTCGCGGCGAAGCCGACGTTGTGCGGGTTGACGATCAGCCGGACGTCGGGGCGGGCCGCGCGAAGCCAGTCGGCGCCGCCGTCGCCGGAGGCATCATCGACGACGATGACCTCGAAGTCGCGGCGCGATTGGCGGTGGAGCGATTCGAACAGGGGCGGCAGGAAGCGCGCGCCGTTGTAGTTGGGGATGACAATGGCGGCGGCCGCGGGCATCGGCGGCAGGGGAACGCGGCGGCGCGGGGATGTCAAAGGGCGGGACGATTCGGCCGGCGCGCGGGCGCGGCCGCGCAGGATTCGCCCGCGGCGGCGGAATCTGCGCGGCAATCAGGGGCCGGACTCCTGGTGCGCCGGTCGGTCGTTGGATCGCGCGGCGGAGGCCGATAGAATGAGGACGCTCCGCGCGGGGCGGCGCGGCGAGCGCCGTGCGGGGCGCGGCGATCCGGCGAAACCAGTCATGACCAACATCAGTAAAGTGCGAAACCGGTTGCTGCGTCCGGCAAGACTCCGGACGACGTCAGGGTGGCTGCCCGCGGCGGCGCTTCTGTTCGCGGGCTGTCTGGCGCAGGAGGATCCGAACACGTTCCGGATCGAGGGCCGCGCGCCGTCGTCTCCGCCGCGGCCGGTGCCGGGGGCGTACGGATATCCGCCCGAGGCGCCGGTGACCGGCGCGCGGACGCTGCGGGAGTTCGCGGGGCGGTTCACCGACCGGGTGGTCGTGCTGGACGTGTGGGCGAACTGGTGCTCGCGCAGCCGGGCGGAGATGCCGCGGATCGTGCGGCTTCAGGAGGAACTGGCGGCGGGCGGGGTTCAGGTGATCTCGTGCAATCTCGACTCACCGTCGGAGTGGTCGGGGCGGACGGTGCCGTTTCTCCAGAGCATCAATGCCGGGTTCCCGTGCGTGGTGGTTCCGCGGGGCGCGAAGCCGGGATTGCGAAACTGGCTGGGAAGCGAGTGGACGTACGCGCTGCCGGCGCGGTTCATCCTCGACCGGCGCGGCGAGGTGGTGGGGCGGTTTTTCGACGAAGCGACGGTGGATCAGGTCGTGGCGGAGGTCGAGCGCGTCGTACGCGGTCCGCGTGGCGCTACGGAGTCGGCGCGGCGGACGGGGGCGGAGTTGCGGGCGCGGCTGATCGACGCGGCGACGGGCGAGTCGCATCTGTTCCCTTTGTTCGTGGCCAACCCGCCCGACGCGGGGGCGCTGGGCCGGCGGATCGCCGACGCGGTGGCGGACCGGGTCGACGGCCCGACGCGGCGGATCATGCTGCTGCCGTTCGGCCTTCAGCGCGACCTCTCGCTGCGGAGCGAGTTCGGCGAACGGGCGGCGGAGGCGGCGCTGGCCCGGCTGCGGGAGCGCGGGCACCTGGACTTGGTGGAACCGCCGGCGGCGGAGCGGGCCGTGTCGGCGGCGGGTCTGGCGGTGATGGGGATCGAGTTCGACCCGGCAGTAGTTCGGCATCGGCTCTCCACAGACTACGTGGTGCTGGGGTGGGCCAATGGGCAACCGGATGAGGAGGCCGTCGCGGTCCAAGACGGGCCAAGGGGGCGGTAGGACGCTACGAGGGGTCCGAGAAAACGCCACCGTACGGGTCGAGGCACGGAAACTCTTCGATTCTCCACGGTAGACGGGGCACTAGCGTAGGCCGGGCGGCTTGACCGGGGGTGGTGACTGCCTGTATTGATTTCCCCCGCTCGGAGGAGGTCCGGTTGAGCCGGATCGACGCCCGGGCGGGAGTATGGGCCTGCCATGTAGGTCCGCCGGCGCGCGGCGGCGGAAGCAAGGGTCGACATCCATTCCGGGATGCCGAAAAAGGCCCCTGTCCGTGGTAGAGGAATGAACGACGCCGGGCGGGAATCCGCTCAGCCGTCGAGCAATGACTGACCCGGGGCGTCCCGCGGCGCCCCGGATAGGAGAACCGTACGTGCGTACAAGAGCAATCATCGTCGCCGCGTTGTGTGCGGCCGGTTGGACGGCTTCGACGGCGGGCGCGGAGTCCGTGGAGCGCGCGGTCATGCTGGCTCAGGCGAGCGAGTCGGCCGAAGACGCTCCGCAGGGCCTGGGCGGGATCCCGGTCGTGTGGTGGGTGGCGGTCGTGGGGTCGCTGATCGGTCTGTGGTACGCGCGGCGGTTTTACGTCGAGATCATGGGCAAGCACGAGGGCGACGAGAACATGAAGCAGATCGCGGGCTTCGTTCGCGAGGGGGCGTATGCCTACCTGCGACGGCAGTACCGCGTGGTGGCGATCGTGTTCGTGTGCCTGTCGGCGGTCCTGACCTACCTGGCGTTCGGGCTGGGCGTGCAGCACAAGATCGTGCCCTTCGCATTCCTGACGGGCGGCTTCTTCTCCGGCTTGTGCGGGTTCATCGGGATGAAGACGGCGACGAACGCGGCCCACCGCACGGCGGCCGGCGCGCGGGAGTCGCTGAACCAGGGGCTGGTGGTGGCGTTTCGCGCGGGGTCGGTGATGGGGCTGGTGGTGGTCGGCTTTGCGCTGCTGGACATCACGGGGTGGTTCCTGGCGCTGCGGGCGTTTGGCGGGGGGATGGCGCTGAGCACGATCACGGTGGTGATGCTGACGTTCGGCATGGGGGCAAGCACGCAGGCGCTGTTTGCCCGCGTGGGCGGCGGGATTTACACCAAGGCGGCGGACGTGGGGGCGGATTTGGTCGGCAAGGTGGAGGCCGGCATCCCGGAAGACGACTCGCGCAATCCGGCCACGATCGCCGACAACGTGGGCGACAACGTCGGCGACGTGGCGGGCATGGGGGCGGACCTGTACGAGTCGTACGCCGGCTCGATCCTGGCGACGGCCGCGCTGGGCGTCGCCGCGGCGGTGTCGATCTTCGGAGAGGACACGAGCGCCGCGGGCTTCGAGGCGGCGATGCGGCTGCTGGCCGCGCCGATGGTACTGGCCGGGGTGGGCATCCTGCTGTCCATTACGGGCATCTACCTCGTCAAGACTCACGAAGGCGCCAACCTGGGCGAATTGATGGCGGCGCTGAACCGGGGCATCTGGGGCAGCAGCGCGATGATCATCGTGGCGGCGCTGGGAGTATGTTATCTGCTGATCGGGCGGGGATTCCCGACGCCGCCGGACGGCGCGGTCGCGCCGAACTGGCTGGGCATCTGGGGCAGCATCGTGGCCGGCCTGGTCGCCGGCGTGATCATCGGGAAGTTCACCGAAATCTACACCAGTTACGACTACAAGCCGACGCGCGAACTGAGCGCCCAGGCCGTCACGGGGCCGGCGACGATCATCATCGGCGGCATCGCGGAGGGGATGAAGAGCACGTGGGCCAGTCTGCTGACGGTGATCCTGGCGATCCTGTGCTCGTTCATCTTCGCGGGAGGGTCGCGGGATTACATGCTGGGGCTGTACGGGGTGGGCATCGCGGCGGTGGGGATGCTGGCGACGCTGGGCATCACGCTGGCGACCGACGCCTACGGGCCGATCGCCGACAACGCCGGCGGAAACGCCGAGATGACCCACCAGAAGCCGGAGGTGCGGCAGCGGACCGACGCGCTGGATTCGCTGGGCAACACGACGGCGGCGACGGGCAAGGGCTTCGCCATCGGCTCGGCGGCGCTGACGGCCCTGGCGCTTCTGGCGGCGTATATCGACGAAGTGCGGATGGGCATGATCCACGAGGCGGAGACAGTGGTGCAGAGCGTCGTCCGGCAGGAAGCGGCACTGAACCGCGATGACGCAGTGCCGCCGGTGTACATCGGCTACGGCAAGTTCGCGGAGAAACTGGCCGGCCGGGCGTCCAACCTGAGATCGTACCGGGCGTACATGTGCATCGACCGCAAGGAACTGGCGGCGATGGAATCGGACGGATCGTTGCGACCGGGCCAGCGCCTGTCGGCGGGGGCGTTCCGGGCCGGCCGGCGGGAGGACGACTACGTGGGGCGGATGTCGGTCGCGGGGCACGAACTGGCCGTGGTGCCGGTGCGGCGGGCCTCGATGGACCAGTTCATGCAGTTCTACAACGTGACGCTGATGAACCCGCGGGTGCTGTGCGGGTTGTTCGCGGGAGTGCTGCTGACGTTTCTGTTCTGCGCGCTGACGATGAAGGCCGTCGGGCGGGCCGCCAACCGCATGATGCTCGAGTGCCGACGGCAGTTCGCGCGGATGCGCGAGTATCTCCGCGGACAGGGGCACGACACGAATTACGTCAACAATCCGGACAACTGGCCGCGCTCGCCGGTGCAGTTCGGCGGCGAGATGCTGCCGGGCTACGCGCAGTGCGTGGCGATTTCAACGGCCGGGGCGCAGCGGGAGATGATCCTGCCGTCGATGCTGGCGATCATCGCGCCGGTCCTGACCGGGCTGGTGTTTGGAGTGGCGGGCGTGATGGGGCTGCTGGCGGGCGGGCTGGTCAGCGGGTTCGCGGTGGCGGTGTTCATGGCCAACGCCGGCGGGGCGTGGGACAACGCGAAGAAGTACATCGAGACCTTCGGGCGGGTGACGGCGGGGGATTTCAAGCGGGACCCGAAGGTCCGCGACGCCATCCCGGCCGGGATTCGCGACGTGGTCGCCGCGCGGGCGGAACAGGCCGCATCGGACAGCGAACTGGTGTACGGCAAGGGGTCGCTGGACCACAAGGCGGGCGTGGTGGGCGACACGGTGGGCGACCCGTTCAAGGACACCTCCGGGCCGTCGCTGAACATTCTCATCAAGTTGATGAGCATGGTGAGCGTGGTGTTCGCGGGCTTGGTGGTGGCGTACGGTCCGCGGGTCGGTGCGTGGCTGGGGCTGCAATAAGGCGGGTTTTGCGCCCGGGGACGGTCGGACGGGGGACGACGCGTCGCGCGCGAGTCGAAGCGTGACGCCGCGTCCGTATTCCCGCGCCGGCCGGGCGCGGGCCGCGGCCCGAGGCGGATTGATCGCGTTCCCGGCGGTATCGATCCTCTTCCCGACACCTACCTGCCGCGGTTCCTTGCGGTACTCTGTTCAACGTCGGACCCGAACGGCCGGCCGCGGGGGTGTGTTCCCGGCGCGGGGCCGGGCGAGACGCCCGGGCCACCGAACCGGTCCGGCGGATGGGAACGAGGACGGCCGATGAAGCGGAGGACAGGCGGGCGCGAAGGAGCAGGCCGGCGGCCGGGGCGGGCCGCTTCCGCGCGCAACGTCGTGGTTCGCGGCGGCGCGGCCGACGTCGACCCGCGCCGTTCGGAGTTGCGTCGGCCTGGGACGGCGGCGCAGGAGCGGGCGCGGGCGTTTGCGATCGACGCGGCGCGGTGGCTGGCCGACGACCGGTGCGAGGACCTGCTGGTCCTCGATCTCCGCGGGCTGTCGGGGGTGTGCGATTACTTCGTAATCGGCACGGGCACGTCGGACCGACAGATGCGGGCGGCGATGGAGCACGTGGAGCAGTTCGCCCGCGGTCGCGGGGAAAGGCCGTACGCTCGCGACGGCGCCGAAAGTGCCGCCTGGATGGTGCTGGACTTCGTGGACGTGGTGGTGCACCTGTTCGACGCGGCGCACCGGCAATACTACGAACTGGAGACGCTGTGGGGCGACGCGCCGCGGGTGGAGTGGAGCGCACCTTGACCCGATACCACCCTGCAGCGCGGGTTGAATCGACGCCGTCCGCCGCACCGGCACAGGGCGTTTCCTGCCTTCGGGGAACCGCATGAGCAGTCTGCTCGCAGAACTCGCGGGCGAATTCGCCGCCGCGCTGGCCGCGGCCTTCGGCGAGTCCGTGCGCGGGCTCAATCCGCAAGTGCGTCCGAGCGGCGACGAACGCTTCGGCGACTACCAATGCAACGTCGCGATGGGGCTGGGCAAGCGGCTGGGACTGCCGCCGCGCGAGGTGGCGGAGCGGCTGATCCGGGCGTTGCCGTCCGCTGCGACAACCGACCCCGGAAACGCGAAGCAATCGTGGTACACGGTCGAGGTCGCCGGGCCCGGTTTCGTCAACATCCGCGTGCGGCGCGAGGAAATCGAACAACGGCTGACGGCGGTCCCGCCTGAGCGACCGGACGACCGGCTCGGCATCAACCCCGTGCCGTCCGGGCAGCGGCGGACGGTCGTCGTCGACTACTCGTCGCCGAACGTGGCCAAGCCGATGCACGTCGGACACCTGCGGAGCACGATCATCGGCGACACGATCGTACGGGTGCTGGAGTTCCTCGGACATGCGGTGGTCCGGCAGAACCATCTCGGCGACTGGGGGACACAATTCGGGATGATCATCCTGGGCATGTGGCATCTTTGCATGGCCCGTCGTCGCGGTGAGCCGGACGATTACTTCGCGCGGCGGACGGCGGAACTCACGACGGGCGAGGCCGACGCCCGCGCCGCGCTGCTGCGGCAGATCCGCGACCGGCACCAGGCCGACCTCGACGCCGACCCGGACGGGCGCACGTTCCACCTGTTCCTGACCTCGTTTCGACCGACGTTGGACGTTCTGGTGCCGGCCTACCAGTTCGTGAACGCCCTGGAGACGGCGGCGGCCGAGAGCGGACTGAGCATCCGCAGCCCGGTCGACGGGGCGATGGTGCGGCTGTCGGCCGTGTCGAATCACGTGGTGGCGATGCTCCAGCGGGGCAGCGGAGCGGACGAGCAGGAACGCGAGTCGTGGCGGCTGGCGATCCGGGTGTCGCTGGACGAATGCGGGGCGATCTACCGGCGGCTGGGCGTGTTGCTGACGGACGAGGACGCGCGGGGCGAGAGCGATTACCACGCCCTGCTGCCGGGCGTCGCCGCGGAGGTGGGCGCGGCGCTGGCCGAGCCGGCCGGCGGGGACCTCCGCGCGGTCTGCCGGACGGACCGCGGGGCGCTGTGCGTGTTTCTCGAGAAGCCGGACGGCACGCCGGCCTTCCGAAACCCGCAGGGCGATCCGCTGCCGATGATCATCCGGAAATCGGACGGGGCGTATTTGTACGCGACGACCGACCTGGCGGCGGCGCTGTTCCGCATCCACCACCCGACGCGCCGGCCGATCCCGATCAAGACGGCGGAACTGAACGGCGCGCTGTCGCGGATGAACGGAGGCGGACTGGGGGCGGACCGGATCATCTACGTGGTCGGCGCGCCGCAGAAACTGCACTTCGAGATGTTTTTCGCGACGGTGCGGGCCCTGGGATGGACGCAGCCGCGCGGCGGCCGGCCCGAGGTCCGGCTCGAGCACGTCGCGTTCGGGTCGGTACTGGGCGAACACCGGCGGATGCTGCGAACGCGGAGCGGCGACACGGTGGCGCTGGTGGACCTGCTCGACGAGGCGGAGCGCCGGGCGCGGGCGCTGGTGGACGAAAACGAGCAGAAGCGGGCCGAGATGGGGCTGGATCCGCTGACCGGCGCGGAGAAGGACGACATCGCCCGCGCCGTCGGCATCGGAGCGATCAAGTACGCCGACCTGTCGCAGAACCGCAACAGCGATTACGTCTTTTCGTGGGACAAGATGCTTTCGATGCAGGGCAACACCGCGCCCTACCTGATGTACGCCTACGCCCGCATCCGCAGCATCCACCGCAAGGGGGCGGCGGGGGCGCATCCGTACGACGGGCGCCACTCCGCGGACCACGGGCTTGCGCCCGTGGCTCGGATTGAACCGGCTCCGATCCGATTGGCCGAGCCGGCCGAATCCGTCCTCGGCCGCACCCTGCTTCAGTTGCCCGAGACGCTCGACGCGCTGGCCGAGTCGTTGCTGCCGAACGTGCTGTGCGACTATCTCCACCGGCTGTCGTCGGCGTTCATGGCGTTCTACGAGCGGTGTCCGGTGTTGCAGGCGCCGGACGAGGCGACGCGGGCGTCGCGGCTGCGGCTGTGCGAGTTGACGGCCCGCACGCTGCGGCTCGGGCTGAATCTGCTCGGCATCCGCGCGCTGGAGCGGATGTAAGCGGAGCGACCTTCGCGAATCCGCTTCGGGAAGGCCCGGCCCCGAAGCGAGGCCAATGCAAGTCGTGTTCCGGACGAGGTCCGGGCTCTGATCTTCCGGCCGAGCGTCCATGCTCCCCGAGCGCTCGGCGAGGGGAGAGGCGAAACATGACCGAGGCAGGCGGTCCGAACAGCCGGGCGTTCGACGGCGGCGATGACAACATCGGGCCGGCCGAAACGCGGCGGAGGGACTGGCTGCCGGTCGCGTCGCTGCTGCTGCTTTCGATCGGGGTCTTTGCGCCGACGCTGAGTCACGGCTTCGTGTGGGACGACCACGAGCAGGTGGTGGACAACGAGCACCTGCGCCGCTGGTCGAGTCTGCCGGAGTTCTGGCGGCGCGACATCCTCGAACTGTCGCGGGCCGGCGGGGAGCACCGCAGCAACTACTACCGGCCGCTGTTCTACGTTCAATACTGGGTTTACTTCCGGCTGTTCGGGCTCTGGTCGCCGGGGTGGCACGCGCTGGCGATCCTGCACCAGTTTCTCGCGGCCGCCGCCGCGATGCACTTTGCGCGCCGGCTGGGACTGTCGCGCGAGACGGCGTGGGCGGGGGCGGCGCTGTTCGTCGTGCACCCGGCGCACGGCGAGTCGGCGGCGTGGGTGGCCGCGGCGTTCAACGATCCGCCCGCCGCGGCGCTGCTGCTGTGCGGACTTTCGGCGCACCTGCGTTGGACGCGGGACGGCGATGCGCGCGGGCGCCTTCGCGCGCTGCTTGCCTACGCCGCGGCGCTGTGCCTCAAGGAGTCGGCGCTGTCGATGCTGTTGCTGGTGCCGCTGGTGGACTGGTACGCGCGCGGCGGCGCGGGAGGCCTGCGGCACGTCCTGCGATACGTCCCGCACGCGCTGGCCCTGGCGTTAGCCGTCGTGAGCGATTCGTCGGCGCTCCAGGCCCGCGCGGCGGCGGCCGCGCCGCACGGAGGCACGGCGCTGTCGGCGATTTCGGCGGCCGCGGGCGTGGGCGTACTGATCCTGCTGGCGCGGTTGCGCGGTCGGCCGGAGTCGTCCGCGGGAACGATGCGCGCGTTCACGCCCTATGCGGCGGTGACGCTGGCGTACCTGCTGGTCCGCAAGGCGACGCTCGGCACGATGCTGGGCGTGTACGTGGGCACCGAGCCGCTGACCGCGCTGCTGCCGACGTTTCCATCGCTGGCGCTTTCCTATCTTCGTCTGCTGGTCTGGCCGCTGGGGCTGGCCCCGAGTTACCCGTTGCGCTACGCCGCGGGATGGGGCGACGTTCAGGCGTGGGGGTCGCTGCTGATCGTGGCCGCGGTGGTCGTCGGCGCGGGGTGGCTGACGCGCGGCCGGCGCGAACTGCGCTTTGCGGCCCTGTGGGTCGCGGCCTGCGTGTGGCCGGTGTTCAACATCCGCTCGTTCCGGCCGATGTACCTCGTGCATCAGCGTTACTTGTTTCTCGCCTCGCTGGGGGTGTGCCTCGCGCTGGCGTGGGGTCTGACGCGGGGAATCCGTACAACGACCGTGCGGCGCGCGGCGCTGGCGCTGCTGCTGCTGATCGGGGCGGGCAGCAACGCTTACTACAACCGCGCGTGGCGGAGCGACGACGCGCTTTGGCGGCGGATCTGCGAGGTCGATCCGCACAACCCGGCCGGGTTCGGCTGGCTCGGGGGGCGGGCGATGGAGGCGGGCGAACTCGAGGAGGCCGAGGCCTGGTTCGCCCGGGCGCGGCAGGCCGAGCCCGACTGGCCTCCGGGCTACCAGAACCAGGCGGTGCTGCTGCACACGCGCCGCGGACGGCCGGACCTGGCGCTGCCGTGGTACCGACAGGCCCTGGCCGCGTATCGGCGACAGAAACTGCCGGACCCGTTCCTCGTCGCGTCGTGCCGGGTGAATTATGCGGTCTGCGTGGCGGAGGTCGGCCGCCGCGTGGAGGCGGTCGAGGAACTCCTCGCCGCCGCGGCCGAGCCGCCGCATCCGGTCGATGCGTTCACCAACGCGGCCGTGCTGCTGCGCGAGGATGGCCGGCTCGACCGGACGGAATCGGTGCTGCGCGGGGCGCTCGAACGGCACCCGACGGAGGCGGGGCCGCGGAGGATGCTGATCGACGTGCTGCGCGAGACCGGGAGGATCGAAGCGGCGGCGGAGGAGGCGCGGCGGCTGGTGGAACTGCAACCCGGCTCGGCGGACGCGGTCGACCTGCTGGACCGGCTTGAACGCCAGTTGCGGATCGACAAGCGATGACGGCGGACACCATTCGGCGCACAATCGAGGTCGGGCGTCGTGCGCGGGCCGTGGCTCAGGGGTCGCAAGGGGGATATCCTGTCCTTCGAAATGACCCGTGACTATGACGCGCTGGCCCGCCGCGCGGCGCGGAACGGCGACCGCGCGGCGCGGATGCAGGACGTGGCCGACCTGTTGTGGGAGGCGCTGCGCCCCACGGGCGTCTCGTGGCTGGGGTTTTACCTGCACGACGGCGCGAAAACGCTGGTGCTCGGACCGAGGCGGGACAAGCCCGCGTGCTCGCCGATCGGCCTGCACGGCGCGTGCGGGCGCGCGTTCCGCGACCGCGCGCCGTTTGTCGTGCGCGACGTGGCGGAACTGGGGGCGAACTACATCGCGTGCGATCCGGCCGATCGCTCGGAGGTCGTCATCCCGCTGTTCGAGGCGGACGGGCGCTGCTGGGGCGTGTTCGACGCGGACAGTCACGAGGTCGGGGCGTTCGACGCGCGCGACGCGGCGGGGCTGACGGCGGTGCTGCGGGCCGCGGGGCTCACGGAGTAAGCACGGGCGGGGGCAAGATCAGGCGGCGCTTGTAGCGGCGGGGGTTGTCTGCCTATACTGCGGCGGCTTCGCCCAGGCCGCCGGCGCGGCGGCGGGCCGCATGAACCGAGTCACGGGCGCCCGCCCGCGGCGCGGAATCCCGCAGGGCCGGGCGAGGCGCGAATGGAACCACCGATGTCAAGGCGCAGTTTACGGCTGTCGGCCGGCGCGTGTCTGATCCTTGCGGCCATGCCGTCGGCCGGGTGCCAGTTGGGGGCGCGGGTGGCGGGGCTCGGACGACCGACCATCCACATCGGAACGACGCGGGTAGGGACGCTGACGCTGCTGCCGGCCGAGTTCTATGCGCTCCAGCCGGAACTGGAGAAACTCTTCGACCAGCCGGTGGTCTTCGACTCGCAGTTCAGCGGCACGATGATCGGCAAGCAACTGGCGGCCGGGCACCTGGACTTCGCGTTCCTGTCGCCGCGGGAGTACGCGGAGATTCCGGAGGACACGCGGATGAGTCTGCTGGCGACGGCGCTGAACCGCGGCGGAAAGCCGGCCCGCGAAGCCCTGCTGATCGCCTCCGCGAAGAGCGACGTGCAGGGTCCGGCGGATTGCAGGGGGAAGCGCTTCGCGTTCGGCCCGGCGAACGACCTGCTGCTGGACCGGGCGGCGCGGGACGCGCTGCGCAAGGCGGGCGTCGGGCCGGCGGACCTGGCCCGCGAACTGCCGCCGCTGAGCATGACGGGGCGGCTGAACGTGCTGGGCGGCAGCCCGGAGATCGCCAAACTGGTCGCGTTCGACGCGCTGATCCCGTGCGGAGTGATCGACGAGATCACGTACCACGCGCTGCCGGAAACGGGCGGGTCGCTGCTGGCCGGTCCGTCGCGGGACATGCTGCGGGTGATCGGGCGGACGGAGGCGGTGCCCGAGATGGTCGTGGTGGCCGGATCCCGAACCGACCCGGCCAAGGTGGGAATGCTGCAACAATTCCTCATCGAGCGGGTGCGGAACCTGCCGACGGTGTGCAAGCAAATGGACGTGACGGGGTTCGAAAAGGCCGAGCCGGAGGCGTATGCGGCGGCCCGGCTGTTGATGAAGTCAAACTGAGGAGCGCGGCCCGGCTTGACCGGGCGCGGGGGCGCTCTATGCTATTCTGTCGACCGTCGCGCCCGTAGCTCAATCGGATAGAGTGGCTGGCTTCGAACCAGCAGGTTGCAGGTTCGAGTCCTGCCGGGCGCGTTTGCCATTGCATCCCCCGTTCAGCGCACCAACGGCAGCACGACGCGAAACGTCGCGCCCGAGCCGGGGGGGGATTCGACCTCCAGCCGGCCGCCGTGGCGGGAGATGATCCGTCGGGCGGTCGGCAGGCCGAGTCCGGTGCCGCGGGGGCGGGTCGAGAAATACGGGTCGAAGACGCGGGCCAGACGGTCGGCGGGGATGCCCTCTCCCGAGTCGGCGATCTCGACGCAGGCGGCGTCCCCGCGGGCCAGGGTGCGGACGGCGATCTCGCCGCCGGTGGGCAGGGCCTGCTGAGCGTTGAGCAGCAGGTTGAGCAGGGCCTGGCGGAGCAGGTTGGAGTCGGCGCGGCAGCGGAGCGGCTCGGCCGAGCAATTCAGGGAGAGCCGCACGCGGGACGCGAGCGCCTGGGGTTCGAAGAACGTGACAAGTTCGGCGACGAGGTCGTTGAGGTTGGTCTCGTCGACTTGGAGTTCGTCCCGGCCGACGAAGCGCAGGTAGTTCTCCAGGGTGTGGGTCAACCGGTCGATCTCGGCCATGAGCGTTTCGATGCGCTTCAGGCCGCGGCGGCCGATGTCGGCCGCGTCGGGAAGCCGCTGCACCGTTCCGTCGGCCAGTTCGCGCCACTCGTCGGCGAGCAATTGAAGATTGACGCGCAGGGTCGAGAGGGGGTTCCGGATTTCGTGCGCCAGTCCGCCGGTGACGCGGGTGAGTTCCGCGAGTTGATCCGCGGCGTCGCGGTCGGGCGCGGGACTGTCCGGCGCGTGGCTCACGATCCGTTCATGGCCGCCTTGCGTGAGAGTTTGACGCGGCCCTGCTCGTCGATGGCGATGACCTTGACGGTCAGGACGTCTCCGATCTTGCACACGTCGCCCACGCGCTGCACGTAGTCCTTCGAGAGTTCGCTGATGTGGCAGAGGCCGTCCTGACCGGGAGCGATCTCAATGAACGCGCCGTACTCCTTGAGCGAGATGACGCGGCCCTGGTAGATGCGGCCGATCTTGACTTCCTCGGTGATGGCCTCGATGGCGTTGCGGGCGGCCTCGGCGCCCTCAGCGCTGAGACAGGCGATCTGGATGGTGCCGTCGTCCTCGATGTCGATCTTGGCGCCGGTATCGGCCTCGAGGGCCTTGATGCCCTTGCCGCCGGGGCCGATGACCTTGCCGATCTTCTCGGGGTTGATCTTGATGGTGATGAGCCGCGGGGCGTAGATGCTGATGTTGGGCCGCGGCTCGCGAAGGGTGCTGAGCATTTCCCGCAGGATGTGCCGCCGGGCGACGCGGGCCTTTTCCATCGCGGCGCAGATCAGGTCGTGTCGCAGCCCGCGCGTCTTGAGGTCGAGTTGCACGGCCGTGACGCCGGCCTGGGAGCCGGCGACCTTGAAGTCCATGTCGCCGAAGTGGTCCTCCTCGCCGAGGATGTCGGTAAGCAGGACTTCGCGCCCCTGAGTCTCGTCCGAGACCAAGCCGATGCTGATGCCCGCGACGGGGTGGACGATCGGGACGCCGGCGTCCATGAGACTGAGCGTCCCGCCGCAGACCGAGGCCATCGAACTGGAGCCGTTGGACTCCATGATGTCGCTGACCACGCGGATGGTGTAGGGGAAGCGATCGGGCGAGGGCAGGACCCCTTCCAAGGCCCGCTCGGCCAAGGCGCCGTGGCCGATCTCGCGGCGGCCGGGGCCCATGATCCGCCGCACCTCGCCGACGCTGAAGGGCGGAAAGTTGTAGTGCAGCATGAACTTGCGACTGTATTCCTCGATGAGACCGTCGACGACCTGCTGGTCGCGGGCGGTGCCGAGCGTAACGACGACGAGGGCCTGGGTCTCGCCGCGGGAGAAGATGGCCGAACCATGGGTGCGCGGCAGGACGCCGACCTCGCAGCGGATGGGACGGATGTCGTCGGTGCCGCGGCCGTCGGGGCGGATGCCCTGGTTAAGGATCGTGTCGCGGACGATGCGTTCTTCGAGGCGCTGCAACTCGGCGTTGACGACGGAGCGGGTGTAGGTCGGCTCGGCGGCGCCCGGGGGAGAGAGGGCTGCGAAGACTTCCTCGTAAACGCCGGTCACGGCCGCCTCGCGGTCGGCCTTCTTCGTGACGCGCTTCGCCTCGCGGAGTTTTTCGGCGGCCATCGACTCGACCCGGGAGCGCAACGCCTGGTCGGGCTGAGGCGGCGACCATTCCTTGGGCGTGCCGACCTGGCGGCCGAGTTCGGAGATCAGGTCGCACATCTCGCGGATCACGTTGAAGCCGAGGTCGATGGCGTCGGTGATGACCTTCTCGGGCAGTTCGCGCGCGCCGACCTCGATCATGTTGACGGCGTCGTGGTGGCCGGCGAGGACCATGTCCAGGTCGCCGGCGTCGCGCTGGGCGACGGTTGGGTTGACGACGAATTCGCCGTCGACGCGGCCGATCCGCACCGCGCCCGTCGGCCCCTCGAACGGGATCATGCTGATCGTCAGGCAGGCGGATGCGCCGATCATCGCCAGGATGTCCGAGTCGTTCTGCTGGTCGGCCGAGAGGACGATGCACTGGATCACGACCTCGTCCATGTAGCCCTCGGGGAAGAGGGGGCGGATGGGGCGGTCGATCAGCCGCATGGTGAGGATTTCCTTCTGGGTCGGGCGGCCTTCGCGCTTGTAGAACCCGCCGGGGAATCGGCCGGCGGCGTACATCTTTTCGCGGTAGTCGACCTGGAGCGGGAAGAAGTCGATGCCCTCGCGCGGCTTGCCGCTCACGACGGTGGCGAGCACGACCGTGTCGCCGTAGCGGACGAGGGCCGCGCCGGCCGCCTGGCGGGCCATCTTGCCGGTTTCGATGGAGAGAATCCGACCGCCGATTTCCTTTTCGACCTTGTACGTCATCATGTTCGCGTTCACGTCCTTCCAGACCGGGTGGTGCTTGCGGACTGCGGAGCGGGCGCGGCAGGAAGACGGCAGGGCGCGGGGCGAATCAGGCCCCGGTCGCGACCCTGAATGGATTGCAGGAGACGACGGCAGTCAGAACCGAATGTTCCCGCAGGCGCGTTACTTTCGCAGTCCGAGCCGACCAATGACCTTCTGATACCTCTCACGATCCAGCGCCGTCAGATACTTCAGCATGCTCGACCGTTTGCCAACCAGTTTCAACAGACCCCGCCGCGACGAGTGGTCCTTTCGGTGCGTCTTAAGGTGCTCGGTGAGTTGGGCGATGCGCTCGGTCAGCAGGGCGATCTGGACCTCCGGGGAGCCGGTGTCCTTCTCATGGGTGCGGTACTCGCCGACCAGGTGCTTTTTTTGCTCGTCCGTCAGGGCCATGCCAGGTTCACCGTTTCCCGCAACGCCGCGGGGCCGTCCGACGCCCCCGCCGACCCCCATCGGTCGACGAAACCGCCGAGCCCGGCAGGGTAGCGACCCCAGGGTGATTTTGCAAGAGGAATGTTTTTTCGGGGCCAGAAGGGCCGCGGCGGCGATTCCCGGCGGTCGGCCGGAGATTCCGCGCTCCCGTCCTGAACCGGGGCGACGGGAACGTTGCGAAGGAATCGCGACGCGGATCAGTTCTGCGCTTCGGGAGAAGGTTCGGGAGAGGTCAGGAGGCGTTCGGCGGTGGAGATCAGCCGGTCCATTCGGAACGGCTTGGTGAGATACTCGTCCACGCCCAGACTCCGCGCGTACATCTCGTGCCGCTTGCCCTCGTTGCCGGTGATCATGATGACGAACGGCCGTTTGCCGCGGACCTTTCGGGGCTGGAGTTTTTCGAGGACGAGAAAACCGCTCCGCTTCGGCAGCATCATGTCGAGGACGATGAGGTCCGGGCGGGTGCTGGAGGCCAGTTCGACGGCCTTGTTGCCGTCGGCGGCGGTGCGCACGGTAGCGCCGGTCTCCGCGAGGGCAATCTCCAGCGCGGCGACGATTTCCGCGTCGTCGTCGACGACCAGGACGGATTTTCCGGTGAGCGTCGCTGTCATGATGGAAATCCCTCCGTCGTGAGCGCGGCGCCCGTCACCCGGCTTGCCGCGCCGGCCGGGCGCCGGAATCGGCCGGTCACGCAGACTCCCCCGTCGCGGCAGGCCCGGGACGCCGTCGTCCCGGTCAGGTCGACAAGTATAGGATCGTCCTCGCGGCCGGGACAAGGCGGATTTGTCCGCTGCGGCGCCGCAATCTATAAGTGGCGGGATGAGCGGAAACTTGCGGTCCGCGGGGGCGTGGACCACGGCGATTCTCGCGCTGGGGATGGCGTTCTGGGCCGGGTGCCCGGTGACCGCGCCGATGCCGACGCAGGCGCCCGTGCACGAAGCCCGGCTTGGAACGGACGGCGCGCGATACTACCTCTACGTGCCGTCGACCTACGACCCCGCGCGCGAGTATCCGCTCGTCATCCTGTGTCACGGCACTGAGCCGTGGGACAGCGCGTGGGCCCAGATTCGGGAATGGGCCGCGTTCGCGGAGCAGAACCGGATCATCGTGGCCGCGCCGCGGCTGGTCGGCACGCGGGGCGACTTCCGCCCGCCGCCCGCGCGGCAGATCGAACTCCAGCGTCAGGACGAGGAGACGATCCTGGACCTGGTGGGCGCGCTGAAGGCCTCGCGGCGGATCGCGGAGGAACGGGTGTTTCTCGCCGGGTGGTCGGCGGGGTCGTTCGCGGTGCTGCACACGGGGCTGAAGCAGCCGGACGTGTTCCGCGCGCTGGCGATCCGGCAGGGGACGTTCGATGCGGCGTTCCTCGGCGACGTCGACCTGGAGCGGCTGGACCGCTGGCAGCCGATCTTCGTGTATTACGCGCGGATGGACGCGCTGCGCGACGAGTCGATCGCCTGCATCCGCTGGCTGCGCGAACAGCGCCTGTTCGTGGAGCAACTGGAGCAGCCCGGCAGCCACCGCCGCGTCGAAGTGCAGTTCGCGTGGACCTTCTTCACCAAGATCGTACGCGAGCGGCCGTGGATCCGGCTGCGGGCGGCCCGGCCGGACCTGAAGAACCGGCGGCGCGTGCAGTTCTGGATGGACGCGTGGCCGGCGGCCCGCTCGGCGCGCTGGGATTTCGGCGACGGGCAGACGTCGGCCGAGCCGAACCCGTCGCACGAGTACGCGGCGGGCGGGACGTACGAGGCGGCCTGTACGGTGACGCTGAAGGCCGGCCGGACCTACCGGCGGACGATCCGGGTGCAGATCGGGCCGCCCTAGGGCTGGCGGCGCACCGCGAACGGGCCGGCGCCGGCCCGCCCACCGCGGTGTGCCGGAACGCGCGGGTCACGGGGCGGGAGGCGGATCGACGGTCTGGGTGGTGGGCGCGTCCGTCGGGGCGGTCGTCGGCTGGGAGGCCGGGATGCGCAACGCGGCCTCAGCGGCGGCCTCGATCGTGCTCGCGCCGAGCCGGGCCAGGAATTGCCGGGGCGTGACGGGCGCGGCGCCGCGCACGAGGCCCTCGGCGCGCTGCATGAGCGCGGTGGCCCCGTCGCGCGAGACTTCCTGGACGCGCTGCGCGATGCCGGCCACCCATTCCTCGTCGCGGCGGCGCAATTGCTCTTCCAACTTCCGGGCCGCTTCCTGCTCGTGCAGCATCGCGTCGAGTTTCGCCTGGGCCAGTTGCAGTTCGACCTGCCGGGCGCGGAAGGACTGGCGGAGCACGAGCATCCCGGCGAGTACGCTGATGACGATGACGGCGGCGATGGCCGACAGGATGTAGCGATGCGGCCAGAGGGCCTTGCGGAGGAGGTAGATCGTGCTGGCGCGCTGGGCCTCGATCGGCTCGCCGGAAAGGAAACGCTGCACGTCGGCCGACAGGGCAGAGACGGACTGGTAGCGGTCCTCGCGTTGCTTGGCGAGCGCCTTGAGCACGATGGTCTCGAGTTCGACGCCCAGCCGCGGTTCCACGCGGGTGGGCCGGACCGGCTCGGCATGGGAGATGTTGTGGAGCGTCTCGGCGAGGTTGCTCGTGACCGGGTAGGGTGCGCGGCCGGTCAGCATCTCGTAGAGGATGACCCCGAGGGCGTAGACGTCGGCCCGGGGATCGATCGCCGCGGGATCGCCCGCGACCTGCTCCGGGGCCATGTACGCGGGCGTGCCGATGATCTGGGCGGTCATCGAGGTCTTCAGGTCCAGGACGCCGCCCTGCTTGGCGAGGCCGAAGTCGTGGACGCGGGGCTCACCGTCGGCGTCCACGAGGATATTGGCGGGCTTGAGGTCGCGGTGAATGACGCCGCGGAGGTGCGCGTGCGAGACGGCCGCGCAGATTTTGAGAAACAGGCGAAGTTTCTGGGGGACGGAGAAGTTTCCGGCGCGGACGAATTCGTCGAGCGGGCGGCCGCGGACGTATTCCATCGCGTAAAACGTGCGCCCTCCGGCCCGCCCGCTGTCGTAGATGGGGATGATGTTCGCGTGGCGCAACTGGGCGGCCAGTTCGATCTCGCGCTCGAAGCGGCGCTCGACCGCGCCGGAGGCGTACGGCCCGGCCAGCAGCACCTTCATCGCCACGACGCGCTTGGTGGAGCGCTGGATCGCCTTGTAGACGACGCCCATGCCGCCGCGGCCGATTTCGCGCAATACCTCGTAGCCCTCGATCGTCGGAAGATGGCTCGATTCGGCCTCGGCCAGCGGTCCGCCGGAGGAACCGCCGCGCGGCCGGGCATCCCGCGAGGGGCGGGCGACGGCCTGGGTGTCGTCGAGCGCGGGGGAGACCGCGCCCAGTTCGTCCAGCATGCGCAGGCCGCGCAGTTCGACGAGCAGGTCGGCCTTGATGTCCGGGTGTTCGGCGGCGAACGACTCGGCGGACAGGGATTCGCCGCGCTGCCGGCGGTCGATATATTCGTTAAGCAATTCACCGAGCCGCTGGGCGCGCCGGTCCTCCGCCGAGGCCGGCCGGTCGAGTTCTTCACGCGGCCAATCCGCGGCCATAGGAGTCCCGGTCCGTTCGCTCTCCGCCGAAGACCGACCTCGGCCCGCGGCAGCGCCCGATCGCCCGCTCCGCAACCCGGTCTGAAACAGGAGGTTGTGAACGCGGGTCGCGGCGGGTACCATCGTACCGCCGACAAGGGTATCAGAGGCAGAGCGGCCTGTGATGACAATGGGGATTGGCGGCCGGACTCCCGAATATTCAGCCCGACCGGTCGGCCGGGGTCCCATTAGGCCTGCCGGGAGTGCCGCGCGCTGGTGGTCGATCCGAACGCGACTCAAATCCTGATCCGCGACGCCCGCGGAGGCGACGCGGCGGCGTTTCAGCGGCTGGTAGCGCTGTATCACCCGCGGCTGCGGGCGCGGCTTCAGCGGCAGATGACGGCGGACATGCGGGCCCACGTGGAGCCGGACGACGTCCTGCAACAGGTCTATCTCGAGGCGTTTCGATCGCTGAACCAGTTCCAGTATCTCGGGAAGGACTCATTCCTGCGCTGGCTGTTCACGATCCTGGACCGCAAGTTGATCGACGAACACCGGGCCCTGCACGCCGAACGGCGCGACGTGCGGCGCGAGGTGCGGGCGTTTGTGTCGCCCGAGACGGCCAGTTACGTCGACCTGCTGGCGCGGATCGGGGCGAAGTCGGCGACGGCGAGCCAGGTGCTTCGGACGCGCGAGACGATCGGGACGCTGGAACAATGCCTGTCGGAACTGCCGGAGCATTACCGCGACGTGATCCGCATGCGGTTCCTCCAGGGCCGGGCGGTGTCGGAGGTGGCGCGGACGCTGAAGCGGAGCGAGGGATCGGTGCACATGATCTGCCACCGGGCGCTGCAACAGTTGCGGGAGCGGTTCGAGAGCCGGGGGCTGATGCCGGAGTCGTGAGGGCCGGGCGGCGGCGGCCCGGACGGGCGCACGAAAAAACCCGCCGGGTAGGCGGGTTTTTTCAAAAACGCTGGCACCAATCTACTCTCGCCCTCGTGGACTACCATCGACCCGGCGGGCTTCACTTCTGAGTTCGGAATGGGATCAGGTGTTGGTCCGCCAGTGAGAGCACCAGCAAGGCCGGCCGGGACGTGTTCGGCCCCGGCGGGCCGGTTCCTGGCAAGCCACGGCTCGCGACGGATTGCGCCGAAACGAGCGCGCGGCTGTAAGGTACGAAGAAAGACGGGCGCGGGACGCGGGGCGTGGTGTCACAAGTTGGAGTGAATCTGAGCGAATGCGACGGGGATTCCGCGCGCCGGCGGACAGCCCGTCATCGATGCGGTCAAGAGTTCGGCCATTAGTACCGGTCGGCTGAAGCGATCTCTCGCCTTACACCTCCGGCCTATCAACCTCGTGGTCTTCGAGGGGCCTCTCGCCCCTTACGGGGCAGGCAAACGTTATCTTGAGGGCGGCTTCACGCTTAGATGCATTCAGCGTTTATCCATTCCGAACGTGGCTACCCAGCGGTGCCCTTGGCAGGACAACTGGTGCACCAGAGGTTCGTACAACCCAATCCTCTCGTACTAGGGTTATGGCCTCTCACGTTTGCTGCGCCCACGGCAGATAGGGACCGACCTGGCTCACGCCGGTCTGAACCCAGCTCGCGTACCGCTTTAATCGGCGAACAGCCGAACCCTTGGGACCGCCTTCAGCCCCAGGATGCGATGGGCCG
>Ga0187893_10002843_pt1 | contig 36920 bp, 33 predicted proteins | sample MA1701074metaG_FD_139574 | JGI IMG/M metagenome (GOLD analysis project Ga0187893, IMG submission 139574) | White microbial mat communities from a basaltic lava cave in the Kipuka Kanohina Cave System on the Island of Hawaii, USA - MA170107-4 metaG ... | reverse complement strand
ATTGTAAATGCTTTGCCTGATGTGGTTTTTATCATCAACCGGCAAGGCAGGATCGTAGATTATAATTATACCGCCGGTTATCAAAGACTGATAAAGTCTGATCAATTTATTACGAAAACAGTTTCTGAAGTATTGCCGGAGCCACTTGCAATAGATATGATGTCGTATATCGAAAATGTTTTACAAACAGGCCAGAATTTTACTTACTCTTTTCAATTGGATACAAATGGCGAAATGCGCAGCTATGAATCGAGATTTGTTCCTTATGATGCAGATGATGTGCTGGTGCTGGTAAGAGATAATACCGAAGCAAAAAAAGTAGAAAAAGAATTATTGCAATCAAGAGAAGAGTTAAGACGATTGAGCAATTATCTGGAAGATGTAAGAGAAGAAGAGAGAACGCATATTGCCCGTGAGATTCACGACGAATTGGGACAGCATCTTACCGTTTTAAAAATGAGTTTTTCCTTTCTTGAAAAAAGCATTGCTGAAACCGATCCGAAGTATACTGCAGAGTTTAACAAGATCGCCGATCTTATCAATGAAATGGTAACAGCAGTAAGAAAAATTTCTCATCAACTAAGACCGGCCATGCTTGATCAGTTAGGATTGATAGCTGCCATGGAATGGTATACGGCAGATTTTGAAAAAAAGACTGGTATCAAAACTGTATTCATCACTGAACTTCCGCCTAATGATTTTCCAGAAAAATTAAGAATTGGTTTGTTTCGCATTTTGCAGGAATCATTGACAAATGTGGCACGACATGCTGAAGCAAGCCGGGTAGATATTTCATTGAGTTTGCACGACAATGATCTTGTGATGCTGATAGAAGATAACGGCAAGGGCTTTCATACCGAAACTATTGATCCCCGCAAAACATTAGGCGTATTAGGAATGAAAGAAAGAGCCATTGTGATGGGCGGTACTTACAATATCAATAGCGAACCAGGCAAGGGAACTATTATTGAAGTGATAGTACCATGGCGTAATCATTAAATATTACCATCCAACACAAACATTCCTGCCTTTGTAACAATTTTTATTTTCTTACGTCTCTATATTTAGCGGACGTTAAAAAAAACTAAAAAAGGTCGGAGAAATGCCGCAATACGAAAATAGTCGTATATTCGGTTATTAAAACTCAAACCCAATGTCAACAACACGAAATATTAAACCCACCGAAAGTGAACTGGAAATTTTGCAGATACTTTGGAGCAAAGGTTTAGCAACAGTAAGGGAAGTGCATGAAGGTTTGGCAGCGACAAAAGATGTAGGATACACCACCACCCTTAAGCTCATGCAGATCATGAACGAAAAAGGATTGGTGAAAAGAGATAATTCGATGCGGACGCATGTTTACCAGGCAGCGGTGAACAAAGAAAAAACACAAAAACATTTATTGGGTAAAATGATTGACAACCTGTTTGGCGGCTCTCCTACCCAATTAGTGATCCAGGCGCTGGGCGAACACAAAGCAAGCCCTGAAGAACTGGATAAAATACAAGCCTTATTAAATGATCTGAAAAAACAATAACATGTTTGCGATAAGCCAATCCAACTTTCTGCAGGCATTGGGATGGGCTGTACTAAACAGCTTGTGGCAAATGGCTTTATTGTGGGTAGTGTACCAATTGATAACTGCAGTATTCAGAACAAAAAGATCGTCTCAAAAAGCTTACCTGGCTACAAGCCTGCTTTTTACAGGTTTTGCCTGGTTTGTCTTTAACTTTTTTGTAATATTGGCAGATAAATCTGCTGCACAAACGGATTACTCTGCGTTTGTAACCGTCAATGGCAATGAGGCGGTAAACAACTGGTTATTTACCACATTACCCATCGCTTCTGTTTTATACCTTGCCTTACTGGTTCTGCCCGTATTAAACTTTATAAGAAACTACAGGTATGTACAATTTATCCGCGGCAATGGTCTTAAGAAGGCCGATGTAAAATGGCGGATGTTTACGCAAAAAATAGCGGCACAGATGGGAATTGTTAAGCCTGTGCAGGTTTGGTTATCAGAATTTGTAAGCTCACCTGTAACTATTGGCTATATAAAACCTCTTGTATTGCTTCCGCTGGCTGCCGTCAATCATTTATCGCCGCAGCAGATAGAAGCAGTATTGCTGCATGAGTTATCACATATCAGGCGTGCTGATTATCTTATCAATCTTATTGCCCGCATTATTCAAACTGTTTTATACTTTAATCCATTTGTAAAAGCATTTTCTTCTATTATTGAAAAAGAAAGAGAAAAACATTGCGATGAAATGGTATTGCAATTTCAATACGAACCGCATGGTTATGCTGCTGCATTGCTTGAGTTGGAAAAAGTTTCTCAATCATCTCACCTGTTAGCCGTGGCTGCCGCCGGTAATAAAAAAAATGAATTGCTGAACAGGGTTGAAACCATTTTAGGCATTCACAAAAAACCTGTTTTTTCTTTTAATAAACTGGCTGGAGTTGTAGCTGCTTTGTTATGCTTTATCAGTCTCAATGCATTGCTATTGATGAGTAAACCTGGCGACAGCAAATCAACACCGGGGCTTCTTACTGATCTTTCAGATCCTTTTCATCTGCTATCGCCTGTTGAAGATGAATTCTCTTTGGTAAGTGTTGAAACACAATCAAAGCCGGTGATCAATCATGTCTCTCCCACTGCTGCGCCTGAAGCAGCAGATAAACAGAAAAGGGCAAACGCCCCCGTTACTACCGGTACAAATGGTGAGCTTGCTTTTTCTGTCAATCCAAAAATGAATATGCTCAATCTTCCTTACATGTTCGTAGATCTAAAAGAAGTAGTCATACCCCAGTTAGATGAACAAAAGGAAGAACAGGTAAAAGAAGTGATGGACGCTTCAAAGAAAATATTGACAGAAGCTCAATGGAAGAACGTAGAAGAAAAAAATATTGCCGATGCGCTTACCGCTATTGAAAAGGAAAAAATGAAAATGGAATATCAAAAGGCAATGAATAAGCTGGATTGGGAAACAATAGAAAACAAATTGAAAGTAGCCTATGACAATATCAACTGGGAACAGGTGAATACAGAATTGTCAAAAGCATTGGTAGAAATAAAATTAGACAGCCTGCAAAAAGTTTATACCACAGCTGTCTCTAAATTGAATTGCCTGGAAAAAGAACTGGAAAAAGCTAATGTACCCGGTGTTCCGGATACAGACATTACTTTAGAATCTGTAGAATGCCAAAAGAAAGAAGCGATGAAAGCTATCAATACTATCAAAGCTGTTAAAGCAAGAAAAATCGTACAGCTCTAAACAAATCAATTGAAGTATAACTAATAGCAGGAAAAACTCTTCAAATGAAGAGTTTTTTCTTTTTACTAAATCACCTGTCATATAAATAAGTATAAGTATTAGTATTAGTAAACGCATTTCAATTCGTTTGATATGCGATCTTTTGAACACGGATTGGATAGATTAAATGGATGAACACGGAATTTATCTATCTATTGCATTATAAAATTATTTTCCAATAGCCTAAGAATGTTTCATAGGAAATCGCAATCAATTTAAAAGAGAAAATCTGTGAAAATCCATTACATCCTTAACATCAGTGTTCCATGTACGGCAAAAAAATGACCCCGCATGCGGGGCCATCAGGGCCATCAAGACATTGATTTATTTTATTAAATGCTTATTAAAAAGCTTTCTTTGGTTTTTCCTCTTCAGGTTTCCCTGCTTTCACCAGGTTTTGCTGATTGATAACATCACCCAATACTTTCACTGTTTGATCCAGGTAAATATCTTTTCTCAGGTTTTTCAACCATTGATTAAAGCGTTCCTGCTTTGCATTATCATTAGCCCAGCGGTTTGTTTCGCTTGGAAGAGATGTTACGTTCAGTTCCGTTTTTAATTTCATCAGCGCTTCATTCTGTGCCAGTGTTGCACGAATGGCTTTTTGCTCTTTCCTGTATTTGTCAAGTTGCAATGAATATTTCTTGTCGCTCTGAGTAGCCAGCCATTCTGTATTTTCTTTGATCAATTTAAACACAGGATCATTTTCCAAACGCTGATTGCTTAACTGCTGAATAGTCTTCAGATCATATCCTGCATTCCATGCTGTATAAGGTGATTTATTGATCTCATCCCATGGCAATGCATCAGGATTATCTTTTTCTCTTACTTTCAAATGTTCCAGTTGATCAGGCAATACAATATCAGAAGCAACACCTTTCAATTGTGTAGAGCCGCCATTGATGCGATAAAATTTTTGCAGTGTCAGCTTCACGGTACCCAGATCAGAATTTGACATAGAAAATCCTGTTTCAGGATCGAGACCGATATTACGCTGCACTGTCCCTTTACCATACGTGGACGTACTACCTATAACGATGCCACGGCCATAATCCTGTATAGCTGCAGCAAAAATTTCGGAAGCTGATGCACTGAATTCATTTACCATCACAGCCAGCGGGCCGGAGTACAACACATTTTTATCCTTATCTCTTAAAACGCTTGGTTTGTTGTCACGATCTTTTACCTGCACTATCGGACCATCTTCAATAAACAAGCCGGCCATTTGCACCACATCATACAAAGAACCACCGCCGTTATTCCGTAAATCAATCACAATACCATCTACAGCTTGCTCTTTTAGCTTGGTTACTTCTTTGGCTACATCAATATAGCTGCGGTTGCCATTGGCATTTTCAAAATCAGCATAAAATTCAGGAAGGAAAATATAACCGATCTTGGAGTTGCCTGATTTCACTACAGCACTGCGGGCAAATGTTTCATCCTGTACTATTTCATCTCTTGTCAATGAAATAATTTTTACAGAACCATCTGCTTTTTTCACCGTCAGGTTTACAACAGTACCTTTTTTACCACGTATAAGTTTTACGGCATCCGTTACCAAATAACCGGTAAGATCAACAGGCTCTTCTTTTCCTTGCGCTACTTTTTGAATGATGTCACCTGGTTTCAATTCACCAGACTTCCAGGCTGGCGTACCGGCAACAATGCTGCTGATCTTGATATTGCCTTCGTCATATTGCAACTGGGCGCCAATACCAAAAAAGCGGCCGCTCATTTCCTCATCAAAATATCTTTTATCAACCGGAGGGAAAAATTCCGTATGTGGATCCATTGTATTGGTAATCGCATTTACAAATACAGTGAACTTATCATCATCGTTGAATTTAAAGCGAAACCTTTCAAATAAACGATCAGTGATCTTTTTTACTTTTTCACGGGCTTCCTTTTCTAACTCGGCATCTGTTTTTACAACAAATCCTTCTTTACCTTTATTTTTTTCTCTTATGTCGAGCAGATCGGCATAGCGTTCAAGCGTAAGGTATTTTACTTTCTTTCTCCATCTTTCTTTTATTTCAGCAGCAGAAGATGCATACTCAAGCTTATCACCATCCAGCATTACTTCTTCATCAACGGAGAAATCAAATGGTTTGGAAAGAAGTTCCGTGCAGGTAGCTGCAGCTTCTTCCATACGGGTATTAAAAACTTTTCCAGCAGCCAAAAAGAACTCAACCGGCGCTCCTTTGATCTCTTCATCAATCTTTGTTTCATATTTTTTTTGCAGCGTTTCTATATCGCTGCGCAAAAACATATTCTTTTCCGGATCAAGATCAGTTAGGTATTTTCCAAAGATCTTTTTAGAAAAATCATCATTTATGTGCTGAGGGCTGAAATGAGCTTGTGAAAGCATTTCACCTACGAGCTTCAAAATCTCTTCATACTTGTTGGGCGGATTTTTAGCTCCGGTTCCCATGGTTTGAAATGCCAGGAAAATACCGGCTGCCAGCGTCAAAATCACAATCGGAAGTCGCTTCATATTCATTAGATATTTTAGTGCATTAAGCATAATCCAAAAATAACGTAAAATCACTGGTTTTAGTGCTTTTACGGCCATTTAACAATGGTTTTTGATAAGCGGAATACAGAAGCTGGAAGTCAGAGGTCAGAAGTCTGATATCCGAACTTCATTACGGATTTGCAATTTTGCTTTTGCTGATAAACATATTTTCATTGTTTGATTTTTTCTGACATCTGGCCTCATACTTCTTTCTTCTATTTTCAGTTTTTTACACTTCAATTTCCTATTTTTGCTGCTCGAAAAAACGGTGACCATAGCTCAGTTGGTTAGAGCATCAGATTGTGGTTCTGAGGGTCGTGGGTTCGAAACCCATTGGTCACCCGTCCAAGCCCCGGTTCGCAGAGACCGGGGCTAATTTTTAATCAGCATCAGCTTTTCTCAATGAACTACTGGCTTTTCCTGCTCCCTTTACTTTCCGCTTTTACCGGCTGGATCATTATAAAACTTCTCTTCATATTACTCTTTCATCCCTTTACTCCCAAAAAGATCATGGGAATTACTTTGCAAGGAGTACTTATAAAACAAAAACAACCTGTAGCAATAAAAGTTGGGCAAATGGCTGCTGATATGCTTGCTTCTGCCGGGCTCGAACAAAAGATCAGCGATCCAAAAAATGTTGAAAAATTAAAACCCATGATCGAAACACATGTGGATAATTTTTTACGCATTAAGCTGAAAGAACAAATGCCCATGATCAGCATGTTTGTAGGTGATAAAACCATCAATACGCTGAAGTTGGTTTTCATGCAGGAAATAGAAAATCTTTTTCCACAAGTAATGGCACAGTTTGCCGGCAATCTGAAAAGCGAATTGAATGTTGAGCAGATAGTTGTTTCTAAAATAAATAATATTTCCCCGTCAGAACTTAAAGCCCTATTTTATCAAAATATCGGTAAAGACTTACGCAGGTTGGAGTTAGCGGCGGCAGCATTGGGCTTTTTAATGGGCATACTTCAACTGTTGATCGTCTTCCTGACCCATTGAGCACAATTGGTCGGGATCAGTATTAATTTTCTTTATTAAAATTTTACTCCCGTTCAGCAAGTTATTCCCGATTTCCTCGTCCAATTTCCATTATAATCAAAACCATGAAGTATCATTTTTCTGCAACTGCACTATTCTTGTTTTCTTTTCTTTTCTTAAATGCACAACCGCCTGGTGCTGGCGGCAATCGTGGCAACGGCCCGCAAATTTCCGGAAGATTGTATGGTAAAATCATTGAGACCTCATCAGGCAAGCCCGTTGAATATGCTTCTGTTCAATTATTGCAAAACAAAATGGACACCGTTACCAAACAACGAAAGGAAACAGTGATTGGTGGCATGCTCACAAAATCAAATGGTGATTTCAGTGTTGAAAATGTTCCTGTATTTGGGCCATTAAAATTAAAAGTAACCGGCATTGGTCTCAAAGAATATACGCAAAACGTTTCATTCGAACTGAAACGGGGCGGCGATCCCAGTGCTATGATCAATGCATTGGATAAAGATCTTGGCAATATTAAAGTGGAAATAGAACAAAAAATTTTGGAAAATGTAACGGTGAGTTCTGAAAAACCCGGACTGCAATTGGGAATAGACAGGAAGATTTTTAACGTAGATAAAAATCTTGTATCGGCAGGTGGTACGGCTGTTGACATCATGCGCAATGTGCCATCGCTTAATGTAGATATTGATGGTAATGTAACGCTGCGCAATAACACGCCGCAGATTTTTGTAGATGGCCGCCCTACCAATCTTACACTGGAACAAATTCCCGCTGATGCTATTCAAACTGTTGAACTCATCACTAATCCTTCAGCCAAATTTGATGCGTCGGGTGGTACATCAGGCATTTTAAATATTATTCTAAAAAAAGAAAAGAAGGTAGGATATAATGGAAGTGTAAGAGTTAATGCTGATTCCCGTGGCCGGGTTGGTGGCGGTGGTGATATTAATCTGCGCCAGCAAAAAGTAAATTTTTTTGTAGCAGGAATGTACAACCAGCGTAAATCAATTAGCAACGGAACCACGGACAGAGATAATCTTTTTGGTTCGCCCCGCACATCAATATTTCAATCCGACAGATCTGTTTCCAAAGGTGCTTTTGGTTTCGGACGTGCGGGATTTGATTATTTTATGAGCAATCGTAATACCCTTTCTGCAAGTTTCAACTATGCAAGAGGAAGTTTCCGGCCTTACATGGAAAGTGATATTGATTCGTCATATACCGGCGGTTCATCCTTTGCCTTTAATGAACGTATTGCTAATAACAAAGGAAATTTTCGCAACCTGGGTACAACAATAAGTTTCAAACATAATTTTCCAAGAGCAGGACGTGAGTGGACAGCAGATGCTACTTATAACAGAAGTAAAAATTCGAATGATAACTTTATCACAACAAATTATTACACGGTTCCTCAATACCAGTTTACTCATGATTACAAGCAACAACAATTGATTAGAGGTGAGAATGAAAACCTGGTGGTGCAAACTGATTTTGTAAATCCGCTGACTGAAAAATCAAAAGTAGAATTTGGTGCACGAGCCCAAATAAGAGCAACCAGCAGCGCCAATGCTTTTTATGAAGCCGTTAATGGCCAATGGGTGTTGCAACCTGCTTCACAAGCCGATTATGAAAGCAGCGACCAGGTATATGCGGCTTATGCTACTTATTCCAATCAATTAAAATCATTTGGCTACCAGTTGGGATTAAGAGCGGAAAGTTCAGATTATGAAGGCAAGCTTTTAAAAACAGGTGAACTGTTCAATATTGATTTTCCCATCAGCTTTTTTCCAAGTGTTTTCTTATCGCAAAAATTGAGTGAAGATCAAAGCCTGCAATTGAATTACAGCCGCAGAATTAATCGGCCCAATTTCTGGCAACTCACTCCTTTTACTGATTCATCCGATAAATTGAATCCAAGAAAAGGTAATCCGGGTTTGCAGCCTGAATTCACCAATTCAATGGAATTATCTTACGAAAAAACATTTAAGAACAAGGATAATTTTTTAGCGTCCATTTATTATAAACATACCACGGATCTTATCACCAGTTACCAGGTTTCGGAAAGCGTCGGAAATGAAGACATTATTTTAAACACATTCATCAATGCAAATGCAAGCTATGTCACCGGTTTGGAATTAGTATCAAGAAATAAACTGACAAAATGGTGGGAGCTTACTTCCAATCTTAATCTTTATACTTCTGATATAAAAATTGATGATCCTGCACAGCCCGAACAGAAACGATTGACAAGTTGGTTTGGAAAGCTCAATAACAATTTCAAGTTACCGCATAATATCACCTTTCAACTTTCGGGCGATTACCAGTCAAAAACTATTTTACCACCCGGTGGCAGTGGCGGCGGCAGACGGGGTTTTGGCGGCCCCATGTTTGGCGGGCCTGCATCTGCATCACAAGGTTATGTTCGCCCCAATTACGGAGTTGATGTAGCAGTACGTTATGAATTTTTGAAAAACAGAACAGCTTCTTTATCTGTAAACATGAATGACATTTTCCGTACCCGCCGCCAGGATATTCATTCGGAATCTGCTTTCTTTATACAGGATGTATTTCGTCGCCGTGATCCGCAGGTATTACGCATCAACTTCAACTGGCGGTTTGGAAAATTTGATCCCAATCTTTTCAAACGCAAGAATACAAGAGCAGAACAAAACGCCGGCGAAGGAATGAATACGGGACAGCAATAGCGATAGTGAGTTGGTGGGTGGGAAATATAAATAGTTTTTAAACCTTAGTCCGTTTTAAAAACCTTTGGCGTAAATGCTGAAGGTTTTTTATTGCAATTGCCCTGGCCTTTATGACACGGATAAAAAAGATGCAGGTCTTGTTTGGCTTTAGCCCAATTTAGAAATAAGTTTTTGGGCTAAAGCCCATTTTACTTTCTGCTTTTTACACCCTGCTTTGAAAAGCAGGGCAATAGTAAGGACATTGAATGTATATTTGACGAACTGATATTTTAATGAAAAACGATCAGCCAATATAATTTGAAAGATATTGTACATATTGTAGGTAACCGCCCACAATTCATTAAGCTTGCTGTCCTTTACCAGGAACTGAAAAAAACAGGGCAGGTTAATCAACAAATCATTCATACAGGCCAGCATGCAAGCCCTGAAATGAGCGATATTTTTTTCAAACAACTCAATATTCCGCAACCTGATCTGTTGCTTCAGCCTGCAGGCAATGGTCATCCTGATGCATTTATTGCTGATGTAACAATGAGTTTGCAGCAATATTTTTCTGAACAAAACAATAAAGTTGCTCTTGTTTATGGCGATACCAATACCACATTAGCGGCCTCTATTGCTGCACGAAGATCGGGCACTCCCCTCTTTCATTTTGAAGCCGGCATTCGTACCGGTGATAACAGTATGCCAGAAGAGATCAATAGAATATTAACTGACCGGCTTGCTGATACTAATTATTGCTGCACATTTCAAAACTACCAGGCCATGCTCGATGAAGGCTATGGTAACAGTATCAAAAGCCGTGTGGTACAAAGTGGCGACCTGATGTATGATGCTTTTTTAAAAATTCCTTTTGCTGAGAATAAATTAGTTGCTGAAAAAAATTATGTCGCCTGCACAATTCATCGTGTGGCAAATATTTTATCAAAAGAAAAACTGTCTTCAATAATTGAAGCTTTAAATGCCATTCACAAAAAAATAGCAGTAGTATTACCGCTGCATCCTCATACACAAAAAAGGATAATGGAATATGGCTTGTTGCCATCGTTTATTATTCTGCCACCTATCGGATATCCTGAAATGAAAACATTACTTGCCGGCTCATATTATGTTATTACTGACAGTGGTGGTGCCGCAAGAGAAGCTTTTTTCAGTGGAAAAAAATCTGTTGTGGTGATGGAAAAACCATTTTGGCCTGAGATTATTGAAGCCAGTTGTGGTATCAATACATCAGCAGATACTGAACAAATAGTAAGATCATTTCACCAATTACCATCACTGGCTTCTAATTTTCAAACGCCTATATTTGGCAGCGGCAATGCAGCACAAATAATAGCCGGCGATTTGCTGGCCTATTTAAATGTTGCTTAAGAGTTACGAATTGTTGTATGGCAAAAAAAACAATCATCGTTTCTGTAATATCCGAATTAACCACTGACCAACGGGTCATTCGCATTTGCAACTCATTGCAGCAAATGGGATTTGATGTGAAAGTCATTGCAAGACAATTCTCCAATAGCCTGCCTCTCGAAAATTATTCATTTAAAGCAACACGCATTCATTGTTATTTCCAAAAAGGATTTTTACAATATGCAGAATTTAACACGAGGCTTTTTTTCAAACTCCTGTTTACAAAAACTGATTACTTATTAGCAAACGATCTCGATACACTTGTTCCCAACTATATTGTAAGCCGAATGCGACAAAAAAAAATATTTTATGATACTCATGAATACTTTACCGGTGTGCCTGAATTAACCAATTCTCCATTTAAAAAAAGGATCTGGAAATTTTTTGAAGATTGGATATTTCCAAAACTTCCCGTCGTCTATACTGTCAATGAATCGGTGAAAAGAAAATACCAGCAGGAATATGGAAATAAAATTCATGTAATAAGAAATGTACCGGTTACAACCAATGTAGTTTCTAAAGAGACGCCTGAACGCTGGAAAGGAAAGATTATTTTATTGATGCAGGGCATTGGCATCAATCCCGGTCGCGGCGGGCTTGAGCTATTGGAAACAATGAAATGGCTGCCTGCAAATTATCATCTCGTTTATATCGGCAGCGGCACATTGTGGGATACTATTGCAAACAAACGAAAAGAATGGCGACTTGAAGATAAAGTGGAAATGATCGGTAAACTTCCTCCATCGGAACTTAAAAAGTATACGCCACTGGCAATGCTGGGTTTTACACTGGATGGCTTTAACGATGAAAATTTTCTGTTTAATCTTCCTAATAAAATATTTGATTACTTACATGCTGCTGTACCGGTAGTAGCCACTCCTATCCCGGAAGTAAAGATTATTATTGAACAATATCAGTGCGGTATTTGTTTAGAATCTTTGGAAGCAAAAGATATGGCCCGTCAAATAGAAAACCTGGTAAACGATGAAGCTCAATATCAAAGACTAAAGAAAAATGCAACGCTGGCTGCAAAAGAATTGTGTTGGGAAAATGAACAAATGAAACTAAAAGAAATTTATCAGCCTTACTTACAGTGAAAAAGCATCTCCATATCGTTTGTCTCGATGTGCCATGGCCGGCGGATTATGGCGGCGCTATTGACATGATGAACCGAATCAAAATGTTTCATCAGTTAGGTATTCTGATCCATCTTCATTATTTCAGTTACAATGAAAGGGGCACTCCTAATGAACTCAATCAATTTTGTGAAACGATAAATGTATATGAAAGGGAAACACCGCAAACAAGCTTATCGTTCAAATTGCCTTATATTGTTTCATCACGCATCAATAAAGAATTAATTGAGCGGCTGCAGCAGGATGATCACCCCATTTTATTAGAAGGCATTCATTGCACAGGCATATTATCTGCATTAAATATTAAGCATCGCAAAGTAGTGGTGCGGATGCACAATGAAGAAAGCATTTATTACAAAGAACTGGCAAGAGCTGAATCAGGATTGTTTAAAAAATTGTTTTTTTTCAATGAAAGCCGTCTTTTAAAAAAATATACACATGGCTTGCCGGCTGAACCATTGTATGCCTGTATTTCCGAAAATGATGTAAGCATTTTAAAAAAGGAATATGGCTTGCCGCATGTTAAATTTTTGCCTGCATTCCCTACCTGGCAAAAAGTAGGCAGCGAAGAAGGCCAGGGAAATTTTTGTCTTTATCATGGCAATCTCTCCGTATCTGAAAATGAAAAAGCAGCGCTATGGCTGTTGACCAAAGTTTTTACAAAAGCAAGAGTGCCATTTGTTATAGCCGGAAAAAAACCGTCCCGCTGTCTTCAAAAAATGGCGCATCTCTGTCAGCATACCTGCCTTGTAGAAAACCCGGGAGAAACGGAGATTAATGATCTTGTAAGAAAAGCACATATTAATATATTACCTTCTTTTAATAAACAATGTACTGGTATCCGTTTGAAATTACTACATGCTTTGTTTGAAGGCCGTCATTGCGTTGTGAATGATCAAATGATTGAAGGCACAGGATTGAAAGAAGCTTGTCATATTGGAACAACAGCCAACGCATTTGCTTCAATTATTTTGCAATTGTTTCATCAGCCATTTGAAAGAGAAGAAAAAATATTGCGAAAGCAATTGTTAAGCACAACCTACGACAACGAAAAAAATACTTTGCAGCTTACTCAATGGTTATGGTAGCGTTGTCAATTACTTTTCCTCTTTCCGTTTTAATAGTTCTTGCAGGAAATTTTTGCACCACGATATAATCATGTGTGGCCATTACAATGGAAGTATTGAAGTCTTTGCTGATATGAAACAAAAGGTTCATGATCTCATCTGATGTTTCAGGATCAAGGTTGCCGGTAGGCTCATCGGCAAGAATGAGTTTTGGAGAATTTAAAAGTGCCCTTGCGATATCCACTCTCTGCTGCTCACCACCACTCAATTCAAAAGGCATTTTAAATCCTTTTGCTTTCAGGCCTACTTTATCCAGCACATCAAGCACTTTTTCATCCATCAGCTTTTCATCTGTCCAGCCAGTTGCCTTTAAAACAAACTTAAGGTTGTTGTTTACATTACGATCTGTGAGCAATTGAAAATCCTGGAACACTACACCCAGGGTGCGGCGCAGGTAAGGAACTTTTCTCCAATCTAAACTGCGCAAGCTGTATCCCGCTACCCTTGCCTCGCCTTCTGTCAATGTTAGTTCTCCGTACAATGTTTTCAACAAGCTTGATTTACCTGTGCCGGTTTTACCAACAAGATAAACAAACTCACCTTTATTCACGGTAAGGTTTACATCCTGCAACACCAAATTATTTCCCTGGTATATATTGACGTGACTAAGTTCAATGATCGGCTCTGTCATTATCCATTCTTTTGCTGCAAAATAAAGGAAACTTGCTTAGGGAAAGGCATTTTTTTGGAAAAACTAAAGATTTAGTTGTTAAACTAAATAATTAGTTATAGATTTGTTTTGAAATATTTTTAAGATGAAAACACTTACCAAAGCAGAAGAACAGGTAATGCAAGTTCTCTGGAAACTAAATAAAGCATTCCTGCGGGATATTGTAGAATCAATGCCATCGCCAAAGCCGCATCAAAACACTGTTGCCACTCTTTTAAAAATTTTGGTGGAAAAAGAATTTGCCGGCATCAATGTATTGGGCAGGCAACATGAATATTATCCGCTCTTAAGCAAGGAAGAATATTCAAAGCGAACAATGAAGCAGATGGTAAAAAGTTACTTTGAAGGTTCGTTCAGCAATGTGGTGTCATTTATGGTTAAAGAAAACAATATTTCTGTAGAGGAACTGGAAAGCCTGCTGCAGCAAATTAAAAAACAACAAAACCCCAAAAAATGAAGACAATCGTTTTTTATTTGCTTCAGGTTGTAATCAGTTCAGGTGTTTTGTATGGTTATTATCACTTCTTTCTTCGCAATAAAAAGTTCCATCATTACAACCGTTATTATCTTTTGCTCACAGTTGCTATCAGTGTATTCATTCCATTTCTGAAAATACCCGTTTATTTTGATGCGACAGATACTGAGCCTGCTATCATAAATACTTTAACGCTTATTTCTTCGGGCAGATTTGAAGAAGATTTTGTTATCTCAGCTTCTGCAGCAGATGCAAACTGGTTTACCTGGAAAAACATTTTGTCAGGCTTGTATGTCATAGCAGCCTTATTTCTTTTCATACGGTTTCTTTCTGCTTTGCTGTATGTTTCAAGATTAGTGAAAATTTATCCCGGAGAAAAAATAGATGATATCCGTTTTATTAATACAAATGAGCCTTCCTCTCCTTTTTCATTTTTTCGCTGGCTGTTTTGGAACAGGAATATTGAATTAAACTCTGACAGAGGACAACAAATATTCCGTCATGAATTATTTCACATTCGCCAAAAACATAGTTGGGATATTATTTTCCTTGAAATAATAACGATGCTGCTTTGGATCAATCCATTTTTTCATTTGATAAAAAAAGAAATAAAAGCAATTCATGAATTTCTTGCCGACCAGTTTGCCGTGCAGGAGAACCGGGAATGGGATTATGCTGAACTATTGCTGATGCAGGTATTGAAGTCACCTGATACACGATTAACCAATCCTTTTTTTCATAACCAAATTAAAAGACGTATTATGATGCTTACCGCTTCTAAAAAACCAGGTTATCAATACCTGCGGAAAATTATGGTGCTGCCGTTTGCAGCGCTGATCATTGTTCTTTTTGCATTTAGTTACAAACACAGGCAAGCCGGCAAAGCACCCAGGGCTGAAGAAACAATTACAATTGTTGTGGATGCAGCGCATGGCGGAGATGACCCTGGCGCAATGAGCCCTGATAATAAATACACCGAATCACAATTATCGCTTGATATTGCTAAAACTATACAGCAAACCGGTAAAGAGTATAATGTGAAAGTGATAATGACACGGGAAGATGATGCTTTTCCGGGTAATGTGCTGACAAAAGATGAAGCGCTGCGAAAAAGAGTTGAAATAACCAACTCCACCAATGCAGATGCATTTATTTCTATCCATGTTAATACAACGGGTTCTGCTAATCAATATCAATCATCGTCATCGGGAATAGATGCTTACATATCCAATAAGCGGGATAATAAACAAGGAAAACAACTGGCCGCTGCGTTATTGCAAGAACTTGCTCCTGTGTATAAAACAAACCAGGAATTAAAATATCGTTCTCAAAATGGAATCTGGGTTCTTGATCAGAACAAATGTCCCGCTGTTTTATTAGAGTGTGGATATATTAACAATGCAGAAGATATAGCATTCATCACCAAGAAAAGTAACCAGGAGAAAATAGCAAAAAGCATTTTGCTTACTATTGTGAAATTTAAGTCGAAAGAATTTGAAACGGCTACAAATAACTGATCGTGGCTTAGTAAAAATTGATGATCATAAAAGACCTCTCAATCCGAGAGGTTTTTTTTATAAATTTAATATGCTTGCCCTTGATTATCCGACCAAGGAAATTATCATCTTAAATGAACCGGATTCTTATACAGACATTTTTTAAAAAGATATTTTAGATTAATAGCAACGTTGTTTTTACGCAGATGATATTGATTTAATAAAAAAGCTTTAGTTTGGAAAATTATTTAAAGCAATTTTATGTGTCGTAAGTTTCTTGTCTTCAGCTTTGCCAGTTTCATTTTACTTGCATTTACCTGCAAAAAGAAAAACGAAGTTCCATCACCTACTAATCCTGATCAAAAGACTTTTTACAAATGGGATCAGTTCAGCATGGGCGTTGATCTATCTTATGTAAACCAGGTGGAAGATTATGGTGGCAAATACAAAGATTCAGGACAGGTAAGAGATCTTTTTCGCATTATGAAAGATCATGGCGCTAATACAGTGAGAGTAAGATTATGGCATACGCCTCAATGGGTGGCTGCACTAAATAATGGTAAAATGTATTACGATCTTGCCGGTACTGAAAAGACTATCAGGCGGGCAAAAGAAAATGGAATGGCGGTTAATCTGGATATTCATTATTCAGACCGATGGGCCGACCCTGCCCACCAGGAAACACCTGAAGCATGGAAGAATCTTTCTTTGGATGTGCTGAAAGATTCTGTTTATGACTATACACTTGCTGTATTGAATTATCTGAAGACTAAAAACCTTGTGCCCGAAATGGTGCAGGTGGGCAATGAAACTAATAGCGGTATGCTGTGGCCATTGGGAAAAGTGGAGAATAATAACTGGCAAAACTTTGCTTCTTTACTCAATAGCGGCATTAAAGCGGTGAGAGATTTTTCAATCACTTCATCAATAAAACCAAAGATCATTCTGCATGTGGCGCAGTTGCAAAATGCAACTTACTGGACAAACAATCTTATCAGCAATGGTGTTACTGATTTTGATATTTTGGGTCTTTCGCACTATGCTAAATGGTCAACTGTGAAAACCATGAATGAAGTGGAATCAATGATCAGGACTTTTAAAAATACTTATGGCAAACAGGTGATGGTGGTGGAAACTGCTTATCCCTGGACGGGTAATAATGCGGATAGTTATGGCAACATTATCTCCGCTGCTGATAAAGCAGAAGGCTATGAAGTATCGCAGCAGGAACAGTTTCGCTATATGAAAGATCTTACGCAAGCTATCATCCGCGGGGGCGGCAGCGGTGTGATGTATTGGGAACCGGCATGGATCAGTTCTCAACTAAACGATGGCTGGGGCATTGGTTCTTCATGGGAAAACAATGCATTCTTTGATTTTGATGGCAATGCATTGCCTGTTATTGATCACATGTGTCAGTCTTATCAATTTTAAATAGTTGTTATACCAAGTCATAATGTGTAATATCTTGTTCATGATTTGTAGTTGAAATGATGAAGTTTGATATTAAGATATTGGGATATTAGGATATTGGTTTACGAATTGTTCCTTGCACCTTGTACCTTGTTTCTTTTCTAAGGTGAAAATCTGTTTGAATTAGATGACTAAAATTGATTACAGACTTTTACCTGATGCCATGAAAACGGGACGTACAAGAGTGCGACGCAACAGGTGATGCCATGAAACGATATCGCTGGCATAAAAAATAAATTTCTATAACAACCTCATAATAATTCCGCAGCTTTTGCAAACATTTATGGCTTCTTATTTGCAATTGCATAAATGGAATACATTTTTTATTTTAGAAGTAAGTAAATGTAAATACTGCAGATTGCGTAGCCATGTGAAAAAGAAAAGAACAACCCGTGGATTCTCCCCATCTGTGGAAAAGTTTACTTATTTATTTTCATCTTCAATAATGACCTTGTGACGCATAACGACGATGGAATCGAGTAAAGAAATAACCGCCCTGCTGACCTTGATAGATGATCCGGACCAGGAAGTATTTGAAGCTGTATCAGATAAAATTGTTGATTACGGCAAACCTATTATTCCTAACCTGGAGCATCTCTGGGAAACTACGCCTGAAGAGCATACACAGGAACGCATTGAGTTGCTGATACATCGCCTTCACTATAGAGACCTTGCCGAAGATTTTCGTCAATGGAATGTTTCGGGCCATCACGATATGATGGTAGGCGCTTTGCTGGTTGCTAAATTTCAATATCCTGATCTTTCTACCTCGCAGGTATTGCTGGAAATAGAAAAGATCAGGCGTAATATCTGGCTTGAACTGAACAATTATCTTACTCCATTGGAGCAAATCAATATTGTTACAAGCATCCTTTATAGTTATTACGGCTTAAAAGGCGGTGAAACGAATTACGCCGAGCCCAATGAATTTTTACTGCACAAAACACTGGAAACAAAAAGAGGCAACCAGGTAAGCAACGGTATATTATACTTATTGCTTTGCGAACTATTGGATATACCTATAAGAGCTATTCATCTTCCTAAACAATTTGTGATTGCTTATTTCAAGCCAGGCTATTCAGAAGAAAATCTTCCCGATCCCTTTCATAAAATTGAATTCTTTATTGATCCGTCTTCGGGCCAGGTATTTACACACCAGGATGTAGAAAGTTATTTCAAACGCATTGCCGTGCATCCTGTGGCTTCTTTTTTTAAACCGCAAATGAATAAACAGGTGATTGCGCAACTGCTGGAAGAGTTTAGCAAGTGTTTTGATAACGATAAGGAAGCTTATAAACAAAAGGAGTTGCTTCAGCTTGCTGCGGGGTTAGAATAATTCAACTCTCACTGCTTTTTTTCTAAGTAACCCGGTATCGTTTAGTAAAAAGAATAATCCGATCTTTTGTAATAAATGAAGATTGTTTATAAAAAGGTCTTTATTGCCTGATAAGAGTTGGCTGCTTCTTCAGTGTAGTTGATCATTGCAAAATTATATTTGTTTATTGATCAGGGGGAGATGATTATTTCCTGAAAATAGTTAGCGATGACGCAGCAACAGTTGGTAATTTCTTTACTGCAGTTCGGCATTTCCGTACGGGAGATTGAAATTTCACTACTGCCGTTTTGCATTTCTTTACCGCCGTTTCCAATTTCGGTACGGCCGTTGAAGATTTCTTTATCGCCGGGCGGCATTTATCAACTGCCGTTTTGGATTTCCGTATCGCCATTGAACTTTTCTGTACTGCCGTTGCTTATTTCCGTGTTGCCGATCTTCGTTTCGTGACTGCCGTTTGCCATTTCTGTGCTGCCGGTCTGCATTTTCTGGCTGCCGATGTCTTTTTCTTGCTACATTGCAAAGTTGAAGTAATTGATAAACAATAGCACGGCCTATTGCCAGCCCATATTTTCAAAGTTAGCGTCTGTCCATATAGTCTTCTCTAACTAGTATTTCATTTAGCAATACACTTGAAAGCAACGACCCCGGAATTGCTATTCTCTGTTTCAAAAACATATTTAGTCAATAGAAAATCAATGTCGTTTACTTAAACTCTGTTAGGAGCATCCTGTTTCGCAAGCGACTCCTACGGAGTCTGCAAAAACCAACCAAATTTTTTCTATAAACAGGATGCCACTACGTGGCAATAGTCTTTAAGTAAACGACATTAAATAGAAAATGAACAACCGATGCCACTTCTATTATTCTTCCCCCGCAAGCAACCGCATCCGATATGCATTCATGGCAATATAACCCAGTTTTTTAATAAGCCGGTAATTGACTACTACTCCTACCGGCGCACCAATTACAGGAATTAGTTGCGCCATTTTTGCTAAATCAATATAATCCCTGTATTCCTGCTGAAAACGCCGCCATTCAAACTGATGAATATCGGCAGGAAGCTCTTTACTCTTCTGATCCCAATCCACCATTTTTAAATAAACGGTTTTGCGATGCTGCTGACTGGAAAAAGCCAGTTCAAAAATATGAAGCAGGTACACTCTTTCTTTGTAATCATCAACGTCAAAACCATACAATGATGCAATATCAAAAAGCAATTTGATCTTGATGCCGATAAGCAAAGGAAAATCTGCAAGACCTAACAATATACCGCCTGCACCGGTAATGCCACCTTCTACTGCTGCTGTGGTGCGATAAAATTTTATTCGTTCATCTATTCTTGCTTCACGTACTTCCAGTTCAAGATTGCGAACGAAATCTGCTGTAGTATATTTTGCGCCAAACAATACGCCACGTATCATTTGTTTGATGGCAACGGTGATGGCATTGTGCACTTTCTCAGGTATCCATGAGTTGATCTTGTCCTGCGCTTTTTTAGAAAGACGGTTAAAGATGGAAGGACGCCGCTGCATTTCTTTTTGCCATGCTTTCATCTCTGCTATTGCCTGACCGCGGTATTGATTCATGACTTTACGTTAAATCACTCCTTCCAATTTTTCTGCACTGCCCGTTTCACCGGATGCATTTTATAATATCGTAAGTGGCAACGCTACAAAACTTTGGGTTCATAACTTTAATTGCCGGGTTTGCCGGAAAATCTTAGCTTTAGTAAAACTAATTGTATGCGAAAGATGATTGCCCCCGGAGCAGTTGTATTGTTTACATTAGTGCTCCTTGTTTCCTGCAGCAAAAGCTCATCAGAAAATTTTACTCAAAATACATCGCTTAACCCCGACCGTGTCATTACTGCAAAAGTTTTGCCCGGCCAAACACAAATGGTAGCGATCTCCAATGATGGAGAGATAAGCATCGTTCGCCAGGCATTGCATTTCAAGATCAGCCAAACGGGTATTGATCCTAAAAACAATACTCTCGTTTATAATTATGCACCTGCTGATGGTTTTACCGGTGAAGATGAAGTGTTGCTGGCTCATAAAACATTAACCGGCTATAGCAGTGGTAGCAGTTGCAATTATAGCGATGGTCAAAACATGGCAAGCAGCCGTACAGTGTATGTAGCAGTAAAAATAAAAGTTGCTCAATAAGTTTTCCTTCTTTACTATCTATACAATTTGGTCAATTCATCCCATCTTCCTGATGGGATTTTTTAAACCCACCCCTATCGAAATTTCCTTATGCTAAGCTGCCGACCCTCCCAGGAGGGGATGGGTCACCTGGTATTTGTAAAAGTTACAATGCTCCTGCTTTGCGAAGCATGTTTTCAATTTCGGCATGTCCTTTTTTTTGCGTCCATGCCAACGGTGTTGACCATGCTGCTTCTGCCCTATTAGGATCAGCGCCTTGTTTCAAAAGATATTCCACCATTTCTGCATTACCCCATCTCGCAGCCATCCCCAATGGTGTTGACTGGTATTCTTCATCAACCGGATTTAATTCAGCGCCGTGCTTAATTAATAATTCTGTTTTTGGAATATGGCCTTTCTGCGCCATATCGTGTAAAATGGTAACGTGTTGCCAGCTCATGGTATTTGGATTCATTCCTTTGCTCATCATATAAGCTGCGCCATCATATTTTTCAAAATAATAAAACTGCGACCACTTCAATATGTGTGGAACTTTAGCTCCATAGCTCATCAAAAGATCAATCATTTCATAATTGCATTCTTTGGCTGCAAACAACAATATTCCTTCGCTCCAGAAAAATGTTTCATCCAGGGCAAATTCAGGATGTTTATCGAGTATTTGTTTTGTTCTTGCCAAATCGCCTTTATCAACTGCGTGTTCAAATTCTTTTTGCAAATCTGTTCTGTTATAAATTATTTCACCATTATCAGCTTTGTATTTATGTAAATGAGTATTGCTATTATAATCTTCCAATTGTTTTAAGATATGATCAAATCCCCTGTCATCTGCCAGTGTTTGCAAAGAATCAAGAAAGGGATAAATACTGTAAGAAGGATCATGTGCACCGAGATCAAGCAGATAGTTTACTAAATCAGCATGGCCTTCACGAACAGCGAAATGAATGGGTGGTGTATAATTATATTGAGCATACGCTAATTCGGGACATTCATCCACTAATGCTTTTACTTTTTGAAGATCACCATTTTTGCTGGCTGTAAGTATATCCCATACTTTGGCAGTAGTAGAAATAACTCCGTTAGCCAGTTTCATTGGCAGTGATAGTTTCATTTCGATTGGTTGAATCATAGCTATTTTCCGGAAAGTGTAAGCAAAAACTCTTCTATTACTTTATACTCCTTCTTTGCTTCGCTGTAATTCACTTCCTGTTGCATGTACTGTGCCCAACCCAAAGGTGTGCCGTTATAAATTTTGTCTTTTGCGCTGAGATCGGCTCCCGCATCAATCAATAATTTTACACAATCAAGCGAACCGGAGAAAACCGCCTGGTGCAATGCTGTAGCATGAGAATGGAATCCAGAATTTCTATCAGGGTATCCATTTACATCAACAGCTTTCTGAATTAAAAATTCAAGCATTTCTTTTTTGCCATAAAAGGCTGCCGCTACCAATGCAAGGTGTTTGTCTTTGTTATTAGACAGTTCCAAAAGTTTTTCGATCTCATTGTTCAAATCAAGACATACAGCAACAGCTAAACTTAATTCTCCTCCTCTTTTGATAAGATGAGTAACCGCATCGGGATTGCCATGTGCCAAAGCTCCAATGCCGGTGCCTGGTTTTGCACCTGCATCAATTAATGTGTCTATGAGCTCGATCTGTACTCCGCATTCTTTTGGAATTCGACCTGTAGCTACCAATCCAAGAGTATAATCCAGTTGAAACGGTAAACTATCAGCAGCTTCACGTTTTACAAATTGAATGATCAGCTTCGTGATGTCAACGATATTTGCAGGAAGTTTATCATACCGGATTGGATTATCAGCAATAAACCATAGCAAATAGGGTTCTTTAAAATAACCATCCTTCGGAACAGTGAGTTTTTCTTTTACAAGACGCGGATGATCGGTCAATACTTTTTCAAGTACAGTTATATTACCTGCATCAATAGCTTCAACAGCTTGTCTGAACAAGGGATCATTGATATCTGCATTGTCCATACTGCTCATTTATTATTCTACTATTGCGACCATTGTGTTGGAACTCTATCCCAGCGATGTTTCTTTAACTCAGTCAATAATGATTTTGATAAACCTTTGCCATCGCTGCAACGCATATTTGATTCTACATTTTTTATTTTTCTCATTCCCGGAATGGTAGTTGAAATATCAGGATTGCTTAGTATAAAACGAATTGCCATTTCTGCCATCGTCATGCCTGCCGGAATTAACGGTTTAAGAGCATCAGCATGATCTACGCTTGCATTTAGATTTTCAGGAACGAAATAAGTAGCTCTCCAATCGCTTTTAGGAAAGCTGGTTTCTTTTGTAAATGTTCCAGTCAATGTGCCTTCATCAAAAGGAACTCTTGCGATGACGCCGATATTTTTTTCACGGCAAAGAGGAAACAAATTATCTTCCGGCGCCTGGTCAAAAATATTATAGATCACCTGCACGGCATCAATCAAATCTGTTCGCAATGTTTCCAAACAGTTATCCGGTTCCCAGCGATTGACACTTACGCCCCATGCTTTTACTTTACCCTGCTTTGTTAATGTGGTAATGGCTTCTTTCCATTCATCCAATTGCGACCAGCCATCTTCCCATACATGAAACTGCTGCAGGTCTATTGATTCAACTCCAAGATTCTTTAAACTCTTTTCTGTGTATTCGATAATATAATCAGCAGGAAAAACTTCATCAATAGTGAAACCTGGTTTGGAAGGCCATTTCCGGTTTTTAGGCGGAATCTTTGTTGCGACGTATAGTTTTTTATCCGGATGCCGCTTGATGGTTTTATTTAGTATCTGTTCACTGAGTCCATCGCCATAAGCCCATGCTGTGTCAAAGAAATTGCAGCCCATTTCAATTGATCTGTCAAGGGCATCGTTTACTTCTTTTTCTTCAGAGCCTGTCCAGCCAGCCATTCCCCACATTCCATATCCTACTTCACTAACATTCCAGTTTGTTCTTCCGAATTTTCTGTATTGCATAATGTGGTTTTGTACAGCTAGTTTGTAATATATATTGCTAAATTAAATTGAAAAAATGCACCCAGCATCTTTGAAATGAGATATTGTTGTTGAAAACGAATTTATTTCCTTTTAAAGGTTTTAGCCACTTTTCTAAAAACTTCTAAGTAAGTATCAAAATCTTCTGTAGCCTGACCAACCATAAGAAAATACTCATCACTTCCAGAAAACAACATTACCTCATAGATTAACTGCTCTTTAGAGTTTTTATCTTTTCCAGTAGCTATTATTTCATACCCTGTTAAACTGTCAATGGTTATTTTATTTGTTTCTTTAATCACGTTCAAATCGCCTCGGGGAAGCTGTTTTAATCTTTCAATCGAATAGTGTTTCTGATTTTCAGCAGTGACTTTACCAATAGAATTTGCAATAATAAATGTTGGTTTATCCGTTGGAATTTTTCCATCAGTTGAATAAAGCAAACTGCCACTCATAAACTTTATAAATTTTAATTCTGTTCCATTGACATCAACCGTAAATTTTGCTGCTTCAAGTGGATTGTCATTTTGTAAAGGATTGTATAAGGTGGACAGTAAAGATGTCTTAATATCAGTCTCAATTGCTTTGCTTGCTTCCGGATAAATACCGTTTACCAAAATAGTATTTTTTGAATCACCAAATACAAGTATTTGTTTCAAATAATTAATACCGTTAGCTGACTGGCTTACTTTTATAAAAGTTGCTTTAGAGTTATTAAAATCCACTATCTGTCTATCAATCAAAGTCATTCCCTTTGTCTTTAATGCATCAGCCGTAAAGCTTTCCGCAATGGTGGAGACTGGGCCAGGAATTTCCGTAATCATGATTGATGCGCCTGATTGATTGTTTTGAAACCCACTAAATTTTGTTGCTACTACAAAGCCGTCAGGTGGAATTAAGCTGCATTTTGTTCCCGGAACTTTTTTATGATTTTCTGTTTGTCCAATTACAAATTTTGAAAAGAGTATAAAGACAACAAAAATTTTGATCTTCATTTTTATTTTATTTAAATCACAGTTTATTAATAACAATAATTACAACTTCTCCTCGTGTTTCTGCTTCTTAATCAAATTACTTACCCTCACAACCTGGATAATATTAGCAATAATGATAACAACGATAACATAGCCCAATGTATCATAATGCTGCAAAGGGCTTGTTTTGGTTTGTTGCATCACTATCAATCCGCCGATGCCTGCGGCAATGCCACCGGCAATTTGCTGCAGCGATGAATTGATGCTCATGAATGCGCCGCGATCCTGCATTTTGGGCAATGCAGTTACTAAGGCCATTGCGGGAACCATCCTGCTCATGATAGCAGTCATCATCAGCACATTTAATATCATCACAAGAATAAAAGCAACAGGTTTCAAATTAGTATAGATCACAATGATCACCATCATGCAAATAGCAGCGACAGTAAATATTTTTACCTTATCTATTTTATCACTCATCTTACCAACCAATGGCATAATGATAAGAGCAGCAATACCGCTGACCATAAAAAGAATGGGTAACTGCTCATAAGTAACGTTGAGATTATTTACTGCAAAGGCGCTGCCCCATGGCATCATCATAAAACCGCCGAGCGATAACAAAGCTGTCATTAAAAAGCCGATGCGATAATTACGCTGCTTCAATGTATGCAATAAATGAGCTACTGCATTCTTTTCTGTTTTCAAATGAAGATGCTCTGCAATGGAATGCATCTTCAATAAAATGATCAACCAGATAATTAGCGCCAAACCGACGATCATCAGGAAAGGCGCCTGCCATCCCGAGTGATTGGCGATATATAAACTGATGGGAATGCCCAATACCTGGCTTGCACCAAACCCCATTTGCATAAAGCCCATTGCCCTGCCCCGCTGCTGCATGGGGAAAAGATCAGCAACGATAGCGAGAGAAATAGAACCGATAACACCGCCAAACAAACCAGTGATGATTCTTGCTGCTATCAATAAATTATAGTTTGTCGCCAATCCGCAAAACAATGTGCCTGCTATAAAACCGATATAAAAGAATAGCAATAATTTTTTACGATCAAATCTGTCGGCAAAACCCGCAGTTAATAATCCGGAAATGCCGGCACTGAATGCATAACCTGATACCGCAAAACCAAACTGGCTGGTGGTAAGTTCCATTGACTTCATCAGCATATCCCCCAGCGGCGACATAACCATAAAGTCGAGCACAACGGTAAATTGCGTTAATGCCAATAACACGACCACCAGTACCTGGTAGGCAGTGAATTTATTTTGTGTAGTTGCAACGGTTGTAGTCATTGATTTTCAAAAATAATGAATTCGGGAATGGAAAGAGCAGAATAAACAAACGTAACAATAGTGAAGGATCCAAACGTTAAATTTTTTCAAGACATGGTTTCTCTGAAATTTTCTCACACACCTTGTGTTAACTTTCATATCTAAAACCAAACAATCATGAAACCTGCTTTGATCATGCTGGCCATTATTTTGGCTATTACAACTTCCTGCGGACATTATGTAACGCCTGGCGGCGATGTAAAAATCTCTCAATTAGCTGATGAGGATATTTCGAAATTGCTTTCGAATAAACCTGCTTCTGAATTTCCTGTAAATATTGCTATTGCGAGAATACAGCATCCGGGATACACCAATTATCAGTATCGCCGCAATTTATATTCTGAGCCGCAGGGAAATTTTTCGATGATACTGACAAGAAATTCGGAAGAAGACGAGGCTTTTCAACGAATCTCCAAATTGGAAGGAGTAAAAGAAGCTTCTCCCTTTAACAGGCTATTGCTTCCTTATAATTATAAATCCATTAAAGACCTTCGGTTGGCTGCTGCTAAAATGAAGGCGCAGATGCTGTTGGTTTACACATTTGATACAGAGTTTACTATTGATACAAAAAACTACGGCCCTCAGAATGCTATCAGTCTCGGCTATTTGAAAAATAAAGACGTGAAGGTTACAACGACAGCATCTGTAGCATTGTTTGACGTGCAAACGGAATATTTATACGGGCTGGCAGAAGCTACATCCAACGAACATAAAAAATCAAATGCGTGGAAAAAAGAAGATGAAGTGGATAACCTGCGACTTGATACCGAGAAGAAAGCATTTGATAAACTAATGGATGAGATTGAAAAGATGTGGACGGGTATAATGCAGGAGTATGCTACTATAAAGACAAAATAAAAACTCATTTAGAAGGCAGCTTAGCGCATAATGAAATTATTCATAAGGATTTTTGTGTGCATAGAAAATAATGGGGGTATAAAATTTTCAGGGACGAGCATTTGAAAAACCAGGCCATTGGTTATTAAAACAACGGCGTTGATTCATTCACTTACACCAATGAGGTAATCTGGATTTTTGGCAATACGGCACTGGTAAGATCCAAATCTGTATTTACAAAGATGAAAGACGGACAACAGGTGAAAGGCTACTCTGTCTATACAGACACCTATATAAAGGAGAATGGCCGTTGGCAATGTGTGCAGGCACATAATGACACCGGTAAAATAAATAATTTGCCAGTATGCTTTTATGCCGTTTTCTCCCGGTATCGGACGAACTTTGATAGATATCTTCAGGCATCCTTTCTATTGTTACGCTGCAACGGGCTTTTTTTAATTTAACCAGCAGAAAGCGTACAAGTACTCTGTAGTTTTCCGTAAACGGAATTCTACATGCTTCCGGCGAAATTTATTACCCGGAATAGATAAGTTGTTCTATTTTTTTCGGCTGGTTGTCGTTGTTTCTTTGTATCAGCAAGCAAAAGAAAATCCGTACTCCTAAGAAAACTGATCCGTATCCATTGAAAAGTTTTAATCCGTACCCTGGCGACTGAAATTATTCACCCTTTAAAACTCATCCAATGGAAAATCCGAAACCAACGCAGGTCAGCAAACTTAATGATGTAGTTGACCGCCTTATCAACACCCTTTTACCCAAAGCCTGCCATAACAAAAGTTTTTTTGTTAATGACATTCCCGACCACCTTCAATTGAAAAAAGATTCGCCGGTAATTACATCCGTACTCGGCGGCTTGCTTTCAACAGTGATTTCAAATGCAAAAGACAGTTGCATCCGGCTGTCAGCAAAATTGTATGGCAATGTTGTTTTAGTGCATGTAAAAAACACCAGCGGTTTTAATCCTCATGCTATCAAAGGACAGCTTCAGCAATTGCAAACACTTGCTGAAAAAAACAGGGGCACTATTGGTTTCACAAGTCACCAGAGTACCATTACTTCACTGACTTTTGGTTTTTATCCATAAAGCCGAACCAATCCTTATCCTATTTATCATATTTAGTGAAACAAAACCAATCACATCCTAACTGCATATCTTATGAACCACCAATTCATGCCCGGTACCAGTTGCTGCCAACCAGATCTTAGGGAATTAATAGCCCAGTTGCTAAAAACTATGTTGCCTGAGACTGTTAACAACAAAAGTGTTTTTGTTAACGAAATCCCTTCAAAGCTTACCTTGAGTACGGATCTGAATCTTGTCAGCGCCGTACTTAATGGTATGTTATCATCTGTAGTAAAACATGCAAGGGAAAGTTATGTATGGCTCTCGGCCAGTGTGTACGGGCATGTTGTGCTTGTGTCTATGAGAAAACAAGGATGTTTCAATACTACCATTCAGCAGGAAGTGAGCAAACTGCATGCAATGGCTGAAAGCATACCAGGTTGTGTCAGTCTTGATTTTGAAAGGAAGGATACCACTGCTTTGACATTTGGCTTTCCGAATCTTCCGCCGCTTGATTAGAAGATTGACAAAACAGTTTTTAAAAAATCGTTGAATATTTCATAGCACGGCGAGTGGTGTTACGAAGCTATGCACATTTTCATCCGGCACTCACACTGAGTATCAGTAATATTTATCTCTGCATATACCCGCCATGATCCCTGCGGTACTTGCACCCTGTAATAACCATCTGCGTTGGTAGCAGTGCTTATGCCTGAATTATAGAAAATTGTATTATCAACATATACTTTGGCGCCGGCTATTGGCTTGCTTTTAGTGTCCAATACTCTTCCACTGACGAATCCTTTTTCGGGTTGATCGTTTTTATCAATGACTTTGGAGTCTTTAGCCCGGCAGGCTATCAGTATGCTGTTCAAAAGAACAGCAAGGAATAAAAAACTTATGAAAATAAGAATGAGGATGAATTGAGTAAAAGAGAAAATAGAATGATCAACGTCAGCCGATAGCTGGTAGTGAGAACCAGCGGTGAGATAATTAATAATAAGTATTAATAATCCCGCATGCAGTATTCATTCTTTCATCTACCTGGCTGATGTTGAGGTTGATCAGATCGGCTTGCCGGCTGTCGGCGTATAACTTTTCTAATTCAGCATTCGTTTTATCCAATTGATTTTCGTCCAGGTTAGGGATTGTATTTTTTAACGATGCAATCAATTCTTTGACGGCATTATAATTCTCATTGTACACCTGTTCAAACTCTTTCTGCAATTTTTTAATCTCTGATGTGAGCAGCTTGATGGATGTTGGTGCATCGGGCGGAAATATTACCATATCGGGTTTCACCTTCATAGTGTCAAGCCAGACCTGGAGTTTTTGCGGATCATAATATTTTTGGATCAGCAATTCTGATGGCATATCCCTGATTGCTTGTTTTTGTACTGTACGATGGAAGCTGCATATACATTCTAACAAAAAATCTTTAATATCCTGCTTGGTTTCTTCTATCCTTTCCAGCAGATTGAGCACCTGCTTTGCAAATTGTTCATTAATTGCATTCAGCTTTTCATATTGAGTAAAATATTGCATCAGCTTTGCGGTAAACTGGTTCAGATCGTTCTTCGTGATCTTTTTTTCTGAAATCACCAAACTGCCAACCAATGATATTACCGAACTGAAGATGGCGGCTGCAGGCAGGTATTGTTTTACAGAACGCAATCCATTTTCTTCCGGATTGCTTAAAAGGTTTTCCATCACTTCACGGAATTTGCTGTTATCCGTTTTTTTGGCCTTATTAAGCAATGGCTGCAACGCTGCGAGTATTTCGGTTTTCAGGCTAAACCCCAATTCATTATTCGATGGATTATTTAATGTGGTGATCTTATTCCGGTAATTATCTTTTTTCAGCAATCCATTCAGCGAATTGACAGAATTGTTGGCGCTTTCAATAAAATAAGAAACTGACAGAACGCTTTGTTTGTTGTCTTTTTTGAGAGGATTTTGACAAAAACTTACGAAAGGCGTCGTGACGAAAAGGATAGTACTTGCCTGTATGAAAAAGATACCAAGAGCTTTTCTCATAGCTGGCGAAGGCCGGCTGCATGCAGGAAGTATTTCCATTATACAGGCTTGTAGTGAATAAAGTAACGAAAATTTTTTGCTGGTATTATTGGAACTGCTGTTAAGTTTGAGCGAAAGTTAAATGGGTAGTGCTTATTTGCTTTAAGCGATGAGTACTGTTCGAAGATTCCTGAGATTAATATCTGCGCAGATCAGATTTGCAGCGAAAAGAGTATTAAACCAACGCTTCTTTATTGTACCTGTTTCTATATTCCAATGGGGAAAGTCCTGTAATTTTTCTAAACACTTCCCGAAACGCTTTCAGGTCAGAATAACCAACATCATACATTACTTCATTGATGGTTTTGCGGCTGTTTTCAAATGCTTTTTTAGCAGATTCTATTTTTACCCGTTGTGAATATTCGAGGGGAGTGTTGCCTGTTGCTTTAATAAATCGTCTGTCAAAGTTTCGCCGGCCAACAGCAAACCGGGAAGACAAATCTTCAACTGATATTTTTTCATCTACCTTACTTTCAATATAGGCTTGTGCTTTTTTTACCACTTCATCCCCGTGCATCTTCTGTCCTTTAAATATGATGAATGCCGACTGACTTTGCCTGTCCATTTCAATCTGAAAAATTTTGGAACAATAAATCGCCGTTTGCCTGTCGTAATATTTTTCTACTAAATAGATCACCAGGTTAAGGAAGGAATAAGCGCCGCCATTGGTATAAATCCCATTTTCATCAGTGATGAGCTGATCAGCCTGCAAATTCACTTTTGGGAACATGGCTCTGAAAGTATCTGCAGCAGACCAATGCGTAGAGCAATTTTTTCCATCGAGCAAACCTGCCGATGCAAGCATAAATGTACCAGTGCACATACTGGCTATTTCAGCGCCGTGTTTATATTGTTGCTCAATCCAGTCAACCAGCAGTTTGTTTCCCTTCATTGCTTTTTCATAATCACGAACCAATGAAGGAATAATGATAAGATGAGTTTTGCCAATGGCAGATATGTTTGTCTGCGGATTCACTGTAAGTAAGCCATGTTCAAATTCCGTCTTTTTTGAAACACCTGCCAGTTCTATTTTATACAATTCCCGTTTTCCGTTTTCCTTCCAATACTTATTGGCTACTGTAAATATTTCATAAGTGCCAACTATGCATGCTATGGTGCTCAGGTTACTTTGTCCATCGGGAACAATTATGCTAATATGTTTCATCTCTGTCTTTTTACAAAGATATAAATCCACTGTGTCCAAATCAACCCACTACAAAGTCCATTTGACACCCTGTGCAAGTAATAGTTGGACAATAGTTTTGTTAACTGAATTATTAAAGACAAAATCACAACAAAATGAAAGCACAAGATTTTACAACCTCGATCCTGGTAGATCAAAGCCCGAAAGACGTATTCGATGCCATCATTAATCCCCGTGGATGGTGGTCAGAAGAAATTGAAGGCAGCACTACCAATATCAATGATGTATTTAACTATCATTACGAAGACGTTCATTCCTGCAAAGTGAAACTGATTGAAGTTGTTCCAGGCAAAAAAGTAGTTTGGAAAATATTAGACAATCACTTCAACTTCACAAAAGACAAAACAGAGTGGATAGATACGGAAGTCAGCTTTGAAATTTCGGGGCAGGGCGACAAAACGCATCTTGTGTTTACTCATACCGGTCTTGTTCCTGAATGCGAATGTTACGAGGCTTGCCACCAGGGATGGACACATTATATTCAAAACAGTCTTAAAGGTTTGATTCAAACCGGTAAAGGCATACCTAATGCTAAGGGTAAGCCGCGAACTGCAACAGAAAAGAAACTTACACCTGTAAACCCGTAAATATGCGCAATCGAAATTTTAGTGTCACATTATTAGCTGACCAAAGACCTGAAGAAGTTTTTAACGCCGTTACCAATGTTCGCAAATGGTGGTCGGGCTATTATTCTGAGAAAATAGAAGGCAATACTGAAAAACTTAATGATGAGTTCAGCTTTCGTGCAGGAGAAGGTGCTCATTATTCCAAACAGAAATTAATAGAAGTAATCCCTGGTAAAAAAATCGTTTGGCTGGTTACTGACAGCGAACTTAGTTTCATTGAAAAGAAAGATGAATGGACAGGCACGAGGATCGTTTTTGATATTTCCGAAAAAGGAAGCAAAACGCAACTGGTATTTACTCATGAAGGTCTTGTACCCGGAATTGAATGTTACGACTCCTGTTCCCCTGCATGGACTATGTATGTTCAGGAGAAGTTATTGCCCCTGATAAAACAAGTAAAGGCCGACGAAATAAAAAAGTAAAGAACAAAAGCACAATTAAACGGTTAAATAATAATCAAAATGAAAACAAACATAACAGCGCTGACAACTTTGATGAAAATGTTTCATACAACTGCAGTAATAGCGGGTATATTGTTCTCACTTGCTGCAAACGCACAAAATAAGCAGACCGACAAGGGAAAGAATAAAGTGCAGGCACTGCCACGTGATTTGGAGATTCAGCTTGCGCTCAGTGCACTTCCGCCGCATCTCAGAGATAGTGCAACCGTATATGTTTTAAATCCTGACAAAGGCTTTGAACTTGTGCGCAAGGGCTCAAATGGATTTCACAGCTTTGTTGCCCGAACTGGTGATGATGCAATGAGAGGATCATGGCCGCTAAAAGAATACAGAGACGATATTCTTTACCCGATCTCCTTTGATGAAGCGGGTGCTAAGGCTCAAATGCCCGTTTTTTTTGACATCGCAGAAATGCAGGCTAAAGGCACTCCTTCCGAAGAGCTAAAAAAAATCATACAGGACCGTTTTAAAAAACATTATTATAAAGCGCCGGAACGGGCAGGCCTTTCTTACATGCTTTCCCCGATACTTAGAACATACACCAACCCGGATGAAAACGATAACGTGGTAACAGCAAGCGTTCCGCATGTGATGCACTATGCACCCAATGTTACAAATGCTGATGTAGGTGGAAAACCTGAACCCGGAGGCGCATATCCCTTTGTAATATTACACGGGCCACATGGATACAACATCCAGTTTCTGGGCCAAACAGAAAAGGAGGCTTTAAGAAAAGAGTACAAAGAAATGCTAACACGGCTTTGCGAAATAAATAAAGAATGGTGCTTGTCGGCAGCAGTATTCAAATGAAGTGCTATCCACTATTTAACAATAGACACCTGATAAATCATTCAAGAAAGCGTTTAACTAAAAGTTTTATTTATGACGATGACAACAACAAAAGCAGCGATAACCATCCGGGAGGTGGCAGCAAGATTCAACGAACTTGCACAACAGGAAAAATGGTTTGAAATCCAGGATGAATTTTTTTCGGAAGATGTGAAAAGCATAGACCCTCCGGATTCTCCATATTTTGGATATGCTGAAGGTAAGGCCGACGTTCGCAAAAAGGGTGAAGACTTTGTGAAACGCATTGAGGCAGTTCATGGAGCCACTACAACTGCTCCGCTTGTGTGCGGCAATCATTTTGCAGTGGGAAGAGAAATAGATATTACTGTGCAGCCGCATGGCAGAATACAAATAAACCAGGTAATGATGTATGAAGTGAAAGATGGACAGATTGTATCTGAACAATTCTTTTACTGAGGAAATTTTTAGGCAGCCGGGAACATTATTTAATTGAATAGCTTTTGTACAAAAAATTAAAGAAGAGCATTCATTTTTTAACGCTACGAGTCTCTCTTCGGAGATTTTGGAAGTAGTTAGTTTAAGCTGGAATAAACTCATCGGGAAAAGGATGCGCTGCAAGATTTCTTTTGATTATATAATAAAGAAAATGGTTGGTAATTCTATTTCAAATTACCAACCATGAGTATGCTATTTGATTAATCGGTGTTTTATGCTGCTGCTAATAACTGTATATCTACAATGGCGGATTGACCAAGGACGATCTCTACATTGGGAACTTCAAAAGGCTGATAACCTTCTTTTGCAAACACTAAAGTATAAACGCCGGGCACGGGAATTTTTATTGTATAGCCGCCTTCAAGGTTGGATGTGGCACTGAATTCCTGGTCTTCTACTGCTACCGCAACTTCAAAAATGGGCAAACCTGAAACGCTGTCTGTAACAATGCCTTTGGCTTGTGTGGCTGATGTAGGTGCATTTACTATTTTACGATTGTTTTTATAAGTGTTATAAAATTCGGGGTTTGATGATTTGAACTGCACAGCCAATTTGTCTAATTGCGCTTTTAAAATGGTATCACATTCTTTGAATAGTGTGACCAACTGCGCTACATAAGTTTTACGGAGCGCTGCTGCATTGCGTGGCGCTGATACTGAATCACTGTATTCTTCAATTAAATCATTGAGAGCCTCGAGTGTGGCGGCAGTGACTCCATACGGTGCAAGGCTGGCCACAATAGCTATAGCATCATTGTGCAGGTTTTGAACAATGATAGCCACTTCATCATCTTTCAGCTTGATTAAATCGCTGTAAGAGTATTTTGATTTTTCCTGCAATACGGGATCTTCTTCAGCAGTAGCATAAGCATATAAAGCAGCGGCGAGACTTTCTCCAGAAGTGCACAATGATTTTTTAAGGTCGGCTTTGTTAATGGCAATACCGGTGATAACCTGTGCTTCAAGTTGTGCTGTGCTGTTAATGGCATTTACCTCGGCTTTGAATGCAGTTAATGTAGTGGCAAAGGCAGGAATGGTTTCCGTAGTACCTGTGTTATCATCGCAGTAACTAATGACTGCATTGTACATGTTTAGTTTAACTTCTTGTTTTTTAGTCATGGGAATTGGGTTTTTAGCTTTGCAGGTTGCTTCACTGCGTTCGCAATGACGAACCTGAAAGGTTGTTTAATAATAGTTGTTTAGTGATTGAGGTTTGTTGTTTATAGATGAATAAAAGATGTTTGTTGTTTAAAAATTGTTTGTGAATACTCCATAACAGTTAGCAATTTCTCTACCGCCGTTCAGCATTTCGGTAACGGAGATTGAAATTTCCCTGCTGCCGTTTTGCATTTCGGTATCGCCGTTTTCAATTTCGGTGCAGCCGTTGAAGATTTCTTTATCGCCGGTCAGTTTCTCATTACAGCCGTTTCGGATTTCGGTGCAGCCGTTTTGCAATAAGTAAAAACACTTCCTTTTTTCTTTGTTGCCGATCTTCGCTTAGCTGTTTCCGTTTTGCATTTCTGCGCTGCCGGTCTGCCTTTCTAAATTAGCTTTCTGAATTTCGGTGTTGCCGTTTTTTATTTCTCAATCGCCGCAGCTGCGATCATATTAACTGCATTCAATATTGTTTTAGTATGTGTAATTTTCGGGTGTGTCACTCTTTGCCGCTGTTTGCCAGATTTTGCCGCATTTTTCATAGAAACTTTTTTTTCCATGTTCTTTTGGCTTGAACCAAAAGAACCAAAAGTTCAAGGAAAAACGAATGTTCCGCCATTTTTCCGGGCCAACGCACAAGAGACTTCGATTGATTGAATGTCGTTTTCTTTTTTCATAGCGGTAGGACAAGGCCTCTGCTTCGTGATATGCGAAGCAACTGGAAGCGCTGCTTTTTCGCCCGGAGTTATTATAGAAATAAGTGTTCTTAAGTGGCGCTGGAAATGTTTTTAGTTTGAAAATATTTATTTGTTTAAACTTGTCGTTTAGCCTGCATGCCGGCAAAATGCAGGTACTGTGTAAAACACCAGTTGGTTTCCCCGTTTTTTACACAGTGGCCCGACCCGTTAAAAAACGAGAAAAAGTATTGATGAGTTTTTTTTATATTTAATGCTTATAAGAAAACCTTACCAATGAACCGAAACGACCACCCAGAGAATAGCTCTGCCAACGAACAGCCGGATAAAGAACCTAAAAAGAGATGGCTTGATTTGAAGGAAGCAAGCAAAATGCTAAATATGTCTCCCCGTACTTTGCGTGACTTGAAAGACAATGGAAAGATTGCCTTTGTACAGGAAGGCAGTGGCAAATTATCTTTTGACATATATGATCTTGATAACTATATGGAGATGCGGAAGAGGAAGAAGTAATGAAATTGAGAATGAAGATAACGTTCCGAATCGTTAGACCATGTCTGACTGCATAGTTACTGCGAAGTCGGGAGACTTCGCAGAGCAGGCTTCGCACAGCAGGGATAAAGTATTAAATTCATTCGGGCTCTTTAAAGGTATACCTTTCATCGTAGTCAATTTCAAAAACCTTGAGCATTTGGAGATATTCATCGAGAAAGGTTTCTTTTTTATGATGTATTTCCTGGTTTTGAATATAGCGGATAACTCTATCAACATGAGATTTGGAGTAGGAAAACCCGCCAAAGCCTGCTTGCCAGGCAAATGGTATTTCGCAAAAATTGTTTTCGTTAACCCAGATAGTGCTTTCTGTTTTTATATTCTGCGCCAATGATGAAATAGATTGATGTGGTCGCAAGCCAATGAGAATATGGATATGATCGGGCATGCTATTTATCTGCAGCATTTTGTGCGGAGTTTCTTTACCATCCTTCCTCTGTATAATGCCGGTTATGTATTGATGCAATCTTTCTTTCCATTCTTTTTGAATGAGTGCCAAACGGTATTTTACAGCGAAGACAAATTGAATGTGGAGTTGAGTGTAGGTGTTTGCCATTTGATTCAGGTTTTATCTTTAAATATACGAAACGTTGTTTAGCGTCCCATAGGGACGAATGGTGGGTAGAACATCATATTCGTTTTTTACGGCGTTCCGTTAGGAACGCATGGTGCCGATTGGTTCGATTAAAAATTGCACCCGACGTTCCGATGGAACGTTTTTGAAATTCATGATTATTTTGATCTACCCACCGAATGTCCCT
>Ga0187893_10002842_pt1 | contig 36921 bp, 37 predicted proteins | sample MA1701074metaG_FD_139574 | JGI IMG/M metagenome (GOLD analysis project Ga0187893, IMG submission 139574) | White microbial mat communities from a basaltic lava cave in the Kipuka Kanohina Cave System on the Island of Hawaii, USA - MA170107-4 metaG ... | reverse complement strand
GGGCGGCCCCGCTCGCCGCGGCGCGTGTTCAGTTCGGCGCGAAGAGCTTCGTCGCGCGGTCGTAGGTGTCCAGGCTCCCCGCCTTCTCCAGCCGCTCCTTCATCCGCGCCCAGCTCGCGTCGCGCGCGCCGTCGACGAAGCGCTTCGACGCGTCGGCGCTCATCGGCGACACCTTGAGCCCGCGCTTGTCGAGCTCGGCGAACTCCTTGACCCGCAGCTCGCCGAGCTCCTTCACCGACGAGATCTCGTGCTCGACCGCGACCCGCTGCAGGATCTCGCGCGACTTCGGCGAGAGCGAGTTCCACTTGGCGAGGTTGACGATGATGCCGAGGTCGGTGGAGAAGAAGTCGGGCAGCAGCCGGAACTTGAGGTAGCGGTCCCAGTTCGGGTCCATCACGCCGATCTGGGTCCAGCCGGTGAGGTCCACGGTGCCCCGCTCGAGCGCGGTGTACAGCTCGGTCGAGTTCAGGTTGAGGACCTGCGCGCCGAGGAAGTTGGTGAGGAAGGCGTTGTAGATCGGGTTGCCGCGCACCTTCAGGCCCTTGATGTCGAGGTTGCCCTGCGCGTCGTACTTCGGCGGCTTGGTCGACCACAGGTTGAAGCGGATGCCGCTGTCGACCCAGCCGAGGTAGTACACGCCCATCTTCTTCTGGTGCACGTCGTTCAGGAACTGCGTGCCGCCGTTGCGGCGCGCGGTCGGGCCGTCGATCGTCGAGGCGGAGACCGCGTCGCACTCCGGCACGGTCGCGGCGTAGAAGGCGCACGGCGTGTACACCATGTCCACCGTGCCGGTGCGCGCCGCGCCGGGCTGCTCCATCATGCCCATGACCTCGGGCCCGCCGCGCACCTGGATCTCGTAGACCCCCTTCCCGGCGTCGTTCGCCTTCTTCACGAAGTCGAGGAAGCTGCGCGAGTACACCCAGTTTGCCGGGAAGACATGGGTGGCGGCGATGCGGTCCTGCGCGAAACCGGGCGCGGACAGCAGGGCGGCGGCGAGCGCCGCGGCGGTCGTGATGCGTCTCATGAGGCTCCTCCTCCTTGTGCGGGGATGTTACCCGAGCGCGGCCGGGTTGCGTCGGCCGCCGGCCGCGCGCCGCGCCGGTGCGCGCCTCAGAGGATCTCCCGGAGGTGCTCCCGCTTCACGAGCTCGGCCTCGAAATCGAGCAGCTCCCCCCCGAGCGCATCGCGCGCCGAGACCATCCCGAGCGGCGCCCCGCTCTCGACCACCGGCACGTGGCGGAAGCCGCCCTCGTACATCATGTGGAGCGCGTGGCCGAGCGGCTTGTCGGGCGCGATCGTCTGGCAGTCGCGGGTCATCACGTCGGCGAGGCGCGTCGCCTGCGGATCGCGACCCTCGGCGATCACCCGGAAGAGGGCGTCGCGCTCGGTGAAAATGCCCGCGAGGCGCCCTCGCTCCACGACCATGAGGGCGCCGACCCGGCCGCGCTTCATCATGCCCGCCGCCTCGGCCACCGTCGTCTCGGGCGACGCGGCGAGCGGCGTCTGATGCTCGATGATGCTCCGGACGGAACGGTGGGGCATGGCGGGCCTCCGTTGGGAACGACAAGTTTATCGCTTCCACAGCCGGTACTATGCGCGTGCACCATCCGAGCGAGGGGGCGCCGTGCAGATCCGGAAGGACACCACCCTGCCCGCGGACGCGGCGCGCGCCGCGCTCGCCGGCCGCGTCTGGCGGCCCGACATCGCGGGCCCGTCGGTCGTCGCGATCCGTCCCGACGGCGTCTACGACGTGACCGCGGCCGCGCCGACGATGCGCGACCTGTGCGAGGCGGACGATCCGGCCGCGACGCTCCGCGCCGCCGCCGGCGAGCGCATCGCGAGCCTCGACGAGATCCTCGCCAACACGCCGCCCGATGCGCGAGACCCGCGCAAGTCCTGGCTGCTCGCCCCGATCGACCTCCAGGCGATCAAGGCCGCGGGCGTCACGTTCGTCGTCTCGCTGCTCGAGCGCCTCATCGAGGAGCAGGCGCGCGGGCAGCCCGAGCGCGCCGCGACGATCCGCGCGGAGATGCTCGCGACGATCGGCTCCGATCTCGCCGCACTGAAGCCCGGCTCGCCGAAGGCGATGGCGCTCAAGCAGCTGCTGGTCGCGAAAGGCATGTGGTCGCAGTACCTCGAGGTCGGGATCGGCCCCGACGCCGAGATCTTCACCAAGGCGCAGCCGATGTCGGCGGTCGGCCACGGCATGGACGCCGGGCTGCATCCGGACTCGACCTGGAACAACCCCGAGCCCGAGGTCGTGCTCGTCGTCTCCGCGCGCGGTCGGATCGTCGGCGCGACGCTCGGCAACGACGTGAACCTGCGCGACGTCGAGGGTCGCTCGGCGCTGCTCCTCGGCCGCGCGAAGGACAACAACGCCTCCTGCGCGGTCGGGCCGTTCGTGCGGCTCTTCGACGGCGCGTTCACGCTCGACACCGTGCGCGCGCTGACGGTGAAGCTCGACGTCGCCGGCCCGGACGGCTTCCGCATGCGCGGCGAGTCGTCGATCGCGCGCATCAGCCGCGACCCGGCGGATCTCGTCGGCCAGCTGATCGGGCCGAACCACCAGTACCCGGACGGCGCGGTCCTCTTCGTCGGCACGATGTTCGCGCCGGTCGCGGACCGCGACGCGCCCGGCCAGGGGTTCACCCACAAGCTCGGCGACGTGGTGACGATCTCGGCGCCCGAGCTGGGCGCGCTCGCGAACCGCATGGTGCGCTCGTGCGACGCGGCGCCGTGGACGTTCGGCGCCGGCGAGCTGATGCGCAACCTCGCGCGGCGCGGCGTGCTGTAGCCGGTCTACGCGCCGCCGCCCCGCCGCAGCAGCGGCGCGAGCGCGACGAGCCCGAGCACCGGCCCCGGCGCGAGCGCGAGGAAGAGGAGCGGCGCGCTCGGCGGTGCGGCGAGCACGCTCAGGAGCTGGATGCTGCCGATCGTGATCGCGAAGCCGATCGAGTTCGCGATCGTCAGCGCCGAGCCCACGAGCTCGCGCGGCGCGTTCTGCGCGTTCAGCGCCGAGAACTGCGGCGAGTCGCCCACCACCACGATGCCCCAGAAGACGAGGAACGCGAGGAACACCGGCGGCGGGGCGTGAAAGAGGAGCGGCGAGGCGACGCAGCACGCGCCGGACGCAGCGAGCTGGGCGAACGCGACCCGCGCGCTGCCGAAGCGCAGGCTGAGCAGTCCGCCGACAGCGCAGCCGATGAAGCCGGCCGCGATCACCGCGAACGCCCAGACCGGCACGTCGAGAGCGCCGCCGCCCGTCGCGGCGTGGGCGGCGTGGGCGGCGAGCGCGAACGGCACGAACGCCCAGAACGCGTACAGCTCCCACATGTGGCCGAAGTACCCGAACGCGGAGGCGCGGAACCGCCGCGAGCCGAAGATGACCGCCAGCGCGCGCGGATCGAACTTCGCCGCCTTGGCGAGGTAGGGCCCGTCGGGGACGAAGGCGAGCATGAGCACCCCGCCGAGCGCGGCCACCGCGGAGACGGCGAGGAGCACCGCTTGCCACGGCAGCGCGCCGCCCAGGCCTTTCAGCAGGTGCGGGAACGCGGTGCCGACCACCAGCGCGCCGACGAGGAAGCCGAGCGCGTTGCCGAGGTCGCTCCGGTACCAGCCGGAGGCGATCTTCATCCCGACCGGATAGACCCCGGCGAGGAAGAACCCGGTGAGGAACCGGAACGCCGCGAGCGACCAGGCACCGCCCGCGAGCGCGACTACGCCGAGGTTGGCGGCCGCACCGGCGAGCGCGCAGGCGAAGAACACGATCCGCGGCGAGCAGCGGTCGGAGACGGCGAAGAACGCGAACGCGAGCGTCCCGAGGATGAAGCCGAGCTGCACCGCCGAGGTCGAGTAGCCGAGCGCCTCCGCCGGGAGCCCCCACTCGCGCTGCAGGTCCGCGAGCACCGCGTTGCCGGCGAACCAGAGCGAGGTGCCGGCGAACTGCGAGGCGATGATGACCGGGAGAATGCGGCGGGGTGGCGGCATGCCGCGGCGCGCGGGCGTCGTCGAACCGCTAGCGCCGCCAGCGCGGGAACACCCGCCGCGCGTTCCCCTCGAAGATCTTCTGCTTGTCCGCCGCGCTCACCCAGTCGATTGCGTCGACGTAGCGCTTGGTGTCGTCGTAGTAGTGGCCGGTCTCGGGGTCGATGCCCCGCACTGCCCCGACCATTTCCGAGGCGAAGAGGACGTTGTCGGCCGGGATCACCTTGAGGAGCAGCTCGATCCCCGGCCGGTGATACACGCAGGTGTCGAAGAACACGTTGTTCAGCAGCAGCTCCTTGAGCGGCGGCCGCTTCATGTCCTGTGCGAGCCCGCGGTAGCGGCCCCAGTGGTAGGGCACCGCGCCGCCGCCGTGCGGGATGATGAACCGGAGCGTCGGGAAGTCGCGGAAGAGATCGGCGGTCAGGAACTGCATGAACGCGGTCGTGTCGCCGTTGAGGTAGTGCGCGCCGGTCGCGTGGAAGTTCGGGTTGCACGACGAGCTGACGTGGACCATCGCCGGCACGTCGAGCTCGACCATTTTCTCGTACAGCGGGTACCACCACCGGTCGGTGAGCGGCGGGTCGGTCCAGTAGCCGCCCGACGGGTCGGGGTTCAGGTTGCAGCCGATGAAGCCGAGCTCCTCGACGCAGCGCTCGAGCTCCGCCACGCAGTCGGCCGGCGCGACCCCCGGCGACTGCGGGAGCTGGCACACGCCGACGAAATTCTTCGGGTACAGCGACACGCAGCGGTGGATCATGTCGTTGCAGAGCTCCGACCACGCGCGGCTCGTGGCGGCGTCGCCGACGTGGTGCGCCATCGCGGCCGCCCGCGGCGAGAAGATGGTGACGTCGGTGCCGCGCTCGCGCTGGATCTTGAGCTGCGCGCCCTCGAGGCTCGCCCGGATCTGGTCGTCGCCGATCTTCAGCGCGCTCTTCGCCGGTGCCTTGCCGCGGCTCTCCAGCGCCGCGATCTGGCTCTTTCGCCAGGCTTCCAGCTCGCCCGGCGCGGTGGTGTAGTGCCCGTGGCAGTCGACGATCATCGCTTCGCTCCCCCGTCCCGTCCGCCGTCGGCGGCGTCCAGCCGGATTCCGCCCTGCGGCCGGCGCGATTCTATGCCGCGCCGGGCAGCAGTGCCGCCGCAGCATGCCGCCGGCCCGGACCGATCGCCCCGGGTGCCCGGCGCGTCCCGCCCCGCATCCCGGTCTGACCCGATTGACTGCGGAGTGAGTTGCAGTCTATTAGACTCATCGTATGAGTAAGCGTCTGCAGGTGCTGCTGGACGAGCGCGAGCTCGCCGAGATCCAGCAGTCCGCACGCCGGCAGCGGATGACGACCGCCGAGTGGGTGCGCCAGACGCTGCGCGCGGCGCGGCGCGCCGAGCCGCGCGCAGCCAGCCGCAGGAAGCTCGACGTCGTGCGTGCGGCCGCCCGCCACGCCTTTCCCTCGCCCGACGTCGAGCAGATGCCGCGCGAGATCGAGCGTGGGCACCTCCCCCCCGACCCCGCGCGGTGATCTTCGTCGACTCCAGTGCCGCGATGTACCTCGTGGGGGCTGCGCATCCGCACGAGGCCGACGCCGCGCAGCTGCTCGAGGAGGCGATCGCGGCGGGCGAGCGCCTCCTCACCAGTGCCGAGGTGCTGCAGGAGATCCTGCACCGCTACGTGGCGATCGACCGGCGCGACGCGATCCAGCCGGCCTTCGACGCGCTGCTCGGGGTGGTCGACGACGTGCTCGCGATCGAGCTGGCGGACGTCGAGCGGGCGCGCGCGTTCGTGCTCGGAGCGGCGCGCCTGTCCGCCCGCGACGCGCTGCACGCGGCGGTGATGGCGCGCGCCGGGATCGAACGCATCATGACGTTCGACGCGGCGTTCGATCGCGTGCCCGGCGTCCGCCGTTATCGAGTGTGACGGGGCCCGCGCTCCCCTACTGCTCGATCTTGATGTTGGCGTCGCGGACGATCGCCGCGTAGCGGTCCTGCTCGCGCCGCAGGAACGCGCCCATTTCCTCGGGCGTGCTCGACACCGTGTCCATGCCGAGGAAGACGAAGCGCTCCTTCACGTCCGCGGACGCGAGCGCCTTCTGAATCTCGGCGGCGAGGCGGGCGCGGACCTCGAGCGGCGTGCCGGCGGGCGCCGCGTAGCCGATCCAGGCCGCGGCATCGTAGTCGGGCAGGTCGGCGGCCTCCGCGAGCGGCGGCGCGTCGGGCAGCGCGCCGGTCCGCACCTTGGTCGTGACGCCGTAGGTCTTCAGCCGGCCCGCCTTCACGTGCGAGCCGGTCGCGGCCACCGTCTCGACCGCGTAGGCGATCTGGCCGTTCATGATGTCGGTGAGCGCCGGCACGGTGCCCTTGTAGGGCACGTGGCGCGCCTTGAGCTGGGCCATCGAATTGAAGAGCTCGGCGAAGAGGTGCGCGGTCGCGCCGGTGCCGGACGAGGAGAACGTGTACTTGTCCGGGTTCGCGCGCACGAGCGCGACGAACTCCTTCGCGTTCGCCGCCGGGAAGGACGGGTTCACCACCAGCGCGAACGGCACCTTCGCGATCAGGCTGACCGGCGCGAGATCCTTGAGCGGCTCGTACGGCGGCTTCCCGAGGATCGGCAGGATCGAGATCGGGCCGCTCGACGCCGCGAGCAGCGTGTAGCCGTCGGGCGCGGCCTTGACCACCGCCTCGGTGCCGATGATGCCGCTCGCGCCGGGCCGGTTGTCGGCGACGAACGGCTGGCCGAGCGCCTGCGAGAGCCGCTCGGCGACGAGCCGCGCCGCGAGGTCGGTCGCCTGGCCCGGCGGCCAGGGCACGATCACCCGCACCGTCCGGTTCGGATACTGCTGCGCCGCCGCCGCACCGGCGAGCGCGAGCGCGACGAAGAACGTCACTGCACGTTTCATGAACCCTCCTCCCGGTCGTCCGCTCGGAAATCGATCACTTCGCGCGGTGCGTGGCGGCGTAGCCCTGCGCCTCGGCCCGCGTCTCGAACACGTGCGGCGCCATGCCGCGCCGCGACAACCCCTCGCCGAGCTTGGTCCGCAGGAACGCGCTCGTCGAATAGCGCGTCACAGTGTACCCGTACCGCTCGGCGAGGCCGCGGATCATGCCGAAATACCGCTCGGCGAGGCGATCGTCGAGCCGGAAGTTGTCGTAGTTGACCACCACCGAGAACCCGGCCGGCAGCGGCCGGTAGTAGACGTCGAGCACGTTGTGCATCCGGTCGACGTCGTCGCGGGTGCGGATCGAGTGGCCCTCGAGGTTGAGGAAGACGGTGTTGCGGTCGGCGTCGTAGCTCAGGCGCTCGGCGAAATCCATGAGGAGCAGCGTGTCCTCGAGCCCCATCGGGTCGAGGCCGAAGATCCGCGCGTCCATCGTCTTCGGCTCGCGCACGATCGGCCGGAAGCGCATCTGCGCGAGGATGTCGCGCTCGAGCTCGATGCCGGGTGCGACCTCCGCGAGCTCGAGCCCCTCCGGCGTGAGCCGGAAGACGCAGCGCTCGGTGACGTAGAGCACCGTCTGCCCCGCCTCGGCCGCCGCCCGCGCGCCGTTGAAGGTGATCTGCTCGACCGCCTCGACGAACTTCGGGTGCTTCCCTTCGGCGACGATCCGGAGCTTGCCGTCCTCGATCCGCACCTCGAGTCCGCCGGCGGTGAGCGTGCCGGCGAAGACGAGCTTGCGCGCGTTCTGGCTGATGTTGATGAACCCGCCGGCGCCGGCGAGCTTCGGCCCGAAGCGGCTCACGTTGACGTTGCCGGCGCGATCGGTTTCGGCCATGCCGAGGACCGCGAGGTCGAGCCCGCCACCGTCGTAGAAGTCGAACTGCTGGTTCTGGTCGATGATCGCGTCGGCGTTCACCGCCGCGCCGAAGTCGAGCCCGCCCTGCGGCACCCCGCCGATCACGCCGGGCTCGGCGGTGAGCGTGAAGTAGCCGGCGAGCCCTTCCTCGCCCGCCACCGCGGCGACCCCTTCGGGCATGCCGATGCCGAGGTTCACGACGCCGCCGAGCGGCAGCTCGAACGCCGCGCGCCGGGCGATGATCTTGCGGCTGTCGAGCGGCATGGGCGCCTGCGCCCCGAGCGGCGCGCGCGTCTCGCACGAGAACGCCGGGCTGTACGCGGTGCCGTAGGTCTGCATGTGGTCGGCGGCGGCGGCGAGCACCACGCAGTCGACGAGCGCGCCGGGGATCACGACCTGGCGCGGGTTGAGCGAGCCGGTCGCGGCGATCCGCTCGACCTGGACGATCACGAAGCCGCCGGAGTTCTTCGCCGCGGTCGCGATCGCGAGCGCATCGAGCGTGAGCGCCTCGCGCTCCATCGTCACGTTGCCCGCGTCGTCGGCCGTGGTCCCGCGCAGCAGCGCGATGTTGACCGGAAACGCCTTGTAGTGGAGCCACTCCGCGCCGTCGATCGGGTGAACCCGCACCAGGTCCTCGGTCGTGCGCGCGTTGATCTTGCCGCCGCCGTGGCGCGGGTCGACGAAGGTGCCGATGCCGACCTTCGTGAACACGCCGGGCCGGTGCGCGCCGATGTCGCGGAAGAGCTGCGAAATCACGCCGAGCGGCAGGTTGTACGCCTCGATCCGCCCGTCGACGGCGAGCGCGGCGAGCTTCGGCACGAGCGACCAGTGCCCGCCGACCGCGCGCCGCACGAGGCCCGCGTGGGCGAGGCGGTTGAGGCCGCGCGCCTTGCCGTCGCCCGGTGCGGCGGCGAAGACGAACGTCAGCGCCTGCGGGCTGCCGGTCTTGAGGAACCGGGCCTCGAGCGCGCCGATCAGCGCCTCGGGCGTGCCGGTGCCGACGAAGCCGGAGAACGCGATCGCATCGCCGTCGCGCACGAGCGCGAGGGCCTGATCGGCGGTGACGAGCTTGTGCTTCATCGACCGGGTCTTTCGCTAGCGCGCGCGGACGTAGCGCCCCGGCGCCGGCTCGATCTCCCGGTAGCGGGCGTTGCCGAGCTGCGCGCGCGCCGGCACTTTCCTCCCGACCCGCGGCGCGATCCACGCGCCCCAGTGCGGCCACCAGCTTCCCGGTTTCGATCCCGCCGAAGCGAGCCACGCGGCGGCGTCGCCGTCGCGATTGCCGCCGACCCAGTAGTTGCGCCTGCCGGCCGCGGGCGGATTGACCACGCCCGCGACGTGGCCGGCCGCGCCGAGCACGTACTCGACCTCGCCGCCGAGGAGGCGCGTGTTCGCGTAGGTGCACTGCCACGGCACGATGTGGTCGTCGCGCGCGCCGAACACGTACGCGGGCACGTCGATCCGCCCGAGATCGACCGGCGTGCCGCCCACCTCGAGGGCTCCCGCGCGGCAGAGGCTGTTCTCGAGGTACATGTTGCGCAGGTAGTAGAGGAACCACGCGCCCGGGAGGTTGGGCTGGTCGTTGGTCCAGAAGAGGAGATCGATCGGCGGCGCGGTCTCGCCCTTCAGGTAGTTGTGGACGACCGCCGACCAGATGAACTCGTTCGCGCGGAGACTCGCGAAATTCATCCCGATCTCCGCCCCGGTCACCACCCCGCCCTGCGCGAGGCCGGCCTCGCGCGCAACGACATACTGCTCGTCGATCAGCGTCCCGAGGTCGCCCGAGTCGCGGTAGTCGAGGAGCGTCGCGAGGAGCGTCAGGCTCGCGAGCCGTTTGTCGCCGTTCGCCCGCAGCACCGCAGCGGCGCTCGCGAGCAGCGCGCCGCCGACGCAGAAGCCCAGCGCGTTCGCGCTCTTCGCTGCGGCGATCTCGAGCATCGCGTCGGTGGCCGTGATCACCCCCTTCGCGACGTAGTCCTCCCACGTGAGGCGGCCGAGCTCGGGCGGCGGATTGCACCAGGACACGAGGAACACGCTGTGGCCTTCGCCGACGAGCCAGCGCACGAACGAGTTGTCGGGACGGAGGTCGAGCATGTAGTACTTGCTGATGCACGGCGGCACGACCAGCAGCGGGCGCTCGTGGACCGCCGCGGTGAGCGGCGCGTACTGGATGAGCTGCATCACCTCGTTCTCGAACACCACCGCGCCCGGCGTGACGGCGAGGTTGCGGCCGACCTCGAACGCGGTCTCGTCGGCGAGCGAGATCCGCGCCTTGCCGACGTCGGCGAGGTAGTTGCGCAGGCCGCGCGCGAGGTTCTCGCCGCCGGTCGCGGCGACAAGCTTCATCACCTCGGGGTTGGTCGCGGCGAAGTTGGCGGGCGAGATCGCCTCCAGGTAGCGGCGGGTGAAGAACAGGTGCTTCGCTTTCGCCTGGCCTTCGAGCGGCGCGGTCTCGGCGAGCTCGATCACGTAGCGCGAATAGAGCAGGTAGGACTGCCGCAGAAAGTCGAAGAACGGCTGCTGCGACCACTCGGCCGCGTTGAACCGCCGGTCGGCGGGCTCCGGCTCGACGACCGGCTCCTGCGTGCCGCCGGCCTGCAGCCGCTTCAGCAGCTCCTCCTGCGCCTGCCAGTAGCGGCGCTGGATCTGGAGCAGCTTGTCCTGGTCCGCCGCGGACACGGGCGCCGCCTCGTTCAGAACACGACGACTTGCCGGATCGCCTTTCCCTCGTGCAGCCGGTCGAAGCCCGCGTTGATCTCGTCGAGCTTCAACCGCCCGGTGAGGAGGCGATCGACCGGCATCCGGCCCTGGCGAAAAAGCGCGATGTAGCGCGGCAGGTCGCGCACCGGCACGCAGGTGCCGATGTAGCTGCCCTTGATCGTGCGCTCCTCGGCGACGAGGCCGACCTGCGGGAACGAGAAGTTCGCGCTCGGCGGCGGTAACCCCGCCGTGACCGTCGTGCCGCCGCGGCGGGTGATCCTGTAGGCGAGATCCATCGCCCTGACCGAGCCGGCGAGCTCGAACGCGTACTCGACGCCGCCGCCGGTCGCGGCGCGCACCGCGTCGGCCGTCGTGTCCTGCCGCGCGTTGAAGGTGTCGGTCGCGCCGAGCTTTTTCGCGAACTCGAGCTTGTCGTCGGCGAGGTCGATCGCGATCACCCGGCCCGCCCCGGCCGCGATCGCGCCGATGAGCGAGGCGAGGCCGACGCCGCCGAGCCCGATGACCGCGACGCTCGCGCCCGCGGGCACTTTCGCCGTGTTCACGACCGCGCCCACGCCGGTCAGCACCGCGCAGCCGAAGAGTGCCGCCTGGTCGAGCGGCAGCTCCGGGTCGATCTTCACGAGCGAGCGGCGCGACACCGTCGCGTACTCGGCGAACGCCGACACGCCGAGATGATGGTTGACCGGCTCGCCCTTGCGCTTGAGCCGCTTCGCGCCGGAGAGGAGCGTCCCCTTCGTGTTGGCCGCCGCGCCCGGCTCGCACAGCGCCGGCCGCCCTTCCGAGCACGGCAGGCAGTGCCCGCAGCTCGGCACGAACACCATCACGACGTGGTCGCCCTTCTTCAGGTCGTCGACCCCGGGCCCGACCTCCTCGACGACTCCGGCGGCCTCGTGGCCGAGCGCCATCGGCGTCGGGCGCGGCCGGTCGCCGTTGATCACCGAGAGATCGGAATGGCACAGGCCCGCGGCTGCCATCTTCACCAGCACCTCGCCGTGGCCGGGGCCGTCGAGCTCGATCTCCTCGATCGAGAGCGGGCGCGACTCGGCGTAGGGCAGCGTCGCGCCCATGGCGTTGAGCACTGCCGCGCGAATCTTCATGGCCGGTCTCCTGGTGGCGCCAAGCGGGCGTGGCAATCTACCCCAACTCGCCCGGCGAGGCTCAGAGGCGGCGAATGACGGCCTGCGCGAGCTCTTTCGTCGTCGCTTTCCCGCCGAGGTCGCCGGTGCGGACGTTGTCCTGGTTGAGCGCCTTGTCGACCGCGGTCCGCACGCGCGCGGCGAGGTCGTCCCGCCCGACGTGCTCGAGCATCATCGCCGCGGCGAAGAGGAGCGCGAGCGGATTCGCGATGCCCTTGCCGGCGATGTCCGGCGCCGAGCCGTGCACCGCCTCGAAGATCGCCGCGTCGACGCCGATGTTCGCGCCCGGCGCCATGCCCAGCCCGCCGACCAGCCCTGCGATCTCGTCGGACAGGATGTCGCCGAAGAGGTTGGTGGTCACGATCGTGTCGAACTGCCACGGGTTGAGCACGAGCTGCATCGCGCAGGCGTCGACGATCCGGTCGTCGACTGCGACCTTGCCGTCGTACTTCTTCGCCACCTCGCGCGCGGTCTCGAGGAAGACGCCGGTCAGGGCCTTCAGCACGTTCGCCTTGTGGACGATGGTGACCTTCTTCCGCCCGTGCTTCGCCGCGTAGTCGAAGGCGAACTCGGCGATGCGGCGCGACCCGGCGCGGGTGTTCACGCCGGAGGAGATCGCCACCGCGTGCGGGTCGCCCTCGATCGGGATGTAGTGCTCGAAGGCGACGTAGAGGCCCTCGAGGTTCTCGCGCACCAGCACGAGGTCGATGTTTTCGTAGCGCCCGCCGGGGATGACCGTGTGCGCCGGCCGCAGGTTGGCGTAGAGCTGGAACGCCTCGCGCAGGCGCACGTTCACCGAGCGGAACCCGCCGCCCACCGGCGTCGCGAGCGGCCCTTTCAGCGCGAGCTTGGTGCGGCGGATGCTCTCCAGCAGCGCGGCGGGCAGCGGGTCGCCGCCCGCGTCGATCCCCGCCATCCCCCCCTGCTGGGTGTCCCACTCGAACGGCGCACCCACGGCGGCGAGGATCCCGACCACCGCCGCGGTGATCTCCGGGCCGATGCCGTCGCCGGGGATGAGCGTCGCCGGGATCCGCTGTCGATCGGTCATCTCGGTTCCTCCCGCGATCCGCGCCGCCTCAATCCGCCGTGATCTTCGCGCTCTTGATCAGCTTAGGCCACTTCGCGATCTCTTCCTGCATGCGGATCGGCTTCTTCGGATCGGGGAAGCTTTGCGCGTGCGCGGGCTGGCCGAGCGCGGCGGCGGCCAGGGCGGCGGCGGCGAGCGGGGCGAAGCATTTCATCGATGTCCTTTCGCAGCGGTCAGACGTTGTCCGGCACGAGCACGGCGCCCTCGAAGATCCGCCGGGCGGTGCGCACGAGCGAGGCGCGCTTCACCTCCTGCCCGGAGATCTCGAGGTCGATCGGGATCGCGCCGGCGGGATGCTCGATCCGCAGGCTCCCGCCGGCGAACCCATCGGGCTGCACGTAGCGGCTCGCGACGCTGCCGGGAAGCGCGGCGGCGGTGCCGACCGCGAGCGCGCCGGTCGCCGCGTGGCTGCGATGGCAGGCATGCGGCGTGAAGTAGCGCGAGGCGATGCCGCCGGGCTGCGCCGGCCGGGACGCGAGCACGGGCTTGGGCACGACCATCCCCGACACGTCGCCCATGCCCATCAGCGCGCCCGCTTTGCGCCGGATCGCCTCGACCCGCGCGAAGAGCTCGCGGTCGGCGTCGAGCTCGGCCGGCGTCTCCTTGCCGGTCTTGCCGAGCGCTTCGGCAGCCATGATCACGACCGGCATCGCCAGGTCGACGCAGCTCGCTTCGATGCCGTCGATGACGTCGACGACCCTGCCGGTCGGCAGGAGCTTGCCGGTGACCGCGCCCATCGCGTTCAGGAAGCCGAGCTTGATCGGCGCGGCGGCGTCGTTGACGCCGTCGATCCGGGTGTCGCCGTCGTACGCGACCTTCCCGCCCGGCGTCTGGATCACCGCCTCGACCAGGGTCGAGGTGTTGACGTTGAAGATCCGCACGACCGTCTCGGGCGCGCGCGCCGCGACGAGGCCCGCCTCGATCGCGAACGGACCGACGCCGGCCAGCATGTTCCCGCAGTTCGGCTTGGTGTCGACCCTCGCCTCGGTGACCGAAACCTGGGCGAAGAGATAGTCGACGTCGGCGCCGGGCCGGCCGGAGGCGCTGACGATTGCGACCTTGCTGGTCAGGGAGTTGGCGCCGCCGATGCCGTCCACCTGCAGCGGGTGCGGCGAGCCCATGATCCGCAGCAGCACCGCGTCCCGCCGCGCCGGGTCGGCCGGCAGGTCGGAGGCGAGGAGGTAGGGGCCGCGCGACGTGCCGCCGCGCATCAGGACGCAGGGAATCCGGTGGGCCATGGCGCGCCTCCTTCGGGCGGCGGGGAGGTGCGAATGATGCCCCGGCCCCGCCTGGATGAGAATTGCAGACTTTCGATCGATTGATGCGGGGGACGCATGAATTTCGACCTGGCCGACCTGCGCGCCTTCGTCGCACTGGCCGAGCTGGAGAGCTTCCGCGCGGCGGCCGAGGCGCTGCACCTCTCGCAGCCGGCGCTCTCGCGCCGGATCGAGAAGCTCGAGGGCGCGCTCGGCGTGCGGCTCTTCGACCGCACCACCCGCAGCGTCAACCTGACCGCGGTCGGCCGCGACTTCGCCCGCAAGGCGCGCGACCTCCTCGACGAGCTCGAAAACACGCTGCTCGGCATCCGCGACGTGGCGGCGAAGCGGACCGGCGAGGTGACCGTCGCCTGCGTCCCCTCGGCGGTGCACTACTTCCTCCCGGGGGTGGTGAAGCAGTACCACGAGCGCTACCCGAAGATCCGCGTGCGGGTCGTCGACGAGGACGCGAACGCGGTGCTGTCGACGGTGATCCGCGGCGAGGCCGACTTCGGCCTCAACTTCATCGGCACCCAGGAGCCGGAGATCGAGTTCGAGCCGGTGCTGAAGGAGCCGTTCGTCGCCGCCTGCCGCCGCGACCACCCGGTCGCGCGCAAGCGCAAGATCAGCTGGGCCGAGCTGAGCGAGCACGAGTACATGACGGTGTCGAAGTCGAGCGGCAACCGCCTGCTGATCGATCTCGCGCTGACCGACATTCCCGCGCGGCCGCGCTGGTTCTACGAGGTGCGGCACGTGTCGACGCTCGTCGGCCTGGTGGAGGCGGGGCTCGGCGTCGCCGCGGTGCCGCGCCTCGCGATGCCGGGGAGCGACCATCCGGCGCTGGTGAGCGTCCCGCTGGTCGAGCCGACGATCACCCGCACGATGGGGCTCATCCGCCGGCGCGGGCGCTCGCTGTCGCCGGCGGCGCAGCAGCTCTACGATCTACTGCTCGCGTCGCGGCCGCGCTACACGAGCCGGGCGGCCGCGGCCGCCTGAGCAGCGCGGCGGCTACAGCGGCGAAGCGAGGTTCTTCAGCCGCTCGGTCAGCTTCATGTTCTCCGAGTAGTCGACCGGGCAGTCGACGATCGCGACGGTGTCGTCGGCGAGCGCGCGCTTCAGCGTCGGCAGGAGATCGGCGGTCTTCTCCACCCGGTAGCCCTTCGCGCCGAAGCTCTCGGCGTACTTCACGAAGTCGGGGTTCTTGAAGGCGATGTGGCTCGGCCGGCCGAAGTGGCGCAGCTGGTGCCAGGTGATGAGCCCGTATTCCGAGTCGTTCCAGATCAGGATCACGATCGGCGCCTTCATGCGGATCGCCGTCTCGATCTCCTGCGAGTTCATCAGGAACCCGGCGTCGCCGGTGACGGTGACGATCTTGCGATCGGGGTAGGCGAGCTTCGCCGCGATCGCGCCGGGCACGCCGATGCCCATCGACGCGAACCCGTTCGAGATGATGCAGGTGTTCGGCTCCTGCGCCTGGTACATCCGCGCCATCCACATCTTGTGGGCGCCGACGTCGGAGATCACGATGTCCTCGGGGGCGAGCGCCTTGCGCAGATCCCACACGATCTTCTGCGGCTTGACCGGAAAGCCCTGGTCCTCGGCGTACTGCGCGCGGTCGGCGATCACCGCCTGGCGCACGCCCTTGAACGGATTGACCGGGCGCGGCCTGGTGCGCAGTGCGATGGCCCGCAGCGACTCGCCGATGTCACCGAGCACGCCGGTCGCCACGATGTAGCGCTCGTCGACCTCGGCCGGCAGCGCGTCGATGTGCACGATCTTCTTGTCGCCGTTCGGGTTCCACATGTCGGGGTGGTACTCGACCATGTCGTAGCCGACGCAGATCACCACGTCCGCCTTCTCGAACGCGAACCACGGCAGGTCGCGCGCCTTGAGGCCGATCGTCCCGAGGAAGAGGTCGTCCGAGAACGGCACCACGCCCTTCGCCATGAACGTGTTGGCGACGGGGATGCGCAAGAGGTCGACGAAGCTGCGCAGCGACTCGGTCGCGCCCTGCCGGATGACGCCGTTGCCGGCGAGGATGACCGGGTTCTTCGCCGCAGCGATGATCCGCGCCGCTTCCTCGATCTTGAAGTCGGGCGAGGTCGAGGTGTAGGCCGACTGCACCGGGATCGGCTTCTTGTCGACTTTCATCTCGGCGATGTTCTCCGGGAAGTCGATGAAGCAGCAGCCCGGCTTCTCGGTCACCGCGACCTTGAAGCTCTTCCGCACGATCTCCGGCACGATCTCCGGCTCGCGGATCTGGGTCGAGTACTTGGTGATCGGGTGGAAGAGGTTCACCAGGTCCAGGATCTGATGGCTCTCCTTGTGCAGGCGCGTGGTGGCGCCCTGCCCGGCAATCGCCACCAGCGGCGCGCGGTCCATGTTGGCGTCGGCGACGCCGGTGATCAGGTTGGTCGCGCCCGGTCCGAGCGTCGCGAGACAGACGCCGGCGCGGCCGGTCAGGCGGCCGTACACGTCGGCCATGAACGCCGCGCCCTGCTCGTGGCGGGTGGTGACGAACTTGATCGGGCTGTCGAGCAGCGCGTCCATGACGTCGATGTTCTCCTCGCCGGGAACGCCGAAGATGTACTCGACGCCTTCGTTCTCGAGGCACTTCACCAGCAGTTCGGCGGCGGTCATGGTGCTCGGCTCCTCGGGAGTGCGGTGCGCGCGCGGGTCGCCAATCTACCGCAACCGCCCGTCGGGCGTTGCGGCGCGGTAAAGTGGCCGATGCGCCGCGTCGCGATCGCTCTTTCCGTCGCCGCCGCCTGCGCCGCCTGCGCCGTTCGCGCGCCGGAACCGCCCGCGCCGCGCGTCGCGAACCCGCGCTACGAGCCGACGTCGCCGGAAGTCGTCAAGGCGATGCTCGACCTCGCCGGGACGACCTCCGCCGACGTCGTGTACGACCTCGGCTGCGGCGACGGGCGGATCGTGATCATGGCGGCGACCCGGTACCGCGCCCGCGGCGTGTGCGTGGACATCGATCCGGAGCGCATCGCCGAGGCCCGCGCGAACGCGCTGGCGGCGGGCACCGCCGACCGCATCCGTTTCCTGAACGAGGACCTCCTGACGACCGATCTCGCGGATGCGACGGTCGTCACGCTCTACCTCTCGAACGAGCTGAACCTCGCGCTGCGGCCGAAGCTCGAGCGCGAGCTGCGGCCCGGCAGTCGCGTCGTGTCGCACTGGCACGCGCTGGGCGGCTGGAAGCCGCAGCGCGCGATCGGCGTGCCGAGCGAGTTCGGCGAGCGCTTCCTCTATCTCTGGACGATCCGCTGACGGCTGGTCGCCCGATTCCCTGCGCAAGCTGGGCCAGTGAAGGCGGACTACGTCGCCAAGACCGACGCGCGGTCAGAGGGCGATGCGGTAGAACTTCAGCGCGTTGTCGCACATGACGGCGCGCTGCTGCGCCGGCTCGAGCGCGTCGAGCGCCCGCGCGACGCCGGTCACCAGCCCCGGATAGTCGATCCGCAGGCTCGACACCGGGAAGTTGCTCGCGAACATCGAGCGCTGCCAGCCGAAGATCGCGACCGTATCGCGGATGATGCGGGTGTTCTCCGCCCAGTCCCACGCCCGGTCGCGCACGCAGAACTCGGACACCTTCACGTGAACGTTCGGCTGGCGGGCGATCGTCTCCATCCAGCCGCGCCAGCGCGCGAGGCCCTCCTCGCTCCGGTCCCAGGCGAACCCGTGATGGTTGAGCACGATCGGGAGGTCGGGGAACATCGCTGCCACCTCGGCCGCCTCCGGCAGGTGCCACGCCGGCACGCGCAGGTCCCAGCTCAGGCCGTGCTTGCCGAGCAGCGCGAGGCCGCGCAGCCATTTCTCGTCCTGCATCGTGCCCGGCTGGCCGCGCACGCTTTCGTGCGCGCTCCGGCTGGTGACCGGCTTGCTGCGGATGCCGCGCACCAGCGGATGGCGCTTGTGCTCCCGGAGGCGTTCCTCGGTCTCCGGCCGGTCGAGCCACGCGTGCCCGACCACCGCGTTCGGCATCCCGTAGCGCGCGTTCATCTCGTGCAGCCACGCCGTCTCGGCGACCTGCTCCGAGCGGTCGCGCTCGGCTTCGACGTGGACGGTCGCGACGACGTTGCAGCCGCGGCTCACCGCACGGTAGTCGTCGGGCAGAAAGTCGTGACAGAAGGACGCGTAGTCCCCGAGGAAGAACACCTTGGGGTCGTACTCCTCCTGCAGCCACGGATAGCGGCCGCGCTTCAGGTCCCAGAGGTGGTGGTGCGCGTCCACCACCGGGCCGGCGTACGCGGCTTCGCTCATCGCGACGGGAAGAACGCGGCGTCCTGCTCGGCGCGCAGGCGCCACAGCGTCGAGTCGCCCGGCGGCTCGACCATATCGGCGGTGAGGTACTCGCCCGCCTTCACTGCGCGCGCGAGCCGGTTCCCGGTCGCCATGTAGTACGGCAGCGGCCGGCCGGCCTGGATCGGGCCGGCGTCGACCAGGTTCGGCTGGAGATGGGGCACCGAATGGGTGTGCTGGTCGCCGATCGCGAGCACCGTTCCCGCCGGGAGGTCCCGTGCCGCACACGCGACGAAGTCGCAGCGCGGCCGGAAATCCGCGCCGGCGCTCGCATGTCCGCACAGCACCGCTGCGAGGATCGTGATCGGCGCCTCGACGCCGAGGAGGTGCGTCGGGTTGTAGAGCAGCAGGCGCGAGCCCGTGCGGCTCGCCGGAATGCACTTGCCCTTCAACACCTCGAACGTCGCGTCGTCGTGGATGTCCACCACCACGAAGACGCCGCCGGCGAAGCTCGCCTCGTCGGCGCGCCGGAAGCAGTTGAAGATGTCGATCGCCCCGTCGCGGGCGAAGAGCCCGCCGTCCGCGTTCCGGCAGAAGAGATCAGGAAGCTCGATCGTGCGTGCGACCGGCGCGTGCATTGCCGCCTGGTCGGGCTTCAGCCCGGTGGCGTTGGCGACGATGCCCATCTCGCAGAAGTCCGGTGCGGACTTCTGCGGCAGCGCCGCGAGAATCTTCGCCCGCGTCGCGATCGCGTCGGCCCGCCGCGCCTCCGGCAGATCCCAGACCGCCCGGATCTCCGGCACCTTCACCGACTTGGTGCGCGTGCTCACGGTTTCGGCGGTCGGGTCGTACACGAAGTCGTACTCGCTCGCCTTCCCCGCCGCAACGACCTCGAGCCCGAGCTCGCGCGCCCACGCCACGAGCTTGATGAGCAGGCTCGGCTGGTCGCCGTCCACCTGACTGTAGACGAGCCCGGCCGCCCGCGCCGTGCGATAGAGCACCGGGCCGATCACGGAATCGGCCTCCTTGGACGCGAGCACGACGTGCTTGCCGTTCCGGATGCCCGCATCGGCGGTGCGCGCCGCGGTTTCGGGATCGCCGGTCGCGTCGACCAGCACGTCGAGCGGCAGCTGCGGCAGGATCGCAGCGTCCGGAGCGATCACGCGCTTGCCGGACTCGAGCGCGGCGAGCGCCTTCGCGACCGAGTCGCAGACCGCCAGCTCGTCGCGCGCCAGGCCGGCGCGCACCAGCCGCTGGCACGCCCGATCGACGTCGAGATCGGCGAGCGCGCTCACCTTCAGGCGCTCGAGGCGGCGATCGCGTGCGGCGAGCGAGACGCCGAACTCGCCGACGCCGCCGGTTGCGGCGTGCAACCGGGCACGCTATATCCTCTCCGGACAGATGCCCGGCGATCGCGATCTCGAGATCCGTAACCGCGTCCTGCGCGGTCTCGCGCTCAACCGCGAGCCCGGCTTCCACTTCGCCGGCAACTTCCTCGACTTCTCCTACGACGGCGTCACGCCCGAGGGCAGCCGCGTTTCGCTCGAGCCCGGGCCGCACTGCACGGATTCGCACGGCGAGGTCGACCTCGGGTCGGTCGCGATGCTCGCCGACCTCGCGCTCGCCGCGACCGTGCGGGCGAACCTAGGGCGCGCGACTCGGCTCGCGACCGTCAGCATGCACCTCGAGCTGACCGGCGCACCGCGCCGCGGCCGACTCGACGCGGTCGCGCGCTTTCACGGCTTCTTCGAGGAGGGATCGGGAAAGCTCGGGCAGGCGAGCGTGGTCCTCGCGCACGGCGGCACGGCGATCGCGTTCGGCAGCGGCTCGTTCATGGCGCTGCGGCCGCCGGCCGGGGTCACGATGCACCCGGCGCCGAACCGACGCCGCGACGACCCTTCGCCCCCGCCGCTCGATGCGAATGCGCTCGGACGCGACGAGCGCCCCGTGCTCCGGCAGGCAGACGCGGCGCTCGCGCGCGTCGCGGCCGACGGCGGCTCGTTCGTCGAGCGTTTCTGGGGCTACGCGCCGCGGCGCCTCGGGTCCGGCGCCGCGGCGACGATGAAGAACGGCCCGCACGTCGGCAACCGCGTCGGCCACGCGCAGGGCGGGATCCTGCTCGGCCTCGCCGCGGCGACCGCCGTGGCCGCGCTGCCGGCGAGCTGGGCGCTGACCGGCATCTCCGGCTGGTACATCAGTCCGGGCGAGGGCGCGAGCCTGCGCGCGCGGTCGGCGTTCGTCCACCACGGGCGGCTGACCGCGGTGATCCGCACGCAGATCACCGGGCGCGAGCGGCGGCGGGTGCTCGAGGTCGTCACGACGCACGCCGCGCGGCCGGTGTGAGAGCGGCGCTATAGTGCGGCCCGGACTGTCGCGATCGGAGAACGGCAAGATGCGGTTGGCAGCGATGATCCCTGCGCTCGCGCTCCTCGCCGGCTGCGCGCAGCAGGGCGGCCTGGGCGGCAAGCCCGGCGTGCCGCAGGCGAAGGCCGGCGAGACCGAGATCCGCTACGGCCGCATCGCGCGCATCGACCCGGTGTCGCTCGACGGCGACCACCAGCTCGGCGTCGGGCACATCCTCGGCGCGGTCGCCGGCGGCGCGCTCGGGCACCAGTTCGGCAACGGCAACGGACGCATCGCCGCGCAGGTCCTCGGCTCGCTCGCCGGCGGCTACGTCGGCGGCCAGGTGCAGAACAAGTACGTCGACCGCCAGCCCGGCCAGCACATCACGGTCACGCTCAACAGCGGCGTCGCGGTCGGCATCACGCAGCCGGCGGCGACCGGTCTCGCCGTCGGGGACTGCGTGCGGATCGACGGCTCCGGCCCGAGCGCGCGAGTCGTGCGCGCGGAGTGCGTCGGCCCGCCGCCTGCGGCGCCGCCCGCCCCGCCGGCATCCGACGGGCTGCGCGAGCGCGTGCGCGAGCGGATGGCGCGCGAGCAGGGCGCGGCCGCGCCGCCGGCGGCGAACACGCCGCCCGCGCTGCCGCTGGGCGAAACCGAGATCCGCATGGGCCGCATCGTGCGGATCGATCCGGTCACGCTCCGGAGCGAGCACGATTCGGGCTTCGAAGGCGCGATGAACGGCGTGTCGGGCGCGGCGCTCGGCCACCCGGTTCCCGGCGGCGACGCCAACGCCTTCGCCCAGGTCGCCGGCACGCTCGGCCGCGCGGGGCCGGATAGCGCGAACATCCTCTACGCGTCGCCGCAGGCCGGCCAGCTCGTCTCGGTGCGGCTCGACAACGGCGTGGCGGTGGCGATCACCCAGCCGGCCGATCCGCGGCTGCGCGTCGGCGAGCGCGTGCGGATCGTCGGCGCCGGGCCGGGCGCGCGGGTGACGCCGTGATTTTTTTCGCGGTTCGGGATCGTCCGCTGGCCCCCGGGCCGCCGCAGGCTTGAACCCCCTGCCCCAATGTAGCTACAATCGCGCTACGCCGCCGCCAGCGCAGGAAGCCATGACCGATCTGTCGATCCCGAAATCCACCGACGTCCGCTCGCGCATCGAACCGGACCTGAAGGATCGCGCCACCGCGGTGCTCGCCGCATGCGGCCTGAATCTGAGCGATGCGATCCGGCTCTTCCTGCATCAAGTCGTCGCCAGGCAGGGGCTGCCCTTCGAAGTCAGGGCGCCGAACGCGCTGACCATCGCAGCGATGCAGGAGGCCCGCTCGATGAAGCGGGCGAAGTTCAGGTCCGCACGGGGACTCTTCGATGACCTCGAAAAAACCGGGGCGGGAAAAGCGCGCAAATCCGCCAAGAAGCAGCGATAGCGCGAAGCAGTTCCGCAAGGACTGGGAGCGCCTGAGCCACTCGGGGCGCTACGACATGCGGCGCCTCAAGGAGGCGATGCTGCTCTTGATCGCGAACGAAGGCCAGCTGCCGCCGGAGTACCGGGATCACGATCTCGTTGGCGACTGGAAAGGTTTCCGCGAGTGCCACATCGGCGGGGATTTCCTGCTGATCTACCTTCTGCGGGAGGACGGGGCGATCGTCTTCACCCGCACCGGCACTCACGCGGACTTGTTCGAATAACGACGTGCCGCGGAAGAAGAGCGCTCAGGGATCGAGCGTGATCTTGCCCTTGGTCACGATCGCCCGCCACTTCGCGATCTCGGCCGTGATGTGGCGCCCCAACTCCTCCGGCGTCGACGCGAGCGGCTCCGCGCCGAGCTCGGCGAAGCGCGCGCGCACCGCGGGGTCGGCCATCACCGCGGCGATCTCCTTGTGCAGGCGGTCGACGATCGGCCGCGGCGTGCCGCGCGGCGCGAGGAACGCGAACCAGGCAGCCGACTCGTAGCCCGCGACGCCGGCCTCGGCGGCCGTCGGCACGTTCGGCAGCGCCGGCAGGCGCGCGGCGCTCGCCACCGCGATCGGCCGCACCTGGCCGGCCTTGATCTGGCCGGTCACGTTCGGCAGGAGCTGGAAGCTCACCGGCACCTGCCCGGACACGAGGTCGGCGACGAGCTGCGCGGTGACGCGATACGGGACGTGGGTCATCTGCACGCCGGCGAGCTGCTCGAAATACGCGCCCGCGAGGTGCTGGGAGCTGCCGTTCCCGACCGAGCCGTACGGGGTGTTGGCGTTCCTGCGCACGTAGTCGGTGAACTCTGCGAGCGTGCCGATCGGCAGCTTCGCGCTCACCACCACGATGTTGGGCAGGCTCGCGTAGAGCGCGATCGGCGCGAAGTCGCGCTCCGGGTCGTAGCCGAGATCCTTGTAGAGCGCCTTGTTGGCGGCGAGCGGGCCGGAGGCGCTCATGAGCAGCGTGTAGCCGTCGGGCGCGGCCCTGGCGACCGCGGCGGTGCCGACGTTGCCACCGGCGGCCGGCCGGTTCTCCACCACGAAGCGCTGCCCGAAGCCGGGCTCCACGCGGTCGAGCACGATGCGCGTCATGACGTCGCTCGCGCTGCCGGCGGAGAACGGCACGATGACCGTCACCGGCCGCGCCGGGTAGTCCTGCCCGGCGGCGGTGCCGGCGGCGATGAGCGACGCGAACGCCGCGAATCCGATCAGGCTCTTCATTCCGACGCTCTCCCGGTGGCGCTGCCGAAGCGTTGCCGCATCACTTCTTCGAACCCGAGCCCGGCCGGGGCGACCGCGCCGCCCGCCCGCAGGCGATAGCTCGCCGGGCGGTGCGGCGCCGCCGGCTCCTTGCCTTCGCGGAGCGCGCGCGCGCCTTCCAGCATGAGGCGGCGGAAGCGCACGATCGCGATGTCGGTCGGCGTCAGGTGCTCGCGCGTGCGATCGACGATCACGCCCTGGCTCTCCTGCGCCATCGCGTCCTGCTCGGCGACGCCGCGCACGCCGGTGAAGCTGCGATGCTTCTGCTCGTCGCGGTCGATCAGGTAGTCGTTGGCGCGGTTGCGCAGCGGCACCCAGCCCGGGCCCAGCTCGGCGAACTGGCCGAAGCCGCCCTTCTCGTAACGCGCGCGCTCCGCGTCGCCGAGCGGGCGGTCCGGGTTCCACGCGTACACGTAGATCCAGCTCGATCCGTCGTCGATCGGCACCCAGGTATAGCCGTAGTAGGTCTCGCCGGGCATCGCCGACGGCGTCACCGAGTGGGACGGAGGCATGAACTGGGTGATGCGCCAGTAGCTCTCGCCCGCCTCGGCCCGCCGGGCACCGCCGACGACGAAACCGGCGTCGTGCTCGAGGATCGAGAACTGCGGCATCGGGTCGTTCCGCAGCCAGCGCATCCGCGCCTCGTCCGCGGCGACGTTCGCGCTGTCGCTCGACCGCACCTGCGGCGCCGGCATGTGCAGGAACGAGAAATGCGACGTGTCGAGCGCGCCCTCGATCGAGTGCGCCCAGCTGCAGTCGACGACGCGCTTGGTGACGTAGCGATGCGACGCCGGCACGATGCCGAACTCGAGCTCCGGCACGCGCTCCGGCATGCCCGCGCGCGGACCGAGGTAGGCCCAGACGAGGTCGCCGAACTCCCGCGTCGGGTAGGCCTTGATCGCGATCTTGCCGTGGTAGCCGGAGCCGGCCGGGACGTTCGGCATGTCAATGCACTTGCCGTCGGCGTCGTACTTCCAGCCGTGATAGATGCAGCGCAGGCCGCACTCTTCGTTCCGGCCGAAGAAGAGGTTCGCGCCGCGATGCGCGCAGTGCGGCTCGACCAGGCCGACGCGGCCGCGGGTGTCGCGGAACGCCACCAGCTCCTCGCCGAGCAGCTTCACCCGGATCGGCGGGCTGTCCGGCTCCCGCATGTCGTCGGCGAGCGCGAACGGCAGCCAGAAGCGGCGGAAGTACTCGCCCATCGGCGTGCCGGCGCTGGTGCGCGCGAGCAGCTCGTTGTCGGCGGCGTTCAGCATCGGAACCTCCGCTCTCAGTCGGCCTCGTCCGGCGCGCCGCCGGACGAAGCGACGTCCTCCTGCCTGATCCGCTCGACGTTGAACTTCGCCGCGCGGTCGCGCATCGTCTTCAGCACGTCCTCGAGCGGGGGCGGCTCGCCCTGGATGCAGCGCAGCGGGTTGATGCGCGCGACGACGAAGGCCTTGAGATAGGGGCTGACGAACCCGCGTGCTTTCAGTTTCGCGACGACCTCGCCGACGCGGGCGTCGAGTTCCGTCAGCGCATCGGCGTGCTGTTCGTGCACCTTCAGCGCGGCGTTCAGCGGCGACTCGGAGAACGCCGAGAGCCGCCGCACGATCGGGTTGTACGCGCCGCCGCTGAAGCGCGGGTTGCGCTCGTAGCACAGGCCGAGCGTGACGAGCGACGCCTCCTCCAGGTAGAAGGCGAACTGCGACTCCGGGCGCTTCGGATCCTCTTCCAGCAGGTTGCGGAAGATGCGGATCACCTCGGTCGCCTTCTCCTTGAGCGTGTGCGCCTTCTCGGTGTTGAGGGCGAGGATCTGCCACGCGATCTCGCGCTTCGGGATGACGAGCGCGGTGATCGCGCGCGCGCCGAGCCGCCGCATCGCGGCGAGGCGGTGGCCGCCGTTCGGCGTCCAGAAGCCCGACTCCGGCGCGGTGATCGCGATGATCGGGTCGAGGAAGAGGCCGGTCCTGTCGATCACGTCCGCGAGACGCTTGTGGTGCATGTCCGAGACGTCGCGCTGGAACGGTGTCGGCTCGACCTGGTCGATCGGCAGCACGGCGACGATCAGCGGGTTCTTCCCCAGCGGGTCGTTGTAGGCGGCGAGCACCTGGCCGCCGTCCCGCCCGATCCGCGCCGCCGTCTCGGCGACCGCGCCGGTCAGGCCGCCGTCGTCGATGCGGCTCTCCTGCGGCTGGAGGCCGCGCGTCCCCGCCTTCGCCTTGCGGGCGCGCTTCTTCGGCGGCGCGCGCTTGAGGCCGGACTTCGGTCGGGTCGCCTTCGCCATGGGCGGAGGCTACCGCAAGTGCCCGAGCGCGGCAGTCTCATGTGGTGCCGCGAGACCAAGACCCGCGGAAGCGCAGCCGCGCCGCTGCGCGCCTACCTGCTTGGCGCGTGGGCGCGACCGGCACGATGAACCGGAGCGACTTCTCGGGGTACGCGGCGAGTCCCGCGCCGGGCAGGGCGCAGACGATCGCGAGTGCGCAGCGCGCGAGGCGTCCGGCGGTCATTCGTCTCTCCTTCCGGTCAGAAGCCGTAGAGCCGCGCCGGGTTGTCGACGAGCACCTTGCGGAGCCGCGCCGGGTCGCCGGCCCAGGCGCGCAGCCGGTTGAGCGCGCGGCCGTCGTCGATCGGGAAGAATGGCTCGAGCTCCTCGGGCGCGCGCGGGCCCTGCCCGCCGCCCGGATGCGGCCAGTCGGTGCCCCACACGCAGGCGTCGGGATTCGCATCGAGCAGCGCGCGCGCGAGCGGCGCCGCGTCGTCCCAGTCGGCGAGCTGCGAGATGCGATAGCCCGCGGAGAGCTTCACCCAGGCCTTGCCTTCGCGAAGGAGCGCGACGAGCGCGTCGAAGCCGGGCTGGCCGGGCCCGCGTGCAGCTTCCGGATGGCCGAAATGATCGACGACGAGCGGGACCGGCAACGCGCGAATCGCCCCGGCGAGCGCCGCGATCATCGCGGGCGTCGTGTAGGTCTGCACGTGCCAGCCGAGCGGGGCGACGCGCTTCGCCGCCGCCTCGAGCAGGCGCCGCGCGACCGCCGGATCGTGCTGGCCCAGGGTCGCGAGGTTGAGCCGCACGCCGCGCACGCCGGCGCGGTGCATGGCCGCGAGCTCGGCATCCGTCGTCGCGTCGCCGATGACCGCGACGCCGCGCGCCTGCGAGCCGCCGGCGGGCAGCCGCTGGAGCGCGTCGACCAGGCAGGCGTTGTCGGTGCCCTGCGGGCTCGCCTGCACGACCACGACCCGCGTGAGCCGCAGCGCGCGCTGGAGCGCGAGCAGCTCCTCGACCGAGGCCGTCCCCGGCGTGTACTTGCGCCCGGGCGCGAGCGGGAACCGGTCGTAGGGTCCGAAGACGTGCACGTGCGAGTCGCACGCGCCGGCGGGGACGTCGAACGCGGGCGCGGTGTGGGTCACGCCGTGAATGCCTGCGGTCATCGCTCGCGTCCCTCCCGTCCGGCCCCGCTATTTGTATTTTCGCTGGAAGAGGTCATGTCGGCGCGATCCTCTTATCATCGGGCCCGGTCGAGGCCGGAGCCAATCACGATCCGGCGGTCAGCCATATACCAGGACCAGGGTCATGGTGTCCCGAGACGAAACGCTTCGAATCCTGCTGCGCGGCGGCCTCGCGCTCGCGCTCGGGGTGCTGTCCACCCTCGCGGCGGCGCAAGGCTATCCCACCCGGCCGGTCCGGATGATCATCCCGTTCCCGCCCGGTGGCAGCAACGACATCGTCGGCCGGATGATCGCCGCACAGCTCGGCGAGCGGCTCGGCCACCAGGTCGTGGTCGACAACCGCGGCGGCGCGGGCGGCACGATCGGCACCGAGCTCGCCGCCCGGGCACCGGCCGACGGGTACACGCTGCTCCTCATCTCGACCGCGTACGCGTTCAACACCTCGATCTACCGGAAGCTCCCCTACGACCCGGCGAAGTCGTTCGCGCCGGTGGCGCTCCTCGGCATCGGGCCGGGCGTGCTCGTGGTCAACCCCGCGCTGCCGGTCAACTCGGTCGCCGAGCTGGTCGCGCTCGCGAAAGAGCGGCCCGGCAAGCTCAACAACGCCTCCGCCGGCGTCGGCAGCTTCCAGCACCTCGCGAGCGAGCTCTTCCGCATCCAGGCCGGCATCCAGTGGCTGCACGTCCCGTACAAGGGCGGCGGCCCGGCGATGGTGGACCTGATGGGGGGCCAGGCCGACGTCTCGGTCGGCTCACTGATCCAGATGCTGCCGCACATCCGCAGCGGCAAGCTGAAGGCGCTCGGCACCACCGGGGCGAAGCGGAGCGCGGTGCTGCCCGAAGTGCCGTCCGTCGCAGAGGCCGGAGTGCCCGGCTTCGAGGCGACCAACTGGTGGGGCATCCTCGTCCCCGCCGGCACTCCGCAGGTGATCGTCGACCGTCTGCACCAGGCGCTCGCCGCGGTGCAGGCGTCCGTCGAGACGAAGCGGCGCTTCGAGACCGAAGGGGCGGAAGCGCGCGAGACGACCCCGGCGGAGTTCGGCGCCTTCATCGCCGCCGAAACGGTGAAGTGGGCGCGGGTGGTGAAGGAAGCCGGGATCAGCGCGGAGTAGGCTTGCCTCGTCACGCCGGCGCCAGCCGGGGTCCGGGATGCCGGAGAAAGCGGTGCAATAGCGCCCTGGATTCCGGCTTCCGCCGGACTGACACGCGCTAGTTCCCCATCCGCTCGTGCACCCACTTCGCCGCGGCGAGCGTGCGCGCGTCGTCGGCGAAGCGGCCCACCACCTGCAGCCCGACCGGCAGCCCGAGCGGCCCGCGCGCGACCGGCACGGTGATGCACGGCACGTGGAGCAGCGTCCACACCCGGTTCATCACCGGGTTGCCGGTGGAATCGAGCCCCGGCGGCGCCTCGCCGGTGGTGCTCGGCGTTACGAGCACGTGGCATTCGTCGATCGCGCCGGCGAACCCCATGCGGCAGGCGCGCGCGAGGAGCCGCGCGCGGTCGTAGCGCGCCGAGGACACCTGCCGGCTCGCCTCCAGCAGCTCGCGCAGCCGGCTGCTCAGCCGCACGCCGTGCACGGCGTGCTCGTGGGCGAGGTTGCGGGAGATCTCGTAGCCGAGGATGTCGCCGTGCGCGTCGCCGAGCCCGGCGAAGTCCTGCGGCAGCGCGACCTGCATCACCTGCGCGCCGGCGGCCGCGAGCGCGCGCGCGGCCGCCTCCATCGCCTCGCCGACCTCCGGTTGCACCTGGTTCCAGTCGTGGGTGCGGCAGAAGCCGACCCGCAGCTTCGGCACCGCCGGCAGGCTCATCAGCTCCTCGCGGCCGGTGAGCGCGCCGACGAAGAGCGCGGCGTCCTCGACCGTGCGCGAGATCGCGCCGAGGGTGTCGAGGCTCTCGGCGAGGAGCTTCACCCCGGCGCGGCTCAGCGTGCCGAAGCTCGGCTTGTAGCCGACCACGCCGCAGAAGCTCGCCGGCCGGATGATCGAACCCACGGTCTGCGAGCCGAAGCCGAGCGGGACCATCTCGTCCGCCACCGCCGCCGCCGAGCCGCTCGAGGAACCGCCCGGCGTGTGCTCGTAGCCGCGCGGATTGCGGGTCGTCGACGGCGTGAACGTGGCGAACTCGGTCGTCACGGTCTTGCCGACGACTACCGCGCCGCACGCGCGCGCCGCCGCTACGCACGCGCTGTCCCACGCCGGCCGGTGCCAGGTGTAGATCGGCGAGCCGTACGCGGTCGGCATGTCCGCGGTGTCGAAGAGGTCCTTGACCCCGATCGGGATGCCGTGGAGCGGTCCGCGGATCGCCCCGGCGTCGAGCACGTGCGCCTGGCCGCGCGCCCGGTCCGGGTCGAGGAACGCCCAGGCGTGGATCGCCGGCTCGCGCTCGGCGATGCGCGCGAGGCAGTCCTCGACGACGTCGATCGCGCGGATCTCGCGCGCGTGGATGCGCCGGGCGAGCTCGGTCGCCGAGGCGCGGGCGAGGCCGGAGGCTTTCACCGGGTGGACCGGAGGGCCGCCGCGGCCGGCTAGCGTTCGGGCGTCGGGTGCGCCGGATCGGGCGTCGTGCGCGCCGGGCCGAGCGTCGCGCGCGCCCGGTCGAGCGCGCCGCGCGTCGCCAGCTCCTCGGCCGCGGCGCGCGCGCGCGCGGCCTGGGCGGCGATCGCCTCGGCCCGTGCCCGAACCTGGGCCGCCTTGCGCCCGCGCGTCTCGAATTCGAGGCGCTCGCGCCGCGACTGGATGGCGTCGCTCACCGCGGCGAGCTTGCTCCGCGTCTCGAACGCGACTTCTTCGTCCGCGCGCGCCGCCCGGGCGAGCTGCGCCTTGAGCGACGCCTCGACCGCGGTCCGCGCTTCGGCGGCCTCGCGGGCGGAAGCGTCGATCTCGATCCGCGCGCGGCGCTCGCGGAGCAGCACGGCGAGCGCGGCCTGCTTCGCTTCCGCCTCGCTCTGCGCCACCAGCTCGGCGGCCCGGGCCTCCTCGGCCGCGGCGCGGAGCTTCGCCTCGGCCTGCGCGCGCGTCTCGGCCGCGGCGCGCGTGCGCGACTCGGCTTGTGCGCGCGCCTCGGCCGCCTCGTGCAGCCGCGCTTCGGCCTGCGCCCTCGCTTCGGCCGCGTCGCGCAGCCGCGCCTCGGCCTGCGCCCTCGCCCCGGCGGCCTCCTTCGCCGCCGACTCGGCGTCGGCGCGCCGGCGTGCTTCGTCGATCTCGCGCGCCTCGACGGCCGCGCGCGCGGCCGCTTCCTCGGCGGCGCGCTGCTCCGACTCGATGCGCGCCAGCGCAACCTGCTCGAGCTCCGCGTCGGCGCGACGGCGCGCGTCGGCCGCCAGCGCCGCCGCCGCTTCGGCTTCGGCGCGCGCGCTCTCCTGCGCCGCGCGCCGCACCTCGGCTTCCGCCCGCGCCTGCGCCTGCGCCGCCGCCGCTCCCTCCGCGTGCGCGCGAGCTTCGGCGGCTTCGCGCGCCTGTGCTTCGGCGGCGGTGCGGCGATCGGCTTCGGCCGCGGCGTGCGCGGTCGCGGCGGCGTGCGCCGCCGCCGCCTCGGCCGCGCGACGGTCCGCGGCGGCACGCGCGATGGCGGCTTCCCTGAGGGCGGCATCTGCCCGCCGGTGCTCCTCGGCCGCGCGCGCCGCGGCGGCCTCGGCTTCCGCCCGCGCCGCCCCTTCGGCTGCCTTCCACTGGTCGGCGGCGGCGCGGTCGTTCGCCGCGCGCGCGGCCTCGGCGTCGGTTCGCGCCACGTCCTCGGCCGCGGCGCGGGCAGCGGCTTCCGCCTCGGCGCGCAGCCGCGCGGTCGCCGTGGCCCGCGCTTCGGCCTCGGCACGTTCGGTCGCGGCCGCGAGCGCGAGGGCATCCTCGGCCTTGCGCGCATCGGCGCGCGCGGCCGCTTCGTTCAGGGCGCGTGCGAGCGCCATCGCCCCCGCGGCAGCCTCTTCCTCCGCCGCCGCGCGCACGCGCGCCTGCTCGCGCGCCTCCGCCTCGGCGAGCGAGCGGGCGCGAGCCGCCTCGGTCGCGCGCCGCTCGAGCTCGAGCCGCGCCGCCGCAGCGACGGCCTGCTCCTCCTCGACGCGCGCCCGCAGCGCCGCCGACTCGCGTGCCTGGCGCTCCGCCTCGGCCCGACCCTGCGCCTCGCGCGCCGCCGCCCACTCGGCGACCGTCCGCGCCTGCGCCTCCTGCGCGGCGCGCTCCTCGGCTTCGGCCCGGATCTTCTGCACGAAGCCGAGCTCGCGCTCGAGCTGCGAGCGCTGCTCGTGGACCGCGCGCGTCGCGGTGTCGAGCGCCTCGCGCACGCGCAGCGCCTCGACCGCACGGTGCTGCGCCTGCGTGCGCTCTTCCGCCGCGCGGGTCGCGGCGCTCTCGGCCTGGGCGAGCGATTCGCTCAGGCCTTTCGCGCGCGCCTCGGCCGCGGTCCGCTCTTCGGCCGCCGTGCGAGCCTTCGCTTCCGCCGCGGCGAGCTCCTCGACGAAGCGCACGGCGCGCGCCTCCGCGCGCACGCGGGCTTCCGTCTCGCGCGCCAGCAGGCGCTCGGCCTGCTCGAGCGTGGGAATGGCGCCGGCGGCGAGATCCGCGTCGGCTTGCGGCTGCGCGCCGTCCGGCGCGACGCGCGCGATCTCTTCGTAGCCGAGGATCGCCTGCCGGATCGCGGCGAACGCCGCGCGCATGCGCTCCTCCAGACCGGCGGCGTCGCCGCCGGTCGCGGCGTCGCCCGGCCGCGCGTCGGCGTCGAACGCCAGGCGCAGGTTCGAGGGTTCGAGATTGGCCATGACCGCAGTCCTCCGGAAGCCGGACGGCAATAGTAGCGCCGTCCGGCTTGAGCGAACAGTCCTAGAACGCTGTTGGAAAAGGGTTTCCTCGCGCCATGGTGCGACGCAGCATGACGCGCTTACAACGCCGCCACCGGCTGCACCTCGACCAGGAACGGCTCCCCGACCAGGCGGTCGATCATGAGCAGCGTGTTCGGCGGGTACTTGCCGTCGGGGAAGAGCCGCGGGAACTCGCGCTTCCGGAACGCCATGAACTTCGGGATGTCCTGCGAGTGCACGAGGTAGGTGGTGAACTGGACGACGTTCTGCCAGCCGGCGCCGCAGGCAGCGAGCGCGGCCTCGATGTTGCGGAAGACCTGGCCGCACTGCGCGTCGAAGTCGTCCGCGCCGACGACGTTGCCCGCCCGGTCGGTCGCGAGCTGGCCGGCGATGAAGAGCCACTCGGACGGGTTCTTCACCCGCGTGATCTGGGAGTACTGGCCGAGCGGCTGGCCGAGGCCCTCCGGGTTGAAGATCGTGATCGCTGCGGGCATGGCGGTCTCCTGTCTCCTGTCTCCGGTCTCGTTGGTACCTTGGTACGTTGGGGCGCGGCCTAGAATAGCGCGCCCCGCCCCGAGGACACGCCCATGCACCCGGCCACACTGCGCATCCAGGAGCTGAACCCCGCCAAGCTGGCGATGCTCTACCGCCGCGAGTTCGAACTGTGCCGCGTGCGGGCCGGCGAGACGGTCGCGGTGGTGAGCGACCTCGGCACGCGGCGCGAGTACGTGCAGGCGGCGTTCGCCGCGGCCGACGAGCTCGGCGCCGACGTGTACGAGCTCTGCGTCAACTCGATCCCGTCGTGGACCAAGGTCGGCGTGCCGACGATCGGCAAGTGCAAGGGCACGCTCGAGGCGGTCAGCGCCGCCGACCTGCTGGTGATCTTCCACGTACCGCTCTTCACGAAGTGGTTGAGGGAGGTCACCGGCGGCGGCACGCGCGTGCTGATGATCATCGACGCGCCCGACGACCTCGAGCAGCTGCTGTCGCCGCCCGGGCTGAAGGAGGCGTGCAAGCACGCCGAGGCGCTGTATCGCGGCACGAAGCGGGTGCGCGTGACGAGCGCCGCCGGCACCGACCTCGCCTACGAGTGCGGCCAGTACCCGGTGATGACGCAGTGGGGCTACGCCGACGAGCGCGGCCACTTCGACCACTGGGGCGGCGGCCACGTGCACACCTTCCCGAACGAGGCGAGCGCACACGGCACCGTGGTCTTCCAGCCCGGCGACATCGTGATCCTGCCCTACTGCCGCTACGTCGCCGATCCGGTGCAGCTCGAGATCCGCGAGGGCCACGTCACGCGCATCGACGGCGGGCTCGACGCGAAGCTGATGCGCGACTGGCTCGAAGACGGGCGCAAGGACGGGCGGGACGGCGCCGACCGCGATCCGTTCGCGGTGTCGCACCTCGGCTGGGGCCTCAATCCGCAGGCGCTCTGGTACGGCATCGCGCTGAACGGCGACGAGCCCGAGCGCCATCGCGCCGCTGCCCGCACGTTCCCCGGCAACTTCCTCTTCTCGACCGGCCCGAACACCCAGGGCGGCGGCAGGCGCGACACGAGGGGCCACTACGACGTGCCGATGCGCGACTGCACGGTCGCGCTCGACGGCAAGGTGGTGATCGAGCAGGGGCGGGTCGTCGATCCGGCGATGAAGCTCGCGCGGGTGCCGCGCTGAGGGAAGGCACGTACCGGCTCCGGGTGAACACGTAACGGGGTAATCCGCCGCGGGTCGGCCCGACTCACAGGCTTGAAGGACCGGGGGCGAACCACCGGGGGCGAACCACCGGGGGCGAACCACCGGGTCCGAACCACCGAGTGCGAACGACCGAGACGAACCCCGTGCTCCCCTACACCGGCAAGCTGCTCCTCGTCCCCGCCCTCGTCGTCCTGGCGACGATCGGGCTCGTGACGTTCCTCGCTTGCCGCGGGCTGATCGGGCTCTGCGCGGGCGGCGAGCCGGAGGAAGACCCCGCCGCGCAGTGACGACGCGGGCGTCGAGCCCGCGGGCGGACCGGCTACACTTTGCCGGACCGAGGAGGCTCGACTCCATGGACACGCCCGCGCCCGCTCGTCCCGACGCCGACCTGATCCGCGCGCTCGAAGCGGCGCACTACCACCCGCTCTGGGACCGCTACCAGCGCATCACCCCGGTCGCGCCGCGCACTCGCGACCAGCCGACGCACTGGCGGTGGCGCGACTTCGAGCCGCTCGCCGCGCGCGCGGCGAAGGAAGTGCCGATCGAGGACGTCGAGCGGCGCGCGATCATCTGCGCGAACCCGGCGTTCGCGGGCGAGACGGTCACAACGTCCAACCTGATCGCGGCGTTCACGATCCTCGAGCCGGGCGACCACGCCGTGCCGCATCGCCACACCGCGGCGGCGATCCGGTTCGCGACGCGCGCCGAGGGCGCGGTGACGATCGTGAACGGCGAGCGCTGCGAGATGAAGCCGGGCGACCTCGTGCTCACCCCGCCGATGTGCTGGCACGGGCACGTCAACGAGTCCGACCACCGCACCTACTGGTTCGACGCCGCCAACATGCCGCTCGTCTGCGGGCTCGAGGCGAGCTTCTTCGAGCCGGGCCGGCGCGACGGCGGCGAGTTCCGGCAAGCGGGCGCCGGGGCGGGTCGGAAGGTTCGCTATCCGGGCGCGGACACCCGGGCGGCGCTCGATGAGCTGCCCGCCGGCGCGGACGGGGCGAAGACGATGCGCTACACCAGCGCCGCGGGCGGCCCGGTGATGCCGACGCTCGACTGCTACGCCAGCCGGATCGCCGGGGGTGCGGCGACGCGGCCGACGCGGGCGACCTGGAACGCAGTGGTGCTCGTCGTCTCCGGTTCGGGCCGCTCGACCGTGGGCGAGCGGACCTTCGAGTGGTCGCAGCACGACGTCTTCACCGTGCCCCACTGGACCTGGGCGAGCCACGCGGCGCGCGGCGGCGACGCCGACCTCTTCCTCGTCACCGACCGCTCGGTCTACGAGGCGCTCGAGCTCGCGCGGTCGGAGACGCAATAGCGCGCGTTTCCCGGGAACCGCGCACCGAAAAAAGAAAACCCCCGGGTGAGTCCCGGGGGTCGTCGGACGGCGAGCCCTGCTTACGCGGCCTTCTTGGTGACCGCGGCGGTGGCGGCGGCGATGTTCGCCTCGGCGATCTCGGTCGCCTGGCGGGTGGCTTTCGCGAAGCCGTCGTACGCGTTGGTCGCGGCGCCGAGCGCGGACCGGACCGCGGCGATCGCCACGTCCGAGCCCGCCGGCGCGTCCTTCGCGACCTTGTCGAGCAGGGCGGCGAAGTTCTTGTTCCCGTCGCGCACCTGGCCCTCGACGAGCTTCGTGAACTCGGCCTGCTGGCCGGCGGCGAGCTCGTACACGCTGCGCGAGTAGGCGATCGCCTTCTCGATGGCCGGCTGCGCCGCGGCGGTGTTCAGGCCGACGAACGCCTGCACGTCGCGGGCGTTGAGAAGCGCGCGGAGATGGCCGATGCCGTCCTCGAACGCGGTCTTGCCGGTGTGGAAGTTGAGCGCCGCCAGCTTCTCGTAGGCGGCGAAGTTCGACTTCGCGAGGGTGAAGAGCGTTTCGGCGCCGGTCTTGCCGTAGGCGGTGAACTGGTCGGCGGTGAGGTACATGGTGGTGGTCTCCGATTGTGGCGATGGTGGGGGAGTGGAATCTGGTTGCGATTTGTTGCGATGCACAAACCGTATGGTACACGGCTGCGCGCCCCGGTCAAGCGTATTTTTGTGCGACGCAGCAATATAAAGAATTCAAGAATCGGAACAATACGTTACAAAGAAGTAACCGCTAACTTACGGAAAGATCCCCGACGCTCGCTAGCGAGCGAGCACCGGGATCAGCCGCAGGAGATAGGGGTCGAGGGCCTTCTTGCGGGTCCAGGCGGTCTCGAGCGGGCTCGCGACGAGCTCGCCCCTCAGGTCGCCCACCATCACGTCGGTCTTGCCCTGCGCGACGACGTCGACCGCGAACGCGCCGAGCTTGGTCGCGAGGATGCGGTCCCGGGCGCTCGGCCGCCCGCCGCGCTGGATGTGGCCGAGGACGGTGACGCGGGTCTCGAAGCCGGTCCGGGCTCGCACTTTTTCCGCGACCGCGAACGCCCCGCCCTCGCGCCCGCCCTCGGCGACGACGAGGATGCTCATCGCCTTCCCGCGCCGGTTCGCCGCGACGAGGCGCCGGCAGCAGGCGTCGAGGTCGGACTCGACCTCGGGGACGAACACCTCCTCCGCCCCGCCGCCGGTGCCCACCGCGAGCGCGATGAAGCCGGAGTGCCGGCCCATCACCTCGACCAGGAAGATCCGCTCGTGGGCGCTCGCGGTGTCGCGGATCTTGTCGATCGCGTCGAGCGCGGTGTTGAGCGCGGTGTCGAACCCGATCGTCTCGTCGCTCCCGGCGACGTCGTTGTCGATCGTCGCCGGGACCCCGACGACGTTCCCGTCCCAGATGCGCGCGAGCTCGTGCGCGCCGCGGAACGTGCCGTCGCCGCCGATCGCGACCAGCCCCGACACGCCGTTCTTCTCCAGCACCCGCCGGGCCCGCCGCCGGCCCGCCTCGGTCCGGAACTCCTCGGAGCGCGCGGTCTTCAGCACCGTGCCGCCGTGCTGGAGGATGTTGGCCACCGCGCGCGGGGCGAGCGGCACGAAGTCGCCGGCGACGAGCCCGGTGTAGCCGCGCTGAAAGCCGAGGACGGTCCAGCCGCGGCTCGCGCCCATGCGCACGACGCTGCGGATCGCCGCGTTCATGCCCGGCGCGTCGCCGCCGCTCGTCAGCAGCCCGATCGTGCGCTTGCGCGATGCCAGGGGGCGGCTCCTAGAACTTGAGGAAGCTCGGCAGCCAGAGCGAGATCGCCGGGATGTAGGTGACCAGCAGCAGCGCGACGCACATCGCGCCGTAGAACGGCCACAGCTCCTTCGATACCTCCTCCATCGTCACCTTCCCTATGGCGCAGCCGACGAAGAGCGTCGGCCCCACCGGCGGCGTGATGAGGCCGATGCCGAGGTTGAGGATCATGATCATGCCGAAGTGCACCGGGTCGACGCCGAACTTGACCATCACCGGCAGCAGGATCGGCGTGCAGATCAGCAGCATCGGCGCGAGGTCCATGAACGTGCCGAGCAGCAGCAGCAGGATGTTGATCAGGAACAGCAGGACGTACTTGTTCTCGGTGATCGTCAGGAAGAACGCCGTCGCCTTCGCCGGGATCTGCATGATCGCCATCATGTAGCCGAACCCGACCGAGAAGCCGATCAGCATCATCACCATCGCCACCGTCTTGACGACCCGGTGGACGAGCTGCGGGAGGTCGCGCAGCTTGTAGTCGCGGTAGATGAACACCGTGACCAGGAACGCGTACACGCAGGCGACCGCGGCCGACTCGGTGGCGGTGAAGACGCCCGAGAGGATGCCGCCCATGATGATCACGAT
>Ga0187893_10002841_pt1 | contig 36925 bp, 29 predicted proteins | sample MA1701074metaG_FD_139574 | JGI IMG/M metagenome (GOLD analysis project Ga0187893, IMG submission 139574) | White microbial mat communities from a basaltic lava cave in the Kipuka Kanohina Cave System on the Island of Hawaii, USA - MA170107-4 metaG ... | reverse complement strand
GCGCTCGAGAAGACGTGGAAGGACGTCACCCTCCCGGCGAAGACCGAGGAGCTGCGCGCCGACCTCGACCTGCTGCAGATGGTGCGTTGGCTGGCGCTGACGATGCGCGTCGGCGAGCGCGACCTCGAGCTGCGGCTGCGCCTGGCCACGCCGGCGAACTTCACCGGCGACGTGCTCGGCGGCGAGTAGACCCCGCGATCGGGGGGGGCGGCCGGAGGGGCGGGCCGGTCATTCGTGCTCGAGCCAGACGCCCAAGTCCCGGCCGCGCCGCACGGCGGTCACGCCGGTGACACGATCGGACGCGTCGCGCAGCTCGGCCGCGTCGGCGGCCGGAACGCGCTGCTGGCCCTCGTAGCGCTGCTGGTCGCCGCGGTTGTCGCTGAAGAAGATGCGGCCGCTCTCGTCGACGACGTAGACCCGGCCGCCCGTGCTGTTCCAGACCATCGGCCAGGCGTAGGCCACGAAGCGCTGCTCGGCGGCGTCGGCGCCCGCGATCGCGCGGCGCGGGACGTCGACCCGGAACACGTAGCCGGAACGCGTGTAGCAGCCGCGGCTGTCGGGCGTCATCGGGAGCGAGAGCGCCGCGGGCGAGAGCGGCGCCTTGCGGCCCGGGAGCGGCGCGGCTCCCGCGAGCTCTGCGAGCGAGCCGAACTCCCCGCGGCCGTCGCCGTCCTGGTCGATGTGCGCGGCGCTCCGGAACTGCGCCTGCGCGGCCGAGATCGCGCGCAGCGTCGCGACCGCCGCCGCCTCGTTGCCCTCCAGGCGCGCCGAGAGCAGCTTCGGGATCGCCACCGCCGCGACGATCGCGGTGCCGCCGCCGAGCAGGTAGGCGCTGGTCGTGCCCGGCCCCTCGCGCGACACCAGCTCGAGGCCGAGCGGCGTGCGCCGGCCCAGCGAGGTCGATTCGGGCAGGCCGGCGACCGCGGCGGTCGTGCTGACCGCCCAGGCCGCCTCGCCGTGGCGGTCGAGCTGGTCCTTCATGCGCGCCGGGCCGCGATTCCCGGCGACGCGCGCCGCGGCGAGCGACCGCTCGAGCGCCGCGCTCGACGCGCTGAAGACGAAGGCGTGGTCGCCGACGTGCCAGCACGGCTCGATGACCGCCAGCACCTCGCCGTCGGGGCCCGGGACCGGAACCGCGTCGACCCGAGACGCCGGCATGCCCTGCACGACCTCGGGGCGCACGTGGGCCGCCATGCCGCTCGATCGCACGAACCGGTCGAACATGCGCTTGAAGCGCGGCACGTCCTGGAGCTCGACGATCAGCGTGAAGTCGAGCGCGCCGCGCATCACGGCCGGACTCGCGAAGCTCGCGCCCGGCAGCGGGTTGCTCGTGACCATCTTGAGGAGGCCGGCGCCGCCCACGAATGCGAAGGTCGGGCCGATGTTTCCGATCAGGTCGCCGCGCAGGTCGAACCCGTCGGCCTTCATCGTGACGAGCATCGAGTCGAACTGCTGCTTCTCCGCGGCGGGCATCAGCTTCACGATGCCGTCGAAGAGCGCCGCGAAGTCGAACGACGTGATCGAAGCCATCGCCGCGTCGACCGGGACGTAGCGCGCGAGCTTCGGATCGAGCGGCCGGTTGGTGAGGATCTGCGTGAGCAGGTCCCGGCCGCCCGGCGAGAGGATGGTGAGCACCTCGTCGATGCCCGCGCGGCCGAGTCCGGCCGCCAGCGAGATGCCGGTGATGGAGGTCACTCCGCTCCCGGCGATGGCGTTCTTCACCTCGGCGGGAGCGAACATCTCCGCGACCGTCCAGATCGGCGCGAGATTGACGAAGAGCTCGGCCACGGGCTGCGCGCCCTCCCCGGCCAGGTCGGGCGTTCCGCGCACGACGTCGGCCGCCGCGAAGGAGTTGTCGATCGCGCGGGGGGCGAGCGGGGTTCCGTCGAGCCGCGCCGTGGCGGCCGGGCCGAACTGGAGGAGGAACTGCGAGCCCTCGCGCACGACGTCGATGCAGCCGCCGTCGGGCGTGGCGCGCCGGTGCCAGCGCTCGCCCGAGCCGGCCACGAGCTTGAGCGGATGACCCTGCTCCTCGTCCTTCCTGCGCTCCGTCAGGGCGAAGAGGTGGTGCAGGAACGCGTCGACGTCGCCGGCATGGGCGCCGGCGTCCAGGAGCATCGCCGCGGTGATCGGCCACTCCGCGGAGCGTCCGCCCGGAGACGTGAACGCGCTCGCGTCCAGCGCGATCAGCGCGACGACGAGCTCGCCCTCGATCCCGAGCAGCTTCGCCTTCATGGCGTCGAACTCCGGGATCTGCCGGGAGAGATCGGCGGAGACCTGCGCAAGCCCCGCCAGGATCTGCTCGCGCTGCTCGGAGAGCTGCGGCATCTGCAGCAACCCCGCCAGCGGAGTGCGTCGCCACGCCTCGTCGAGCTTCTCGACGTGGGGCACGCGCACCGCCAGCAGCGTGCTCTTCGGCAGCCGGTGGAGCAGCGGGCCGCGGGCCGTCGCGGGGGGCAGCTCGGCCGCAGGCTGCGCGACGCGGTCGTCCGAGCGGCGCAGCATCGTCCGAGCGGGCGGCCGCGCGCCGCCCGCGGCGAGCGTGGCGTCGGCGCGCGTCGCCGCCTTGCGCGCCGCGGGTGGCGGCGACGCCGCCGGTTCGGACCTGCTGCAGCCGGACCCGCTGAAGAGGAGGGTCAGCGCAAGCACGCCGCCGCGCCGCCCGATCGATCCGAGCGCCATTGCCGTGGTTCTCCCGGTCCGTGCCCGTGCCGGAGGAGGGGACGGCGCACGGCCGCTCTCGTGATCGACCGCGCATTCGCCGCGGCCCGAGCGGAACGGGCCGGCCGGGTAACCGTTTCCCGATGCGCGCCGGCCCGCGCTTCCGTACACTCCCCGCCCTTTCGCGCCCCCTGCCGGAGTGGCGGAATTGGCAGACGCGCTAGGTTGAGGGCCTAGTTCCCGCAAGGGAGTGCAGGTTCAAGTCCTGTCTCCGGCACCATCTCGCCTCGGGCCCGGTCGGGGCGGGCCGTTGCACCGCGCCCGGGGGGGCGGGGGCGCGTCCGCGAGAGGATCTCGTGCCCGATTCGGCCGCGGATCGTTCCCGGCTCCTGGAGTCGCTCCTGGTCTGGGCTTCGCTCCAGATCGGCGGGCTCGCCACGCTGCTCGCGGGATTCGCGCTGGCATCGGCCTTGTTCCCGCAGTTCGGCCGGGAGGCGACGTTCCTCGGCCGGTGGGGAACAAGTTTCGTGCTGGTGCCGATCACCTTCGCGCCGGTGCTCGCCGTCTGGCACTCCTGGGCGATCCGGCGCCACGGCCGGCGCCTCGGCTTCCTGCGTCTCGTCGCGGAGGTCGCCTTCGCCGCGGAACTGGTCGGCTGCGTGCTATACCAGCGGCTCGCCTGAGGCGCGTGCCCGGCGCGCGCAGCGCACGCGTCGAGAGGACACTTCCATGGGGTGGTCGTGGGTCGGATCGATCGTCCTGGGGCTCGCCCCGGCCGACGATCCGGCCCGGCGCGAGCTCGAGGCCGCGGCGCAGCGGATCGTCGTCGCGCGCAGCTACACCTTCGAGTACGTGAACGCGAGCTCCCGCGCGACGAGCGGAGACGGCGCCGACGGCGACGATCCCGGCGCTCCTCCGGAGGAGCGCCCCCGCGAACCGTGGAGGGTCGAGTTCGTGCGCGATCGACCGGCGCATTTCGTGCGCGGACGCTCCGACTTCTGGCGGGGCGCGCGCAAGCTCTCCTACCGCGACCCGAAGAACGAGTGGGTCACGATCGACCGTCCCGATCCGGCCGCGCGCGCCGACGGCCGCGCGCCGCGAGGGAAGCGGGCCGAGTCCGGCACCGCCGGGCGCCTGCTCAAGATGTTCGACGACGTCGACCGCATCCCGATGCCGCACGACCTGCTCGCCGGCGTCGGCCGCAAGGTGGTCGACGTGACGCGGGAGGAGGGGGACGGCGCCGTCACGCTGGTCGCCACGCTCACCAAGGAGGCGGCGCGCGAGCTCGCGGGTGTGCCGCCGGCGCCCGCGGCGCGCAGCGGGGCCGCGGACTCCGGCGGGGCCGGCGCGGGGGCCGGCGGCGGGGAGCCCTCCGGCGAGGGGCGGGAGCTCCAGTGCGCCGGCACGTTGCGCGCCAGGGTGGCCGGAGAAGCGCTCGTGAACCTTGAGATCGACGTCCTCGTCGAAGGGGTGACCGAGCGCCGGGTAAAGCGGACGCTCGCCATCTCCCTCGTCGACGCCACCGCGCCCGCACTGCCGCCGGAGGTGGCGGCGGCGTTCGGGGTGAACTGAGGATCCTTCGTGATGCGCGACCTCATCGTTTCGATCGCACTCTGCGGCTGCGCCCCCGATCAGGCGGCGAAGGAAGAGCTGCTCGCCCTGGCGCGGGCGATCGAGGGGGCGTCGAGCTACGCCTTCACCATCAACGCCCTGACGACCGGCAAGTCGGGCGGCGCGCCCGATCCCGGGGCCGATGCCGATCCGGAGCCGGGGGGGAGGGGCGGCGCCCGCCGCGACGTCTGGACCGTCGAGTTCGAGCGCGGGCGCCCGATGCACTTCACGAAGGGGCACGCCGAGTTCTTCCGCCTGGCGCGCCGCTACGTCGCGCTCGGCCGCAACGACGAGTGGGGACGCGTCGAGCTGCCGCCGCGGACGGAGGGGGAGGCGGCGCGCGCCGACAAGCTGCGCGGACTGGCGCGGATGGCGTTCGAGATCGACCGCCTTCCGCTGCCGCACGAGTTCCTCGCGGGGCTCGACGCCAGGATCGCGGAGGTCACGCGAACCGGGCAGGATGGCAAGCGCCGCTACGTCGCGACGCTCCTGCCCGAGACCGTGCGCCGGATGATGGGCGGCCGGGCGGCGAAGCCCGGCGCCCGAGGCGGCGGCGGCGAGCCGGGGGAGCCGGAGCCGGACGACGGGCAGGAGGCGGAGGACGAGTCCGAGCCCGAGGCCGGCGGCGAGCCCCCGTCCGCGCCGCCGCGGTCGAGCGGGCCGCCGACCGACGCGCCGGCCTGGAGCGGCACGCTCACCGTCGTCGCCGGGGACGGCGGGGTCGAGCGCATCGAGCTCGACCTGCACTCGAAGACGGCGACCGGGGGGCGCGACGTGAACCGCAGGATCGAGATCCGGGGCGTCAACGCCACCACGGTGAACGTTCCCGCCCCCGCGGCAAAGAAACTCGAGGAGCGCTGACCCTCGGCGCGCTCCCGGGGGCGCCGCGGCGCACGCCGCGGCCGGCGCAGAGCTCCGCGTCCGTCTCGTGCGTGTTTCGTTCCTTTGCGCTGCGCACCGGCGGGAGCGTAAGGTTCGGCCACGGGGAGGGCGCGGCAGGACCGGTTTCGCGGGACCGGTTTCTGGGGAAGAGGAATGGAACTGCGCGCGAAGTGCGTGCGCGACCTCGCCGACTCCGGCGACGGCGAGCGTCTCCTCGTCTGCCGCGTCCGGCCGCGCGGCCTCGTCCGCGCCGACGGCTGGGAGCGGCGGCTGGCCCCGAGCATGCGGCTCGACTTCGCGCTCTACCGGCGGTGGATCACCTGGCGCGAGTACGCCGGGCTCTACGTGGCGGAGATGTGGGCTCGAGCTCCGATGCTGCGCGAGCTCGGCGAGCGCGCCCGGAACCGGCCGCTCACGCTGATCTGCACCTGCGTCGACCCGCAGCGCTGCCACCGCGGGCTGCTCGCGTCGATGGTGGGGCGGCTCTTCGCCGCCGCGCCGCGGCCGGTCGAGGCGGCGGAGGCGGCGCGCGCCGTCCGCCGCGCGCGCGTTCACGCGATGGCGTAGCCCCCGTCGACCACGAGCGCCTGTCCGGTGAGCCAGCGCGAGTCGTCGCCGAGGAGGAACGCCGCGGCGCCCGCGACGTCCTCGGGCCGGCCGATCCGGCGCAGCGGAGCCCGCGCGCCGTAGCCGCGGCGATTCTCGTCGAACCGCGGCGAGCCCGCCGTCGCCGGCGTCTCGACCAGCCCCGGGCAGAGCGCGTTCACCCGGATCCCGTCGGGTCCGAGCTCGACGGCGAGCGCGCGGGTGAGGCTGATCACCGCGCCCTTCGCCGCCGAGTAGGCGGCGAGGCCGGGGATCGCCAGCAGCCCGAGATTGGACGCGACGGTCACCACGCTGCCGCCGCCGCGCGCGCGCAGCAGCGGGACCGCCGCCCGCACCAGCCAGTGCAGCGCGCGCACGTGCGCGTCCATCGTCGCGTCCCACTGCGCGCGCGTGGTCGCCTCGAGCGGCACTCCGCGCACCACCTCTCCGGCGCAGTGGACGAATCCGTCCAGTCCGCCGAACACGTCGGCCGCCGCCGCGCACGCGCGCTGCGCCGTCGCCTCGTGGCCGACGTCGCCCGCCGCCACGTGCGCGCGCGCTCCGTCGGCGCCGATGCGGTCGGCGACGGCCCGCAGCGGCGCCTCGGTCCGACCGACCACGACCACGTCCGCCCCCTCGACCGCGATCCGGCGCGCGATCGCCGCGCCGATCCCCGATCCGGCGCCGGTCACGACGTAGCTCCGCGCGGCGAGGCGGCGCGCGCGGCTCGGCTCCGGCGGGGGAGGCTCCATGGCGGGGCGCGATGGTAGCGCGCCGCGACGGCGCCCGCCGCGCGGCGCGCGCGCGGACCAGGAGCCGGAAGGGCGCGACCCTATCCTTCCTCCCGGACGGGGAGGGCGATCGTGACGAGCAACGAGCGATCGGCGGCGCCGCGGCTCCCGCTCGTGCCGTGGCCGCGCCGCGTCGAGCGCGCGTCGGGCGAGCTCGCCCTCTCCGGTGCGGTCGTCGCGACGCACGGTTCTCTGGAGCCGGCGGCGCAGGCGCTCGCGCGATCGCTGGAGCGGCTCGGGGTGGAGGCCCGGGCGCGCGCGGGCGCGCCGGGGGAGGGCGACGTGGCGCTGGCCCTCGACGCCGGCCTGCGCGGGGAGGCGTGCCGCTTCGAGTGCGGCCGCGCCGCGCGCATCTCGGCGTCGTCGCCGCGCGCGGTCGCGCAGGCCGCCGCCACGCTGCTCCAGCTCGCGAAGCGCGACGACGACGGAGTGGCGCGCGTGCCGCGCCTCACGATCCTCGATGAGCCCGACTGCGAGTACCGCGGCTTGCTGCTCGACGTCGCGCGCCGGCCCCATTCCGTGCGCACGATCGAGCGGATGGTCGAGCTGTGCCGCCTCTACAAGCTGAACTTCCTGCAGCTCCACCTCACGGACGACGAGAGCTTCACCTTCCCGTCCGGCGCGTTCCCCCGGCTCGCCGCTCCGGGGCGCGGCTACACGGTCGGGGAGCTGCGCCACCTCGAGAGCTTCTCGCAGGCTCGCGGCGTGACGATCGTGCCCGAGATCGAGATGCCGGGCCACTGCGGCGCGGCGATCGCGGCGATGCCCGAGCTCCTGCGCGCCAGCGAGAAGCACCCCGCGACGATCAACTTCGCCGATCCGAGGGTCGTCGCGATCCTGGAGACGCTGATCGGCGAGGCGCTCGCGATCTTCGCCTCCTCGCCGTGGTTCCACGTCGGCGGCGACGAGTGCGACCTCGCCTTCGTGCACGAGAATCCCGCCTTCCCGCGCGCGTTCGCCCGCGAGCGGGTGGACGACGCGCACGGGCTCCACGCCTGGTTCCTCGGCCGCATGAACGAGGTGGTCCGGCGCCACGGCCGCCGGACGCTGGTGTGGGAGGGGTTCCGCCACGGCGTGCGGCCCGAGGTCCCGCGCGACGTGACCGTGATGGTCTACGAGACGGCGCACCACCGGCCCGACTGCCTCGTGCGCGACGGCTACGCGGTGATCAACGCGAGCTGGCGGCCGCTCTACGTGGTGAACGGACGGTGCTGGCCGCCGGAGGAGATCCACGCCTGGGACCGCTTCCGGTGGAACCACTTCGTCGAGGGCTTCCCCGCCTTCGGGGGGCTGCGGATCGAGCCGGCGTCCGCCGCCGGTCGGGTGGCGGGAGCGCAGCTGTGCGCCTGGGAGCAGCCGGAATCGGCCGAGCTCCCGAGCCTGCGCCAGCGCGCCGCCGTCTTCGCGGAGCGCGCCTGGAACCCGGACGCCGGCGGGTCGTTCGCGGAGCTCGCGGCGCGCGTGGGAGCCTGCGACGCGGTGCTCGATCGGCTCACGGATCGTTGACCAGGCTGCGCGCTCTCGCGCGAGCGCCCTGCGCCCGCGGCGCGCCTCGCGAGCCGCCGCGCCCGGCGGCTCGATCCCGTCACCGCTCGAACCGGAGCGCGCCCACCCCGGGCAGCGCCAGGCCGAGGGCGGTCGGCGCGCCGGCCGCGTTCATCGCGAACGTGAAGACGAGCCCCTCCGCCGTGGGTCCCGCCACCTTGAACGCGTCCCTCCCGGCCGGCAGCACGTCGAGCTCGCACTCGCCCATCACCACCTTCAGGCGCGCGCCGTCCGGCACGATGGTCACCGTGCCCAGGTCGGCGCATCGGAAGCGTCCGGCGTAGTCGCCGGCCGGACGGCTCAGCTCGAGGGGCCGGGCGAGCTCCGCCCTCACCTGCCCGGAGCGGTCGGCGAAGCGCGCCTTCTGCTCCCGCACGCGACTGCGGTAGCCGTCGAGCACGTCGATGCGTTCATCGCCTTCGATCAGCCGATCGAGGATGTCCACGGCGATCGCGTCCTGCAGCCCGCTCGCCGCCCCGCTCGCGTTCATCAGCAGCGCGAACCCGCACTTCTTCTCGGGAAGCATGGCGTAGTAGGCGGAGGCGCCCGCGTACCCGCCGCCGTGCGCGCAGAGCCTCGTTCCGTGGAACGTCCCCACCTGCCATCCCAGGCCGTAGCCCTCCATGATGCGGATGCTCCCCGACGTCCTGGGGAACCGCCCCTCCGGCGTCCGCATCTCGCGGGCGAGCTCCGCCGAGATCACGCGCTTCCCGTCGATCTCCCCGTCGTTCAGGTGCAGGAGCAGCCAGCGTGCGGCGTCGCGCGCGGAGGCGCCCAGCCCGCCCGCGGCGTGCATCGTGCGGTCGATCTTGCGCAGACGGCACGCCCGCCACTCGCCGTCGACGCGCTCCATCGGGATCGCGCAATCCGGATCGGCGTACATCCGGCTGGCGTACCCGGTGGTCCGGGTGAGCCCCGCGGGCCTGAACAGCCGCTCCTCGAGGTAGTCGCGCCACGGCTTGCCGCTCGCCGCCTCCACGACGCGCCCGAGGAGCGTGAAGTGGACGTTCGAGTAGTCGAGCACGCCCTTGGGCTTCGAACTCGACAGTCACCGGTAGTACCGATCCTCGGTGATCTCGCCGGTGTAGGCGTCGAGCATGACGATCGGACTGCCCTCGCCGATCCCCGGGGCGTGGCAGAGCAGGTCCCGGATCGTGATCTCGTCGGCGGCCGGGACCGACCCGCCGGCCAGCGCGAAGCGCGGCAGGTGGTCGACCACCGGGTCGTCGAGCGCCAGAAGGCCGTCGTCCGCCAGCGCGCAGATCGCGGTGGCCAGGTACGTCTTGGTGATCGACGCGATGTAGAACATCGTCTCGGGCGTCGGCGCCGCCGCCTTCGCGCCCGGCGCGTCGGGCGCCCGCACGCCGAACGTCTCGAGCGCGACGATCCGGCCGTCCCGGACGATCGCGACGGCCAGTCCCGGCACGTCGAACTCGTCCATCACCCCCGCCCAGCGCTCGCGCATGCCCTCGAATCCGGGCGCATCGTCCAGGCGCGGGGACTGCGCGCGTGACGCCCCGGCCGGGGCACACGCCGCAGCGATCAGCAGAGCGCGACGGATCAGCGACGACATCGTGGAGTGCATTCCTGATCTCCCTCTCCCCGACGCGACCGCCCGAGGATCCGGAGCGCCGGCCGCGACGGCCGAATGCCATGGTGCCACACGGCGCGGACCGGCGTCTTGAACCGACGAATCCTCGCCCGGGGGCGACACGCGGGGCGCTACTCGACCGCGTCGCCGCCCGCCGCGGTCTCCCCGGGCGGAACCTCTCCGGCGTCGGGTTGCGGGCCGAGGTGCTCGATGAAGCCGGCCGCGTTGGGGTGACCGCCGCCGCCGCGGCGCCTGGCGATCTCGGCCACGTTCACGCCGCCCTTCTCGTGCGAGCGCAGGCTCCACACGCGGCGCGACCCGGTCTCGAAGACGATCGCCACGAACGGGTGATCCTTGGACAGCCGGCCGCCGATCTCGCTCTGCAGGACGCAGCTCGTCACCACCGGCACCCGATGGCCGTCGAGCTCGATCATCTTCACGCGGCTCGCCGCCGTCTCGATCAGGCGGTTCTTGTAACGCAGGATCGGCCGCCCCTCGACCACCAGCGCCTCGACGCCCTTCTTCAGCAGCTTCTCCCAGGTCCGGAACGAGCGCGAGTAGCTCTGCAGCGCCGCCGTCACCGCCTCCGAGTCGGGCAGCTTCCAGCGCCAGAGGTCCTTGTCCTCGACGTACGGCAGGAGCCACGGTCGCCCTTCGCCGGGGAAGAAGGTGTCCCAGGCGATCGTGCAGCCCGAGCGCTCGAGGTCGAAGTGGGCGAAGTCGAGTCCGGCCAGGTCCTGCTGGGCCGTCACGTGGTGATCGAGGACGAGCAGCGAGGCGGCGCGCCGCTGCACGTCGAGCAGCTCCTCGCGCGGGTAGGCGAAATCGAGGATGACGACGTCGCGGCCGTCCACCGGCCAGCGCAGCGGCTCGCCGTACTGCACGGCCCGGTACTCGGCGCCGCCGCCGAATCTGCGGAACGCGACCCAGGCGGCGGCGAAGCCGTCGAGGCACTGGCCGTGGTAGAGGACGAGGCGCTTCAAACGCGGCTCCGGCCCGCTCAGAAGAGCGTGTAGATGAACGGCGCGATGAACGGCGAAGAGCTCGCGACCACGAGCAGCCCGCCGATCGACAGCATGGCCACCAGCAGCGGGATCATGTACCAGCGGCCGCGCCGCACGAACGCGGCGTAGACCTCGCGCAGGATCGAGAGCTTGGGCAGCATCTTCCACAGGATCCAGCCGACCAGCGCGGCGACCAGCGCCAGGCCGGTGAAGCGCCCGGCCCGGGGCCCCAGCAGCGCCGAGAGGCCGGCGAAGCCCCACACGACGAGCGTGACGGCCGCCACCATCGCTCCCACCTTGGCGAACGCGGCGAGCGCGCTCTCGTCGCGGTAGGAGCGCGCGTAGATCGCCGAGAGCGCGATCCAGATCGCCGCCGCCACGAACGGCCACGCCGGCGTCGAGCGCGCCGGAGCGGGCGTGAAGACGGCCAGCCCCGCTTCGCTCGTCCCGCCGCCGAGGAGCGCCGGCCCGCACAGCGCCTCGTAGATCGTCCGGCCCAGCACGCGCGAGCCGAGCGGGTTCACGTGCCAGTCGCGGGCGTAGTAGAGCGGCGCGCCGTCGTCGGCGGCGGCCCGCAGCGCCGGCCGCGGATCGAGCGTGGCCAGGCCCTCCGCCAGCGCCAGCGCCCGGTCGACCGGCGTCACCGGGTCGAGGTCGGAGAGCCGGAGCCCGCTCCTGCTCGCGAAGGCCTCCCGCGCTCCCGGTTCGACCTCCTCGCGCGCCGGGATCGTCACGAGCAGCAGCTTCGCTCGCGCGCCTTCGCACGTCTCGCGCAGGCGGCGGAAGCACGCGGCGGTGCGCGCCCAGCCGTCGGCGAGGTCGGCGGGCGGGTCCTTCAGCACGACCACCTGGTCGCGCTCGAGGACGGCGGAGCCGGAGCTCCACACCATCTGCGCGCCGTGGCGCGAGCTCGTCGCGAACCGATCGAGGATGCCGCCGAGCGCGCTGTGGCGCGCCAGCCACCCGCGCGGCGGCGGTGCGTCGCCCGACGCCGGCTCGAGGCGGCCGTCGGCGGAAAAGCGCGGCTTCGGCGTGCCGGCGTAGCTGCGCTGGCCGTTCCAGAACACGTCGTTCTGGTAGAAGCAGGCCACCACCACGTCGGGCTCGAAGGAGAGCCCCTCCTTCTCCAGCCAGAGCGCCTCCTGATCGGTGCTGTAGCCCTCGGTGCCGCCGTTCAGCACCTCGACGCGCCGGCCGTCGGCGACGAGCGCGCGTTCCACCAGGTCGACGAAGTGATCGCTCCGGTCGACAGCATAGCCGAGCACGAAGGAGTCGCCGACGAAGAGCACGCGCCGCGTCCCGGCCGGCTTCGCGCGCGTCAGGTCGGGGTCGTCGCGCAGGCCCAGCGCGTTCACCGAGAAGGTGACGTCGAACTCGGAGGTGACCTTGCGCGTCGACTCGTCGGGGCGCTTCCTCCAGCCGAGCTCGCGATCGGGCTCGTTGATGGTCACGACCGGCCGCAGCCCGCACAGCCGCAGGATCCCCTCGAGGGCGAGCGCGACCAGCGCCAGGGTCACCGCCCAGCCCAGCAGCACGGCGAGCGCGCCGCCGTGCTGCCTCCCGCGCCGTCCGTTCACGAGAGCAGCCCCACGACGGTGTCGCCCTCGTGCCGGAGCGCGAACTTCGTGCGCCGCAGCACCTTCTTCGCCTCCTTCTGCACCACGTAGTTCTCGAGGAAGAGGACGTCCATGCCGGAGAGCGAGAAGGTGTTGAAGGCGTGCGACGGGTCCTCGACGATCGGCTCCCCCTTCAGGTTGAAGCTGGTGTTGAGGACGACCGGGTAGCCGGAGCCCTCGCCGAAGCGCCGGATCATCCGGTAGTAGGCCGGACTGGTCTCCTCGTGCACGGTCTGCAGGCGCGCCGTCCCGTCGACGTGCGTGATGGCGTCGAGGTGCTTCTTCTGGTGTTCGCGCACGGGCGCGACGTAGAGCATGAAGCGGTAGGGGAAGTGGCGGCCCGGATCCTCGATGTCGAAGAAGTCGGCGGCGCGATCGTGCAGCACCGAGGGGGCGAAGGGGCGGAACGCCTCGCGGAACTTGATCTTGGCGTTGACGACGTCCTTCATGTCCTTGCGTCCGGGATCGGCGATGATCGAGCGCGCCCCGAGCGCGCGCGGCCCCCACTCGAAGCGGCCGCGGAACCAGCCGCCGACCTTGCCGGCCGCCAGCTCCTCGGCCACCCGCGTGCAGAAGCGGTCGTCGTCCTCGATGTGCTCGAACGGGATGTCGTTGCGCCGGAGGAAGGTTTCGATCTCGCGCGGCCCGTACTCGCTGCCGAGGTAGGCGTGGTCGAGCGCCGGCGCGGTCTTGTCGCGGCCGAGCAGCTCGTGGTAGCCCCACATCGCCGCGCCCACCGCGCCGCCGTCGTCGCCGGCCGCGGGGTGGATGTAGATCTCGTCGAACGGCGCGTTGCGCAGCACCACGTGGTTGGCCACGCAGTTGAGCGCGACGCCGCCGGCGATGCACAGCTTCTTGAGCCCCGTCTCGCGATGGAGATGGTTCGCCATCTTGAGCAGGATCTCCTCGGTCACCTTCTGGATGCTGGACGCGACGTCGCAGTAGAAGGGATCGAGCGACTTGTCCTCGTGCTTGCGCTCGCGCGGCGGCGCGCCCATCACCTGGAAGAACTTCTCCGACATGGTGGAGCGCGGCGAGTGGTGGTAGGCGAAGTGGCTCATGTCGTGCCAGAGCGAGCCGTCCTCCCCGATCCGGATCATCTTCTTGATGCGGTCGACGTAGCGGGGCTGCCCGTAGGGCGCCATGCCCATCAGCTTGTACTCGCCCTCGTTGACCTCGAAGCCGCAGTAGGCGGTGAAGGCGCTGTAGAGCAGGCCGACGCTGTGGGGGAAGCGCATCTCCTTCACGATCCGGATGCGGTTGCCCTTGCCCACCCCGAGAGTCCCGGTGGTCCACTCGCCGGCGCCGTCGACCGTGAGGATCGCCGCGTGGTCGAAGGGCGAGGTGTAGTAGCTGGCCGCGGCGTGCGAGACGTGGTGGTCGGCGAAGACGATCCTGCGCGCGTCGACGCCGAGCTGCTTCTTCAGCAGGTCCTTGATCCAGAGCTTCTTGGTCAGCCAGACGTGCATCGACTCGCGGAACGAGGCCCACGAGCGCGGGAACGTGCTGAACGCCGTGGTGAGGATGCGCTCGAACTTGAGGATCGGCTTCTCGTAGAACACCACGAGGTCGAGGTCGTTCGCCGTGATCCCGGCGCGCCGCAGGCAGAAATCGATGGCGAGACGCGGGAAGCCCGAGTCGTGCTTGATCCGGCTGAAGCGCTCCTCCTCCGCGGCGGCCACGATGCGCCCGTCGTGCACGACGGCGGCCGAGGAGTCGTGGTAGTAGAAGCTGAGCCCGAGGACGCGCACCTCAGTCCTGCCTCCGCGCGCGCTCGAGCGTGTCGTTGCGCTCCCGCCAGTCGGTCCACGACGTTCCGCGATGACGGCGGATCGCGAGCGGGTCGCCGAAGAGCGCGAGGAAGAGTCCCGCCGGGGCGACGAGTGCGGCGTAGAGCAGCGTGAGCAGGATGCGCGACATCATGTGGCCGAAGCGCTCGGTGAAGCGCGCGAACTCCTGGAGCGGCGAACGCGGCGGCGCCGCCTCGGCCGCGGCCGGCTCGGCGGCAGCGGGCGCGGCAGGAGTCGCGGCGGAGGTCGCGGCAGGGTTCAAAGGGAGGCTCCCGGGGGGCGGGGATGATAGCCCGGCCCCGCCCGCGAGGGGATCGGACGCGCGCCGAAGTCGGCGCGGGGGATCTCACTCCGCCGCCGCGGCGGGGGCGACCGCGGCGAGCGCGCGCTCGTAAATGGCGACCGTCTCCTCCACCATCGGGTGCAGCGGGAAGCGCTCGCGCACGTCGTGCAGCGCCGCCCGGCCGAGGCGGCGCCGCTCCTCGGGCGCCGCGATGAGCCCGCGGATGCGCTCCGCGAGCTCCGGCACGTCCCCGCGCGGCACGAGCAGCCCGTTCTCGCCGTCGCGCACGAACGAGAGCACGCCGCCGACGCCGGTGCAGATGAGCGGCCGCGCCTCCGCCATCGCCGAGAGGATGAAGATGCCGTGCCCCTCGCTCTCGCCCACCGACACGAAGATGTCGATCGGCCGGAACAGGTCGGAGATGCGCGCTCGCGGCAGCGCGAACGTCAGGTGCTCGCCCAGCTTGAGGCGGCGCGCGAGCCGGCGGAGCTCGCGTTCGTGCGGTCCCTCGCCCACCACCACGAAGTGGGCGTGCGCGCCGGCGTCGAGGACCGCGCGCGCCGCGTGCAGGAAGTGCTCGATGCCGCGCCCGCGCGCCAGGCGGCTGAGCGTGCCGACGATCGGCAGCTCCCCCGACGGCGGCGGCTCCTCGTCGAGCGCGGAGAGGCTGGTCGACACCCCGTTGGGGATCACGCCGATCCGATCGCGCGGGAAGCGACCGGAGGTGACCAGCGCCTGCCGCACGTCCTCGCTCACGGTGATCGCGTGGGTGCGGGCGCGGGGCGGCAGCCGCAGCCGCGAGCGCACCTGCGCGTGCACGGTGACGACGTCGGCGACGTCGAGCTGCAGCGCCAGGAGCGCGCCGATCGCCGCCAGCGGGTGGCTCTGGACGTGCAGCACCTCGGGATCGAAGTCGCGGGCGAGCTCGACCAGGCTGTGGAGGTAGAGGGCGTCGCGCCAGAACGAGCCGTTCACGGGGGCGACGAGGAGCGGGACGTCCTGCTCCTCGAGCGCCCCCTCGAGGATCCCGCCCGGGCTCATCACGGCCACCTTGTGGCCGCGCAGCTTGAGCTCGCGCGCGAGGCTCACCGTGTAGAGGCTGGCGCCGCGCAGCGAGAGCGGGGCGCTCAGCAGGAGCACCCGCTTCACGGGAGCGGCGCCGTCGCGGCCGGGTCGCGGGCGGCCTCGGCCTCGCCGCGCACGAGCGACCGGAACAGGGGCGAGCGCTCCATCACGTCGCGCGGCCTTCCCGCGGCGGCCACCCGTCCCCCCTCGAGCACGACGACCTGGTCGAAGGGCAGGTCGGGCGCGAGGCGGTGCGTGACGACCAGCGTGACGCGCCCCGCGCGCGCCGCGGCGATCTCGCGCAGGATCGCCTCCTCGACCGGCCGGTCGAGCGCGCTCGTCGCCTCGTCGAGCAGCAGGAGCGCCGGATCGCGGTAGAGAGCGCGCGCGATCGAGAGGCGCTGCCGCTCGCCGGCGGAGAAGGCGCGCGACTCGAGCGGGGTGTCGGGCCCGAGCGGGAGCCCGTCGACCAGCGGCGCGATCCCGGAGCGCTGCAGCGACTGGGCGAGGCTCACGCGGCGCGGCGGCCGGCCGAGCGTGACGTTCTCGGCGATCGATCCGCGGAACAAGAAGGTCTCCTGCGTCACGAGCCCGACCCGGTCGCGGAACTCGTCGGGCGCGACCTCCTCGAGACGCACCCCGTCGATGCGAACCGCGCCCGCATCGTAGCTGCGCAGCCCCGAGAGCACGTCGAGCAGCGTCGACTTGCCCGCGCCCGAGCGGCCCGCGATCAGCACCACCTCGCCCGGCCGCGCGTGCAGTCCGACCCCGTCGAGGATCGCCGCGCGTCCGCTGCCGCGCACGGTGACGCGCTCGACCGCCAGCTCCCGGCGCAGCCCCGGGAAGGACGTAGTGCCGTGCACCGGCGGGCGGGGCGGGACGCTCGCGATCAGCCGCCGCAGCCGCGCCGCCGCCGCCGCGCCGCGCTGCGTGCGCACCTGCGTGTCGGCGAGCTTGCGCATCGGGTCGAGCATCGACGCCAGCACGAGGAAGAAGGTGAGCAGCGCCTCGGGCGAGAGGTCGGCCCCCAGCACCCGCTGCGCGCCGAGCAGGACGCACGCCGCGGCCGCCAGCCCCACCATCACCTCGAGCAGCGGGCTCGAGAGCGCCTCGTGGCGGTCGAGCCGCACCAGATTGCGCGTGAGCCCGCGCTGCGCCTCGAGGAAGCGGCGACGCTCGCGCTCCTCCAGCCCGAACGCCCGCACGACGCGCCGCCCGCGCAGCCCCTCCTCCACGAGGGCCACCAGCGCGCCGGTCTGCGCCAGCGTGCTGCGGGCCGTGCCGCGCAGCCGGCGCGACAGGAAGAGCACGAAGCCGGCCGCCACCGGGAAGAGGATCCCCATGCCCGCCGCGAGACGGGCGTCGATGGCGATCAGGAGTCCGAGCAGGAAGAGCAGCTTGAAGGGCTCGTGCACCACCTTGCTGAACACCTTCTGCAGCGCGAGCCGCACCCCGTCGAGGTCGGCGGTGAAGTGGGAGAGGAGCTCGCCCTGCGGCACGTCGGCCGCAGCCCCCGCGAGCAGCGCGTCGTGCGCCTCGGTCGCGATCTCCTGCACCGTGCCGTGCACCAGCGGCGCCGCGATCCAGTCCTGCGCGAGCTGCGCGAGCGCGGCGAGCAGCAGCACGGCCAGCAGCGCGGCGAGCACGACGGCCAGCGCCTCGAACGACGGCGCGGCGGCGAGCCACGCCGCCAGCGACTCCGCCGCGGCGCGCAGCGGCGGCCACGCCTCGCTCGCGTGGGCGGAGAGGCGCGCGCCCCAGTCCCGGTCGAACAGGATCACCAGCACCGGGTAGGCCGAGGTGAGCGAGACGCCGCCCAGGAGGGCGGCCGCCAGCGACGCGGCGAGGAGTGCCGCCAGGCGTCCGCGGCGCCGCAGCGGCCGCCGGAACACCCAGGTCAGCGCGGATCGTTCGTCGCTTGGTTCCACTTTCGGGTCGTGAGACGGGCGATGGCTCGCAGGAGCTCCCGCGTCGCGGGCCGGTCGTGGCGGCGCGCCCCCCGGTAGGCGGCGAGGAACCGGCGGCGATGGCGCCATGTCACCGTCCGGAGGTCGCGAAAGGAAGCGTTGAGCCGCGCGAGGTCCCGGGCGACCCGATCGGGACCGACCCGGCGCAGGCGGCGCACGCCGTCGGCGTCCACGAACCGGCAGCGGCCGGCCGCGGCGTCGACCAGCAGGTTCTCCGCCTTGAGATCGCGGTGCGAGAGCCCCTCGTCGTGCATGCGCGCCAGCGCGCGCGCCAGCTCCTCGAGGAGCGGCCAGGCGGCCGCCACCCCGGCGGCGGCCACATGGTCGTGCAGCATCGGCAGGCCGTCCAGGAACTCGGTGACGAGGACGCTCCGCGGCGCGCCCGCGCGCCCGGGAGAGGCGAGCCACGCCACCGCGCGCGGAGGATCGAGCTCCGCCATCTCGAGCCGGAACAGGTTGCGCCAGGCGCGGCGAGCCCGGCTGCCGCGCAGCGCGCGCTTCCACGCGCCGCGGTCATCGAGCAGCTTGATCGCGAGCGGGAAGGGCAGCGAGGCGGACTCGAGGCGCCACAGCTCCGCGCCGCCGCCCGCGTGCACGAGCCGGCCGCGCGAGCGGGCGCAGGACTCCGGGTCGCCGCCGATCTCGGCGAGCAGGCGGGCGCTCCACTCGCGGCGTCCGGCGCCGCGCCAGCCGCCGGCGCCCACGCGCTCGAACGCGCGCCCTCCGCCGTCGCAGCGGCGCTCGTGGTGGACGAGGAACGCATGGCGCGACGCCGCGGCGCGCGCGGCCAGCTCCGCCAGCCGCGCGCGCCGCGCGGCGCGACCGGCGGGCCACCATGCGCCGCCGTAGCTCCGGAGGAAGCGCAGCTTCTCCGCCGCGCGCGCCCGCCGGTGGAAGAAGTGATCGAGCGCGAGCAGGTCCCGGACGGAGTCGCCCGCGCCGCCGGCGCGGTGGAAGTCGACGAGCGCCAGGCCGCCGGCCGGCGACCAGAGGACGTTGCCGGCATGGAGGTCGTGGTGGACGACGCCGGCGTCGTGCAGCGCGCGCACCAGCGAGCCGAGCTCGCGCGCGATGCGCCGGCGCCGGCCGGGATCGAGCGCGCCGCCGCTCCACGCCGCGGCGAGGTCGCGCGCCCCCTCCATCCAGCGGGTCTCGAGCACGTCCTCGCCGCGCGGGCCGCCGCGGAGCCGGAGCGCGACCGGCTCGGGGACGGGCAGGCCGCGCTCGCGCAGGCGCATCAGCATGGAGTGCTCGCGCGCCGCTGCCGGCGCGCGCAGCCCCAGCCGCTCGAGCAGGGGGCGGGCGCGGAAGAGCTTGCGGGCGAGCGGGCCGGAAGGCGACTCGACGCGCTCCGTCGAACGGACGCGTTCCCGTGCTGCGGCAGGGGCGGGCGGAGCTTGGTTCACGACCGGGGCCGCCCAGAATAGGGGCCGCGCAGTCGCCGACGGAGGGGTCCGGACCTGACCATCCTCGATCGCCAGTTCCTGAAGGAGCTGACGCTCAACCTCGTGTTCACCTTCGCGGTGATCACGACGATCGCGCTGTTCGCCCTGGCGACGGTGGCGGTCTACCGCGTTCCGCAGCTCGACTTCATCACCTACCTCGAGCTGGTGCGCTTCTCGCTGGTGCAGGCGCTCTCCTTCCTGCTGCCGCTCTCGCTGCTGATCGCGGTCGTGAGCGTCTACGGACGCGCGGCGGCGGACCACGAGATCACGACGCTGAAGGCGAGCGGCATCCATCCGTTCCGCGTGCTGCTCCCGGGCCTCCTCCTGGCGCTGCTGCTCGTGGGCGCCGTGGTCGAGGTGGAGAACCGCTGGGCGCCGTGGGCGATGTTCCAGCAGCGCGCGATCCCGGCGCAGAAGGCCGGCCTCAAGGCGCTGCTCGAGAGCCGGATCGCGACCGGCGAGAAGATGGTGCAGTTCGGCGACCGGCGGGTGGGGCGCTCGATCCACTGGGAGCGGGTCGAGCAGACGGCCGCCGGCGTGGTCCTGCACAACGTGCTGCTCGAGGCGCAGGAGGAGCCGGCGCCGCACGAGATCCGCGCGCCCGAGCCGACGGTGATCCGCGCCGACCGCGCGGAGGCGAGCTTCGACGAGCGCGCGCAGAGGATCGTGCTCCGGCTCGTGCGGCCCGAGGTGCTCTCCGGGCCGGCGCGCGAGGCGCGGCACGACGAGCTGGTGATCACCTACTCGGTCGAGGCGGGGAGCAGCCGCCAGCGCCTGAAGTTCCAGACCGGCGCCGAGCTCTTCGCGCTCGCCGCGCGCGGACGCGAGACGGTCGAGCTCGGGGGGCGCCCGCAGTCGCTGCTGCGCCGCTTCACCACCGCCGACGTGGTGGGGAGCATCCACGACCGCCTGGCGACCGCCTTCACGCCGGTCGTCTTCCTGCTTCTCGGGGTCCCGCTCGCCCTGGTCTTCCGCAGCGGCAACCGGCTGGTGGCGTTCCTGCTCGCCAGCATGATCGCGATGTTCGTCTACTACCCGACCGACCGCCTCGCGAGCGTGCTCATGAAGGAGCGCCTGGTGGGGCCGGTGCTCGCCTGCTGGAGCGGGAACCTGCTGCTGGCGCTGGTCGGCGCCGGCCTGCTCGTCTTCGTGGTGCGCCGGTGAGCGCGGCGCACGGCGTCCTGGCGACGGTCGCGGCCCTCCTCCGGTTCGACCGGCTCGACCGCTACGTGGTGCGCTACCTCGCCGGCTCGCTGCTGGTGGTGTTCGTGTTCTTCTTCGGCTTCTTCATGGTGATCGACCTGTTCGCGAACGCCGACGAGTTCGTCGAGAACGCCCGGAAGACCGGGATCCCGGTGCGCCGCATGGCGGCGCTGGTGGCCGGCTACTACCTCTTCAAGTCGCCCTCCGTCTTCCTGCAGGTGGCGCCGTTCGTGACCGTGATCGGCGCGGTCGTGGCGGTGGCGCGCATGAACCGCCAGAACGAGGTGGTGCCGGTGCTCATGTCGGGGCGCAGCGTGTTCCGGCTGCTCCGCCCGGTCTTCGTCTGCGCGGGGGGGCTGACGCTGTTCATGCTGTTCGTCCAGGAGTACGTCGCGCCGGCGGCGTCCGACCAGCGGCTCGCCAACTGGAGCTTCCTGCGCCGCGGCGAGACCTTCACCGAGATCCGCGCGCAGCTCACCGACGCCGACGGCTACCACTGGGCGCGCATGCGCTACGACGCGATCGGCGGGGTGCTCGAGCGCGCGTCCGTGCGGCGCATCGAGGGCGACCGGCTCGAGCGCATCGAGCTCGAGAAGGCGCGCTGGGACGCGGTGCGGCGCGGCTGGACGATGGAGGGCGGAGTGCGCGTCGTCGTCGACGACGCGACCGGCCACCGCGAGCGGGTGCTCGACGTCTTCCCGACCAGCCTCACGCCGCGGCAGATCACGGCGCAGGAGAAGGAGCCGTTCGACCTCTCCTTCGCCGAGCTCGGCGCGCTGTCCGGACTCACCGGGCAGGGGCGGTTCCAGGTCCTGCTGCACTACCACGTGACCTTCCCGCTCACCAACCTGCTGCTGCTGCTGCTTTCCATCCCGTTCGTGCTGCGCTACGACCGGCAGCGAGTGATGCACGGCCTCGCCATCGCGTTCTTCCTGTGCGTGGCCTACTTCGGGGTCGATTCGGCGCTGCGCACGCTGGGAGAGCACAAGCTCCACCCGGTGCTCGCCGCTTGGTTCGCGCCCCTCTTCTTCGGCGCGCTCGGGATCAGCCTCTTCGACGGCACCCGCACCTGATCGGGCGGCGCGGGCCGGTTGCGTCGGTTCAAGCGCGCCGCCGCCGCGGCCCCTAGTCTCCCTGCCGCCCCCCTTGGATCGGGCGAGTGGAGACGGCCGTGAACCCAGCCGTGGCGGCGTGCAGCGCGGTGATCGCCCTCGCGGCGGACGGCGTGACCTCGCGCGAGGCGGTCGAGCAGGTCGCCGCCGCCGCCGCGGGCGCGATGGGGGCGCGCGCGGTGCCGGGAATGGCGCTCGCGGCGGTGAAGGGGGGGGAGAGCGCGTTCGCGGGGCTCGGAGTGCGTGACGCCGACGGACGCCCCGTCACGCCCGACACGCGCTTCTACGTGGCCTCCTGCACCAAGGCGTACACGGCGCTCCTCCTCGCGAAGCTCGCCGAACAGGACGAGCTCGAGCTCGACGACCCGTTGCGCGCGGTGCTGCCGCGCTTCGCCCTGGCCGACGAGGAGGCCGCCGCGGGCATCACGCTGCGCGACCTGCTCTGCCACCGGCCGGGCCTGAACTGCGGCGCCGCGGTCTTCCTCGACGCGTTCACCGGCGAGATCACCGACGAGCGCTTCTTCCGGTTCCTGGCGCGCGAGCGGCCCTCCGGCCGCTGCCAGTACACGAACACCCACTTCACGCTCGCCGCGCGCGCCGCGGAGGCGGTGCGCGGCGAGCCGTGGCAGGAGCTGCTCGCGTCGGAGCTGCTCGAGCCGGCGGGGATGACGCGCACGACCGCGCGCGCCAGCGTCGCCTACGCCGACGAGGATTGCGCGTGGCCGCTCGACCGCGGCGGTACCGGCTGGCGCGGGCTGCGGGTGAAGTCCGACCTCACGATGCACGCGGCGGGGGGGCTGTGCACCACCGCGCGCGACGCCGCGACCTGGATCGGCCTCCACCTCGCCCGCGGCTCGATCGGCGGGAGGCGGATCGTCGCGCCCGAGACGATCGAGGAGACGATGGCGCTCCAGGAGAAGTCGGCCGAGGAGGAAGGGGGGTTCGCGCGCGAAGGCTTCGGTCTGGCGTGGAACGTCGGGCGGTTCCAGGGCCGCCGGTTCGCGCTCCACTCGGGCGACTACCTCGGATACGCGGCGAAGATCGTCGTGCTGCCCGACGAGGGCATCGGCGCGGCGGTGCTCGCCAACAGCGACGCCAGTCGCGTGGTGCAGGCGGCGGCGCTCGCGCTGGTCGCGCGCATGGTCGGCGGTACGGTTCCCGACGAGCTGGGCTGGCTCGCGACCCAGCCGGTGCCGGTTCGCGCCGCTCCGACGGTGCGCGGCGCCACCGCCGCCGAGGCCGGCGCCCCGCTCGAATCGTGCGCGGGGACGTTCCGCAACGACGACTTCGGAACGCTCGCGCTGCGCATCGAGTCGGGGCGGCTGGTCGGGAGCATCGGCGAGTACCCGTTCGAGCTGCTCGCGGGCGGCGCCGGCTCGTGGCGGCTCGCGTTCGACGGCGGGGCGCGGGAGTCGCCGGCGCAGCCGTCCTTCGCCGAGGGACGGCTGGCGGCGCTCGAGGTCCACCTGCTCGGCCGCCCGATCCGGTTCGGCCGGGAGGACGGCGGTCCTCCTCCGGCGCGTTGAACGGATCCCGGGTCGTGGTCGTACGACCGGCATGCTCGACGGCTCGACGGCGCGATCGGTGCGTGCGCAGCGCTTCGAGCTTGGCGCCCTGACCGTCGTCGTCGCCGACTACGCCGCGCGCCTCGACCAGCCGCGACACTGCCACGACGAACCCTCCTGCGCCTTCCTGGTGCGCGGCTCGCTCGAGGAGTCGGCGGCCGCCGGATCGCACCGCGCCGTGGCCGGCGACGAGGTCGTGAAGCCGGCGGGCGTCGACCACGCCGATCGCTTCGGAGCGGACGGCGCGCGCATGGTCGCGATCCGCTGGGAGCGCACGGCCGACGCGGCGGCGCCTCCCGTCCGCTACACCTGGCGGCGCGGTCTGCTCCGTCTCGGCCGCGCGGTGGCGCTCGTGCGAGACGCCCGACGCGGGAGCGACGACGCGCTGGCGCTCGAGGAAAGGGCGCTCGAGCTGTTCGCCGGAGCGGGCGATCCGCCCGCCGAGACGGCGCGCCGGATCCCGGCGCCGCCGTGGATCCGGGGCGCGTGCGCGCGGCTCGCCGACGATCCGACGCTGCCGAGCGTGCGCGAGCTCGCGCGCTCCGCGGGCGTCCACCCGGTCCATCTCGCCCGGACGTTCCGCGCCGCGACCGGGATCACGCTGCGCGCATGGCGCCGCCGGCTGCGGATCGCGCGCGCGATCGACCTCATGCATGCGCGCCGGGCCTCGCTGGCGCGGGTCGCCCTCGAGGCCGGCTTCGCCGACCATGCCCACTTCAGCCGCTCGTTCCGCCGGGAGCTCGGCATCACCCCGAGCGAATACGACTCGGTCGCCGGCCGGAGCGGCGCGGCCGCGGCTTGTGGGCGGCGCGTCGCCTCTTACAATGCCGCGCCCTTCTGAGCCGCCTCCCCGAGGCCGGCCGCGCCGCTCGCCCGCGGCGGATCGCGTTCCCATGCGGAGGTTCCCGCCGTGCCCCGGATCTGCGTGTACTGCGGCAAGAAGACCCAGGTCGGCAATCGCGTGACGCGTCGCGGCCTGCCCAAGAAGGCGGGCGGCATCGGCCTCAAGACCACCGGCATCCAGCGGCGGACGTTCAAGCCCAACCTTCAGAAGGTGCACGCGGTCCACGAGGGCCGCCGCACGCGCATCCTGGTCTGCACGAGCTGCCTCAAGGCGGGCCGCGTGACCAAGCAGCCGCGCCGCCGGGCGCCGGCGGCGCAGCCTTCCGCGCCGGGCTGATCGGGAGGCTGAGGGGCGGCGAGGCGCCAGTCGAAGGCGCGCCGACCGCTCCCGGAGTCGAGTCCGACCGGACCGCAACGCGATCAGGGAGCTCGCGCCGGGCAGGCGAGCGCCGCTCGCGCGACGTCGGGGCGGTTGCTGATGATCCCCTCGACGCCGAGCCGGGCGAGGCGGCGCGCTTCGGCGGGGTCGTCGACGGTCCAGCACCAGACCCTCCCGCCCGCGCGCGCCAGGGTCGCGACGCGCGCCGGCGTGGCGAGCCTCCGCTCGAGCGCGACCAGCGGACGCGCGCTGGCAGGGCGCCGCCCGCCGCGCGGAGCGCGATCGAGGACCGGACCGACCAGCGCGCGGGGCAGGAGCTCGGACGCGAGCGCGACCAGGCGGGAGCTGAAGGAGATCACGGCGACCCGCCCGCGCCGCCGCTCCAGCAGGCGCGCCGCGGCGGCCGCCAGCGCCGCCTCCCGCGCCGCCGACTCCTGGCGCTTGAGCTCGACCACCGCCATCACGCGCCGCGGGAGGAGCGCGAGCCACTGCTTCAGCGTGAGGATGCGGTCGGGCGTCCCGCGCCGGCCGGCGACGCGCACCCGGTGGCGGGCGAGCTCGGCGGCCGTGAGCGAGCGCACGGCTCCGCGAGCTCCGCAGAGCCGCGCCAGGTCGTCGTCGTGGAATACGACCGGGACCCCGTCCTTCGAGAGCTGCACGTCGCACTCCACGCCGTCGGCGCCCATGCGCACCGCCAGCCGCACCGAGGCGGCCGTGTTCTCGGGGGCGCTCGCCGATGCGCCGCGGTGGGCGATCACCGCCACCCGGCGGCCGCGCCGGCTCATCGATCGGAGGCCGCCCGATCGGCGGGGGCCGCCGGCGGCTCGGTCGCCGCGGGACGCGCGAGCGTGAGGACGATCGCGGTGGTGGTCCCGGGCACGGCGAGATGGGTCGCGCGGGCGCGCAGCTCGCCGAAGCGCGCCTCCACCGTCCAGGGCGTGTCGACCGCGAGGCCGCGCAGCGTGCACTCGCCGCCGCGGCCGGTGAAGCGAAGCCAGGAACGCGCGCCGGCGGCGGCCGAGCTCAGCTCGACGCGCGCGCCCGCGAGGCGGAGTCCCGCCTCGTCGACCGCGCGCACGACCAGCACCGGCGCCTCGGTCGCGTCCGCCCGGTCGTCGCCGCGCAGCCGCTCGAGCCCCTCGTCCGGTCCGGCCGCGAGCTCCGCGAGCGGGCGGGCGAGCGCCGGATCGAGCGCGATCTCGCCGTCGAACGGCGCCTCGATCGCGACCGCAACCGCCCGGAGCGGATCGACGTGCGCCAGCAGCCGCACCGGTCCGGCGCGCAGCCCCGTGACCTCGAACCGGCCGTCGCCCGAGACCTCGCCGCGACGACCCTGCGCGCTCACCGCGTGGAGCGGCGCGCTCCCGACCGGCAACCGCAGGAAACCACGCGCCGACACGCCGGGGAAGATCTCGACCCGCGCGGCGCCCTGCTCGCCGCCGCGCGACGCGTCGACGCGCGTCGGGACGAAGGAGAACTCTCCGGAGGAGGCGGCGGCCGTGAGCCGGTACTCGCCGGGCGGCAGCCGCTCGAAACGGAAGCTTCCGTGCGCGTCGACCTCGCACCGGCGGCGCGAACCGTCCTGCGACTCGAGCTCGACCTGCGCCGGCCCGAGTCCCTGGCCGCTGGCGTCGACGACCCTCCCGCCCACGGTCGCGAGCGGGACGAGCGCGACGTCGCCGAGCTCGGTCGTGACGCCGGAGGCGACCGCGACCTCGCGCAGGGCGTCGACGTAGCCGTCGGCGGAGAGCAGCACGCCGCAGCGGCGGCCGGCGGGCAGCCCGCGCAGCTCGAACGCGCCCGGCGCGAGCGGGTCGGGGGGAACCAGCCAGTGGTCGGAGATGGCGTCGAGGCCGCGCACCTCGACCGTGCGGGACGCGAGGCCGAAGCCGGTGTGGGCGTCGGTCAGCCGCCCGCGCACGGCGCCAAGGGCGAGCGCCGGGCGCGCTGCCGCCTGCGCCGCCGGATCGGCGGCGCCCGGCGGAGCCGGGTCGGAGAAGAGCCCGAGCGCGAAGAGGAGCGCGACGAGGAGCCCTCCCACGCCGGCCAGCGTGAAGACGAGCGCGGACCGCTCCTCGGACGAGAGCATGGCGACAGTCTATCGGGCCGGACGCGGCGGGAACGGCGCCGTCAGCGCTCCAGCACCACGAACGCGCCGTCCCGTCCCAGCAGCGCGATCCCGTCGCCGGTGGGGAGCGGGCTGCCGGCGAGCGCGCCGCCGAGCTGCTCGCGCTCGACGATCACGCCGAGCACCGGATCGACCACCGCCACCACGCCCCGCTCGCACGGGATCCAGATCCGCCCGTCGATCCGCGAGGGCGTGCCGACCGGCTCGACCCCATGCCACTCGTCGGTGCAGGTCATGCGCGTGAGGTCGACCCGCACCACGAGCTTGCCGAGCGGCACGTCGGCCGCTCCCGCGCCGAGGCAGGGCGCGTCGACCGCGACGTCTCCCAGCGCGACGCGCCCGCGCACCTCGGCCGTCGCGGGGTCGAGGACGAGGAGGTGCCCGGTCGAGGTCGTCGCCACCAGGGTCTCGCCGTCGCTCGCGAGGCCCGCGACCAGCTCGGCGCCGATCGGACGTCCGGCGATGAGCCGGCGCTCCGCGAGGGAGACGACCGCGATCGATCCGCCGACGAGCGGCAGGAAGAGCCGGGCGCCCACGATCGCCGGCTCGCCGGCGACGCGCCCCGCGTTGAGCGCGAGCTGCCACGCGACCTGGCCGTCGGCGAGCGAGAGCGCCACGATGCGCCCCGACACCGTGATCACGATCACCTCGTCGCCGGCGAGGATCGGGGCGAGCCGGACCTCGTCGTCGACCGCGCGCGTCCACTTCGCGGTGAGCTCGCGGCCGGTGGCGTCGATGCGGAAGATCCGTCCCTCGAACACGGCGGCGACGAAGCCGCCCGGCACGGCGACCGGGGCGCCGTGCGATCCGGAGATCGAGTCGGTCGAGAAGGTCCGGATCGCGAGCGAGCGGTCGGCGGCGGGCGAGATCTCGTGGAAGGTGCCGTCTCGCCCCGCGACGACGAAGCGCGCCCCGATCCGGACCGGCGCGGAGTGCGCCGTGCCCGAGAGGCGGCCGCGCGCCCGTGCGCGGCGCGGCAGCTCGACGAGGTGGCGGGCGCCCCCCTCGGTGTCGACGTCGAGGTGGCGCGCGTCGCGCCCTTCGAGGACGAGATCGACTCCCACTGCCTGCCCGACCGGCACCCGCACGAGGCAGGGGGTGGGGCCGAGCTCCTTGCCGCCGGAGGAGACGCGCGCCCCGCGCGGCAGCGAGTCGACCAGCACCGGGACGGTGAGCGTCGAGGGGATCTGCAGGTCGCGGAACTCCTCGGCCGCCCGGCGCGCCTCCTGGTGGGCCACGTCGTACTCGCCGCGTGCGAGCCGGCGCTCGATCCCCTGCACGGCCGTCGCGGCCGCGTCGAGCCGGGCGAGCCGCTGCTGCAGGAGCTCCGAGAGCTGTCCCTCGCCGTAGTTCGCGAGCACCTTGCGCAACAGCTCGCGCGACCGCTCGACGTTGCCCGATTCGGCGGCGCGCGCGGCCTCGAGGTACTCCACGGAGAGCTGCTGGAGCGTGAGCAGGCGCACGTGGCGGGCGCGCAGCTCCTCGATCCGCGGCTTCATGCGCTCGTGGATCAGGTCGAAGGCGTCGACCGCGGTCAGCACCTGGTGCATCTGGTCGCGCGTCGATCCGCCGAGCACCTTGGCGGCCGCAAATGCCACGGTCTGCACGCGCGGGAGCGCGGTGACGAGCTCGATCGGGAAGGCCTCCGCGATGCGCAGGTAGGTCGGGCCGACGTCCTCGTCGCGCTCCGGCGGCTTGAAGCCCTCCGCGCGCTCCTTGGCGCGGGCGATGAGTCCGAGGAGCGACTGCACGAGCCCCTGCAGCCGCGTGCGGACGCGGTCGGCGAGGTAGGGCTCGGTCTCGTTCCTCAGCAGTTCGACGCATCCTGCGATGGCGGCGTCGAACTCGAGCCGGTCGATCTGGGACTGGATGACGGCGAGCCGCGCCGAGAGCTGCTCCTCGCGGGCGCTGCGCTTTTCGCGGGTGCTCCCGGCGACGCGCTCGTCGATGCGGTCGAGGAGCGCCATCGCGTCGCGGATGACCTCCTGGCGCGGATCGTCGGCCATGACCTCGTCGACGATCCCGCGCGCGCGAATGACGTCCCCGGCGGCGAGGAGGCCTGCGGCCTCGTGAAGGCGCGCGATCCCGCGCCTCTTGCGGTGGATCCGGAGCCCGACGAATCCCGCCAGCGAGAGCAGCGAGCAGACGATCAGCGTCGCCGCACCCAGTCTCAGCAGCCGATCGGTGCGCGAGCGGCGCACGCCGCCGAGCGCCCGCTTGATGTCCTTGCGCCCGCTGTCGATGGCGAGGATGCGCTTGTAGACCGCGACCAGCTCGTTCTGAGGCCCCTCCTTCTTGAGGCGCTGGACGTCGCGCTCGAGGACCTCGATCGCCTTCTCTTTCTGATGGGCGCGCAGGCAGAGATCGGCGTAGTTGCGCCGCGCCTCGCCGTCCTCGGGCGCCAGCTCGAGCACCCGCTCCATCGTCTTGAGCGCGCCGTCGATCTGGCCGCTCTCGGTCTGCGCGGCGACGAGCTCGCGCGCGTGCTGGAGCTCCGCGACGGGCTCCTTCTGGTCGCGCAGCACCTCGACCAGCCGTTCGAGGACCGGCACCGCGCCCGGCCACTCCTTGAGCGCGACCTCGAGCTCGTGCCGAGCCGAGTCGAGTCGGCCGGCCGCGCGCGAGGCGGCGGCGAGCTTCACGCGCGTCTGCGCCGCCGCCCGGGAGTCGCCAGCGAGCTTGAAGAGCTCGGCGAGCTGGGCGTCGAGCGGGCAGGGATCGGGGATCAGGTCCTGCAGGCGGTGGAGGAAGCGCAGGGCGCGGTTGCGCTGGTTCTCGGTGAGCAGCTCGCGCGCCGTGACGAAGAGCTCCTCGATCTTCGCCGGCCGCGCCCGGCCCTGCTCGACCAGGCGCGCCAGCACCTTGGCCACGAAGAAGGGCGATTCGAGCAGCCCGTCGGCGACGTCGCGCACGGAGTGGCGTCCGTCGAGGCGCTCGACGATCGCGCGCTCCCCTTCGACCTCGATCTTCTCCGGCGGGACGGTGGCGACGTAGACGCCGTCGATCGAGGGGACGACGCGCTGGATCAGGCTCCACTCGTCGAGCCGTCGCGCCGCCTCGAAGACCACCTGGTCGACCGGCAGAGGGCGCACGCCGGGCCCGGCGGTGATGCAGAGGACCGCGGGGTCGCCCTCCGTGAACTCGAACGTGCCGGCGTCGGCGCGGAAGAGCTCGTAGATCTCCTCCTCGATCTGCAGCGCAAGGATCTGGTCGAGGTCCTCCTGCTTGACCTTGCCCCTCTCGACCAGGATCTCGCCGAGGAAGCGGCGCGCCTTCGCCTGCTCGCGCAGAGCCTCGGCGAGGTCGCGCTCCTGGATCAGCCCCGCCGAGACGAGGATCTCGCCGATGCGGCGCCGTCCGCCGATCGCAGGGTCGAGCAGCGTGACGCCCTCGCGCCGGAACGCGATCCGGTGGGTCGCGCCGCGCGACGTGAGCGTGAGGACCCCTTCCTGGCGATTCTGCGCCAGCGTCTGGAAGAGGTCCGCAAGCTGGACGTTGTTGAGATCGCCCTTGAACGCCACCGGCGCTCCACCCCTGGTGAGTCCTCGGGCGACGGGATCGGCGCGCGAGGTGACACGGGTTCCCCGCCCTGATTCGTCGGTGCTTCGGGGCGGCCTTGAGGGATCGGCAAGGAATGCTCCAAGGGAGGAGCTTTCTTCCGCGGGAGGTCGCCGGGGAGCGGCAGCGACGAAGTGACACCCCCTCCTTGGACTTCATGGCGCGATCCGATAAGACCGCGTCGAGTTGGCTGTGAGCCAGGACAGAGCGTCGTCTTCCCGGGCATCGGATACGTTCCGGAGTCGGCGCGCGCGGAGGATGGGCCATGGGATCGCCGGAGCGCGGGGTGGCGCCGGTCGCCGCGAGGCGCACGCTCGCCCCGATCGTCCTGATCGAGGACGACGTCTCGGTGCGCGAGTCCCTCGCCGAGTACCTCGAGGGCAAGGGCTACTCGGTGAGCCAGGCGGCGCGCGGCGAGGAGGGGATCGCCCGGGTCGACGCCGACACCGAGGTGGTGATCACCGATCTCAAGCTCCCGGGCCAGTCGGGCCTCGAGGTGCTGCGCGAGGTGCGCCGCAAGCAGCCGAGCTGCGAGGTGATCATCGTCACCGGCTTCGGATCGATCGACTCCGCGGTCGAGGCGATGAAGGAGGGCGCCTACCACTACGTCACGAAGCCGGTGAATCCGACCGTGCTGCTGCGCATCCTCGAGGAGCTCGTGCAGCGCCGCAGCCTCGAGGCCGAGGTGACCGAGCTGCGCCAGCAGCTCGACGCCCAGTACGGCTTCGAGAACCTGATCGGGCGCGCCCCGGCGATGCGCCGCGTGTTCGACGTGATCCGGCAGGTGGCGCCGACGCGCACGACCGTGCTGATCACCGGCGAGAGCGGGACCGGCAAGGAGCTGGTCGCCCGCGCCATCCACCAGAACAGCCCGCGCAAGGCGGCGCGCTTCGTCGCGATCAACTGCGCGGCGCTGCCGGCCACGCTGCTCGAGAGCGAGCTTTTCGGCCACGAGCGCGGCGCCTTCACCGGCGCGACGCAGCGGCGGGCCGGGCTCCTGCAGGCGGCCAACGGCGGCACGCTCTTCATCGACGAGATCGGCGAGCTCGAGCCGGCGATGCAGGTGAAGCTGCTGCGCGCGATCGAGACCCGTCTCGTCACCCCGCTCGGCTCGACGCGGGAGGAGCCGGTCGATCTGCGCATCCTGGCCGCCACCCACCAGGATCTCGACAAGCGCGTGCAGGAGGGCCGCTTCCGCGAGGACTTCCTCTATCGCTTGCGGGTGGTGACCCTCCATCTGCCGCCGCTGCGCGAGCGGCGCGAGGACATCCCGCTGCTCGCCCGCGCGTTCCTCGAGCAGGCGGTGCGGGAGAACGGCCTGCCGGCGCGGCGCTTCAACCCCGAGTCGCTCTCCCGGCTGTCGAGCTACGGGTGGCCGGGAAACGTGCGCGAGCTGCGGAACGTCGTGGAGAGCGCGGCGGTCCTCTCCGTCGACGAGACCATCGGGATCGAGGACCTCCCGGCGCCGCTGATCGAGCGGCCGCCGGCCGCCGCCGGCGGACTCTTCCACGTCGGGATGACCATGGACGACCTCGAGCGCCTCGCCATCCTCGAGACGCTGCGCGCCTCCGGGGGCAATCGCACCAAGGCGGCCGAGACGCTCGCCATCAGCCTGCGGACGCTCCAGCGCAAGCTCAAGGAGTACCAGGTCAACCCGTGACCCCCGTCCCGGGGGACGCGCCCTTGCACGCCGGGGCGAGCGACCGTAACTTCCCGCGTTTCCCCATGGTCCCCCTTGCGCCGCGGGGATCGGCGCAGCCGATCGGTCCGCCGCCGTCCCGAGCGTCCCCGAGGATCGAGACCCGGATGGATCTCAAGAGCATCGAAGCCGCGAAGAGGATGGTGGGCGGCGCGTTCCGCCTCTCGGTCCTCCTGCAGAAGCGAATCATCGAGCTCGTGCGCGGCGCGCCGCCCGTGATCGAGAACGCCGAGAAGGAGCGTGGACCGATCGAGGTCGCGCTCCGCGAGATCCTCGAGGGGAAGATCTCGCTCGAGATGATCGCGGCCGACGAATTCGACAAGCTCGTGGAACAGGCGCGCGCCGAGAAGGAGGCGCGCGCCGCCGCGCGCGAGGCCGAAGTCGGCCTTCCGCCCCGGACGGGCGGCCCGAGGCTCGATCTCGGGCCCGACCCGGCCCGGAGCTGAGGCTCCGCCGCCGCCCGCCGCGGCGACGCGGGACGCCGCCGACCCGACCGCCGCTCTCGAAGGCTGCTGTGGCTCAGTGGTAGAGCACGTCCTTGGTAAGGACGAGGCCGTGGGTTCAATCCCCACCAGCAGCTCCATCTCCCTCCCGGCCCCACGCGGCGCCCGGGCCGCGCGGCGGTGACGGCCCACTCCGCGGGCCGGCATTCAGTTCCCGTCGCCCGGGAGCCGAGGAACCAACTTCGCGGTGCCCGCCTCGTACCGGCGGGCCGCCGATCCCGGCCCGGGCGGCTAACATTCCCGCGACCCGCTCTCCGAGCCCCGACGAGAGACCCCGGATGCCGCTTCGCGCGCGCTCGAGCCGAATCGCCGCCGTTCTCGCGGCGGCGGCGGTCGCGCTGCTCGCGCTCGCGCCGGGCGCACGAGCCGCCGGCGATCTCGTGCTGCGGCGCGGTCAGCAGCGCTCTCAGCGCGACTCGATCCAGTTCTTCCTGCGCGGTGCGCTCCCGGGCGAGCAGGTGTTCTACTCGCTCAGCGACGCCGCCACCGACGAGGCGTCCCTGAGGGGGCTCAACCCCCAGCGCTACGTCATCGCCGACGCGACCGGGAGCGCCTTCATCCCGATCCGCGACGAGCGGGTGGCGGGCGCCGAGGGGCCCTTCTTCGTGCGTGCGTGGGTGATCCGTCCCGACCGCCGCGGCGAGCGGCTCGTCGGCTCCAACTTCGTGCTTCTGCGGGACGTCCCCGAGCTCTACCTGGTGGTCGGGGGCCCCGAGGCCGCGGGGCGCGTGGTCCACTTCGACCCGCTCCATCGCAGGCTCGACGAGGCGCTCGCGCTCGACGTCGACGAATCGGCCTCGATCGCCCTGGCGGGCGCCACCGCCGTCGTCGAGCGTCCCGGCGGCCTGCTCCCGCTCGACGGCTCGCCGGCGGCCGAGCTCGCGCGCGGCGAGGAGACGCTCGACCTGGCGGCGACTCCCGATCGCTCGGGACTGATCGCGCTCACGCGCGAGCGCCTCCCGGGCGGGCGGGCGCTCCTGCGTCTGCGCCTGCTCGACGCCGGCGACCTGCTGCAGGAGCTCGGGAGGATCGACGTGCTGAGGGGCGGCTCGCTGGTGGCCGCGCGGCTGGTCACCGCCGACGACGCCCACCGCGTGCTGCTCGTGGCGGAGCGCGACAGCGTGATCCGCGAGGTGACGCTGGGCGTCGAGCCGGGCCGCGGACTCACCTTCCTCCCGCTCGCGCCCGACGGCAGCGAGGTGCTGGTCGACGTGCGCGTGCTGGACGATCTCCTGGTCGCGGTGACGCGCAGCGCCGCCGGCCGGCCCTCGCGCGCGCCCGCGAGCCGCGTGATCCTCCTCGACCTGCGCACGCGCGCCGAACCGGTCGAGTGGCCGCTCCCCGCCCGGGCGCGCGCCTTCGAGCTCGCCTCGTCGCAGGGCCGGCCCGCGCTGTTCGCATCGGCGGACGACGGCCGGATCCTGGTGCTGCCGATCGACGATCCGGCGGCCGGGACCGCCTCGATCGAGCTCGGCGGCGCCGGCCTCCTCGCGCGCTCGCCGGTGCCGTCGCGCCTCTACGTGGTGGCGTCCGAGCCGGCGTCGGGACGGTCGGCGGTCTTCCTGCTCGACTGCGACGCGCTCACCGCGGCGCCGCTGCCGCTGCCGGAGCTCACCGACCAGGTCTGGCACATCGGCGTCCTCGGCCGGTCCGGCCGCCAGTGGCTCTACCTGATCGAGCGGCTGGTCGAGGACCGGCTCTGGTGCGCCGGCCTCGATCCGCAGAGCGGCCTGACGGCCGACGAGCCGACGTCCCACCCGCTGCCGGGCCGCGTCCGGCCGCGCGGCATCGCGGGGCGGTGACGCGCCGGGGGAGGATCGGAAAAAACCGCCTCCCCGCGCGGCCGGTCCCGCGCCATTGCGGGCGACGCCCCCGTGCACTATTGAATCCCGCCGCAACCGGGGCCGGAGCGTCGAGAGCGTCGATGAACGGGCCGATCCATCGCCGTCGCGCGAAGGTCTTCGCCGCGTGCCTGATCCCTCTCGGATCCGGGGGGGCGGCGCACGCGCAGGCGACCAAGCTGCTCGAGGTGCACGGCGCGGGCGAGGACGAGCTCTTCGGGCGCACCGCGTTCGTCGGCGACGTCGACGGCGACGGCTTCGACGACTTCGGAGTCGGCGCGGTGCGGAACGACAACGCCAATGGCATCGATGCCGGCGCCGCCTACCTCTACTCGGGGCGCACCGGCGAGGTGCTGGCGTCCTGGCTCGGGGACGGACCGACCGACACCTTCGGCGACACCATCGCCCGCGTCGGGGACACCAACGGCGACGGGTTCGACGACATCGCCGTCTCCGCGACCAGCTGGACCCAGAACGGCCGGAACCAGTACGTCCGCGTCTTCTCCGGCCGCTTCCTGCGCGACGGCAGCCTGCCCGCGATCCTGCTCACGATCGCGCCGACGAAAGTGGGAGACTTCGGCGTGAAGCTCGACGCCGCGGGCGACGTGAACGGCGACGGGAAGGACGACCTGCTCGTGGGCTGCGGGTTCGGGTTGCGCGAGGCGTTCGTGATCTCGGGGGCCGACGGCTCGACGCTGCTCAATCTCGCGGTGCCCGGTACGAGCGACCTCGGGGTCACGGTGGCCGGGCTCCTCGCCGACGTTGACGGCGACGGCTACCCCGACTTCCTGGTCGGCTCGTACCGCGACACCTGGTCGGGCCGCACGCAGTCGGGCTCGGTCTGGCTCTACTCCGGCGGTCCCCCCGGGACGATCGGCACCCTGATCGACGAGCTGCACGGCGATGCCGCCTTCGACTGGTTCGGGTTCGGGCTCACCCGCGTCGGCGATCTCGACGGCGACGGAACCTCCGACTTCGCCGTCGGCGCGACCGGCCAGCCCGACACCCGCTCCCTGATCGCCGGCTACGTCCGCGTCTACTCGGGGGCGACGCGCCAGGAGATCACCACCTTCCTCGGCGAGAACGTCGGGGACTTCTTCGGGGTGGAGATCAGCGCGGGCGACCTCGACGGCGACTCGTTCATCGACCTGGTCGTCTCGGCGCGCCACGCCGACCACGGCACCCGCGGGAACACCGGTTCGGTGACCGTGTTCTCGGGCGTCGACGGCTCGACGCTGCTCCAGATCCACGGCCACCGCGCGGGCGACAAGATCGGCCGCATCGACGCGGGCGGCGACGTGAACGGCGACGGCTTCGCCGACCTCGTGGTGGGGACCGGCCACATCACCGTCGACGGATCCGACGACGTGGGCGCCGCCTACCTCCTCTCCGGACGCAGCGGTCTCGCCGGCTGGAACAACTACGGCGTCGGGCTGCCGGGCACGCTCGGGGTGCCGCGCCTCGAGCTCGACGTGCCACCCGTCCTCGGCGTGGCCGTCCAGGTCCTGATCGGAAACTCGGCCGGGGCGCCCACCAGCGGCGTCATGCTCGTCGGAGGCGCTCCGGCCCAGGTCCCCACCCCGCTCGGCGGCGACCTCCTGGTCGCCCCGACCTTCTTCGCGCCGCTGTGCTTCGGTTCCGGAGCCGACCTCGCCTTCCCCGCCGAGGTCCCGTTCGACACCACCCTGCTGGGGTTGCAGGTCTACCTGCAGGCGCTCGAGTTCGACCCGGGCGCCCTCCGCGGCGTCTCGTTCAGCGCCGGCCTCGAGGTGGTGCTCGGCGGAGTCGACTGGTAGCGGCCGAGCCCGCCGTGGAGCGCGGCGCCCCTGCGCCGTAGCATCTGCCGCCGTCGTCAGTGGAGGCCTCCGAGGGTGCGGCGCGAGTTTCGCGGGCCGCCTTCCGAAGAGGGTGTGCCCCAGAGCGTCACGGACGATCTCGTGCGCGGTCGCGTCGCGGTGGCCGCGGGGTGCGCCATCGCCGGACTCGCCGCCGCCGCGGGCTGGCCGCCGTGGCCGGCGTCGCCGCTCCTGATCGCCGCGCTCCTGCTCGCGCTCGTGACTCTCGCCTTCGCGGTCGCGACCCATCACCTCCCGGCGGCAGCCCTGCCGGCGCGCGTGGTGCTCATCGCCGTGCTGCCCGTCTTCGACGCGTGCGTGCTCGCCGGCGCCGCGGGAGCCGCCGGGAGCCGCGGCGCGACGGCGCTCCTCGCCCTCCTGCTCGCGGCGCTCCTCGCGCTGCAGGCGCGAGCCCAGCTGCGCGTCCTCGCGCGACGGACCGCGAAGGCGACGGCCGCGAAACCTCCCGGCGAGGAGGCGGAGCTCGCGACGCTGGCCGACGCCATCGGCGGTCGCGTGCGCGAAGCGATCGGGATCGCGCGGGCGCGCGCCGAGGCGCTCCGGCTGGCGGTCGACGAATCGGGCGCCGGCGAGGTGCTCGGCCACGACCTCGACGTGCTCGTGCGGCAGGTCGACGAGTGCCAGCGCGCGCTGCGCGAGCTCGAGCACGCCGTCGCGCTCCGCCAGCGCGGCGCGGCTAGACTTCCCCCTCCCGCCCCGCCCCCTCCCGAGGGCGCCACGGACCGCGACGGATGGCCGAGCGAATCGACACCCCTGCGATCGTGATCCAGCGCTTCGCCTGGGGCGAGACCAGCCAGATCGTGCACCTGCTCACCGAGGCGGCGGGCCGCGTCGTCGTCCTCGCGAAGGGCACGTGCCGCGCCAAGAACGGTTTCGAGGGGCCGCTCGACCTGCTCGAGCGCGGCGACGTTTCGATCTCGCTGGTGCAGGGCCGCGAGCTCGGCCTGCTCACGAAGCGCCGGCTCACGACCTGCTACCCCGCGCTGCGCCGCGACCTGCGCCGGTTCGGGGCGGCGACCCGGGTGCTCGGCCAAGTGCTGCGCTTCGAGCCGGTGGGGGCCGGGAGCCCCGAGTCGTTCCGGCTGCTCGATCGCGCCCTCGCGGCGCTCGAGACGGTCGCACCGGAGCGGATCGCGCTGCTGCTGCTCGCCTTCGACCTCCGGCTCGCGCGGCTGCACGGGCTCGCCCCCGAGGTGGGCCACTGCGTCCGCTGCGGATCGCCGCGCGCGCTCGCGCGCTTCGTGCCGGCCGAGGGCGGCGTCGTCTGCGCCGGCTGCCTCGCGCGCCCCGGCGAGGGCGAGCGCATCGATCGCGCCACCGCCGGGTTGATGCGCGACCTCGCCGACTTGCCGCTCTCGCGGGCGGGCGCGCCGCCTCCCGCGGCGTTCGCGCGCGCGGTGCG
>Ga0187893_10002840_pt1 | contig 36931 bp, 35 predicted proteins | sample MA1701074metaG_FD_139574 | JGI IMG/M metagenome (GOLD analysis project Ga0187893, IMG submission 139574) | White microbial mat communities from a basaltic lava cave in the Kipuka Kanohina Cave System on the Island of Hawaii, USA - MA170107-4 metaG ... | reverse complement strand
CGTCGAGATGCGTGGGTTCCACGCCCATGAACCTGGCGCGCTCGATCTGCGCCCGCACCTCGGTCTCGACTTCGTCGACCTTCGCGTGCCTCGCGAACTCCTCCGTCGTGGAGTAGAAGTACCCATCGGGCCCGACGAGGCTGGGAACGAGCGTGCGCGGCGTCACTGGACCCCAGCGGAACGTGTGCCACTCGGCGGTGAGCGTGAGATGGAGGCCCAGATCGGCGTCGGGATGCGTCCGGGCGTACGCGGCCACTTCGCCGAACCACGGCGCCGGAACCATGGCCGTGGCGGAGGTAACGACCCCGTTGTCGAGCGCGGTGAGGCTGGCCGCGTTTTCCGAATGCGCCATCCCCAGATCATCGGCATTGATGATGAGCAGCTTGGAGTCGGCGGGGTAGCCGAGGCGCACGTTCAGGGGCTGATCGGTGCGAGGGCCGGTCAGGCCGGCGGCAGCGAACGCGGCGCAGAGCCCGGCGACGTAACGCAGGTGCATGGTTCGGCTCCGGAGTGGATCAGGAGGTTGGATTACCACGCGGCCCCGAAGGTTGCAGAGCGAATCGCGAAATCGGGTTTCGGATCGAACGCGAATTGCTTGCTCATGACGCTGATTCCTTCTCCTTGAGTTGTGTGACGTACTGGTCGAACCGGTCCAACCGGGCTTCCCACAACCGACGGCGCGCGGTCAGCCAGTCTTCAACGACCGTGAACCGTTCGGCGCCATCTCATACGTCCGCACGCGCCCGCGCTTTTTCGACCTCACCAGTCGGCTCTGTTCGAGCACCGAGAGGTGCTGCACGAACGACGGCAGCTGCATGGCGAACGGAGCCGCCAGCTCGCTGACGGTGGCCGGTCCGACCGACAGTCGCTCCAGGACTTTGCGCCGAGTCGGGTTGGACAAGGCGTGAAACACGTCGTCAGCGGCTGCGGATTGCACCATTGCCGACCCATCCCCATGCTCGGGTTATCCGACTTGACCGAGGGATCCTACAGCCGCAACCCCTCCGCCATTGAATTGTTCTGGAGTCCCGTGCAGCTTAGCTCGGGCGGCTCCACTGACCAACGACTGAACGACCGTGAGAGACTTCAGCATTTCCGTTCATATCAAGGCCACACCGCAGCGAGTCTGGGAGGTGTTGTGCGACGGCGAACGGTGGCACGAATGGACGCCGTCGGTCACGAGCGTCGAGTAAGCACAGCGTCGAGCCCGCGCCACCGGGAGCGCGCGCCACGCTGCGGCTGCGCTTCGACGGCGTCCTCGGCGGCGTCATGGGCAAGAAGATGGCGGAGCTCAACAACCGCTATCTCGCGATGGAAGCCGCGGGCCTCAAGCGGTTCAGCGAGGAGGGGCCGCGTGACCCGGGCGTGTCGCTCGAGCAATGGAACGCCGAGGCGCAGCGCGCCATGACGGGCGAGGAGCGCCGCTAGGGCTTGTGCCACGGCGGGACGGGTCGAACAGCTGACCCTCTCGGCTTGCACGGACACTCAGCATTGACGGAGCTCGTCATGCATCATTCCGTTCGCTCGACCCTCTTCCCTGCCCGGACCGCGGCCGTGCTGGCGATCGCCGCAGCCTCAGCGCCCCCGGCGGCCGGACAAGGAACCGGACCAACCCCGGCGTGCGCGCTGCTCAGTGTGGCCGAGATCAGAGAGCTGCCGGGGGGTGTCCTGATCCAGGGAAGGACTGGAGTCGCCGACACTCGGCCATGAGGCACCTATGAATCGTACCATCCTTGTGCTGACCACGCTCACTCTTGCGCCCGGTGGTCTCGTTGCTCAGGTGTTCAGGGACGCGGTGCTGACGCGACTCCAGGCAGGTCAGATGGTGCGGGCGCGCACGGTAGACGGTCGCCGGATCGAGGCTCGCCTCTCGGCAATCGATCGTGATCCTCTGACGCTGCGCCTGCTCGGTCACGAGGCGCCCTTGCCGGTGGCGTCGATCGACTCGCTCTGGGTGCGCGGTCGCGCGACCAAGACCGGAGCAATCGTCGGTGCGCTGGCTGGCGTGCCCCTGGTCGCTATCTATGCTGGAGTGTCCTGCACGTCCGACGTGCTGGTGTATCACGGGTTCTGCGCAGCCGGGCCCATCATCCTCGCCGGTCTGGCTGGAGCAGCCGGCGGTGCTCTGATTGGTACGGCGGTCGGCGCCGCCATACCGAAATGGCGGCTGGCGTACGTCCTCCCGCATCGTTCTTCTACGTCGCGGTTCGCCGCACCACGGTCGGTCGGCTTCGTTCTCTCGATCAGGCTCCAGTCGATCTGAGGAGTCGAGGGCGGCCATGGCGGAATGATCCGCACCTGCAATGTTCGCTGCGGCTTCCCCATCCAACTCGCCGTATCCATCTCACGGAGCCCCTATGCGGTTCGCCGTCCTTCTCGTCGCCGGCTTCCTCGCTGCTCCCGCGCTCCCCCGGCACAGCATGCGGTCCCCTCGGGCGGGCAGTGGCTGATCGAGCCAGATGATCATTCGGGCAAGGTCCAACTCATCATCCGTTACGGCGAGGGCCGTCACTCCGGTCGCTTCGGGAGACGGGGTACGATTCCCTCTCCCTCGAGGAGCTGCGCCGGGCCCGCGACCACGGCGTGACCAGGCAGTTCATTCAGCGCGTGAAGGCGCGAGGCTACGGGACGCCCTCGCTCGATGAAGTGATTCGGCTGCGCGATCGCGGCCTGGAGTGAGCGCGCACGGGTTTTCCTTGGGCTGATCCCGAAGTCCTCACCCCCGGACCCCTCTCACTTCGGTCCTCACCCCGGACGCCCCTCCCTTTGGTCCTCACCCCGGACGCCCCTCCCTTTGGTCCTCACCCCCTGACCCTCTCTCCCTTGGTCCTCACCCCCTGACCCCCTCTCCCTTCGGGAGAGGGGGAACTAACGGCGGGGTCGAGCCCAAGATCAGTTCCCGGAGACGCGCTGCGGCGAGGTCGGAGTTGCGGATTCGAATTATTCGATAGCCTGCCTCTGAGAGCCACGCCGTCCGCGCCGCGTCGTATTCTACCTGCTGTGTGTCCGCATGAGGTTTGCCATCGAGCTCGACGACGAGCTTTAGGGAGGGGCAGTAGAAGTCCACGATGAAGCCGTGGAGCACATGCTGGCGACGAAACTTGAGACCAAGCAGTCTACGGTTTCTCAGAAGCGACCATGCGTGACGCTCAGCTGGTGTCGGTTTGTGCCGCAGCTCTCGTGCGAGGGCGAGCTTCTGCTTCATCGAGACGGGCCGCAGGGGATCCATTCCACACACTGGCCAACCAACTCGGAACTGCGCCATCGTAATAGCGCAACACGTACCGGATTCTCGCCGCTCGACCTTGCAATTGGTTCCCCCTCTCCCGAAGGGAGAGGGGGTCAGGGGGTGAGGACCGAAGGGAGAGGGGGTCAGGGGGTGAGGACCAAAGGGAGAGGGGGGGGTCGGGGATGAAGACCAACTCGCCGAAGGGAGAATGAAGGCTGTCAACTTGCTCCGCAGCGTCACAGGCTGCAGCTTCAGCATCCCCCTACGAGGACACACAATGGCGACCCCGGTCCGCCGGTTGGTTCCGCTCCTGCTCCCACTCGCGCTGATCCCGTCCGTTCTCTCCGCTCAAGGGTCCGCTGCCTGGTCGGGATGCAAGACCGATTCCCTCTCCAACTACAATTGCGCGCAATACTACAGCGGCACGGTCAGCCTCACCTCCGAGCTCAAGACCGCCGACGCCACGCTGACCAGGTCCGTGATCGCCACGGTGGCGGGGGGACGCGTGACCTGCCGGGTGAAATCATCCGACACTCCGGAACTCGAGGCACCGGGGATGCTGGTCGTGGAGCACGGCTCCAACATGAATTCGGGCGACTTCAAGATCAAAGTCTGGTGCCCAGAGGCCGCGGGAGAGCGCCCCACTCGGCGTGACTATCCCATCATCGAGACCTACGATCAGCGGGCGGCGGACTACGCGACGTTGGAGGGACGGGACGCACACGAGCATCCCGATTCCGATGCGGTCAACGGCGTGAGCGGCACGGAAGTGATCACCTGGCGGCTCCGCCGGTCGTAGGCAACGATGCCTGGACGGATGACGGTGTGCCTCATCGCCTTGAGCGGCGTGGCCGCGCCCGCCAGGGGGCAGAGGCCCGACAGCACCCTGCTGCGGCCGACCGTCGTGATCGTGAAGATCGCGAACGATCCCACGGCGGCCTACAACGGGACCTACCGTGCCTCGGGCGTCGCCACGAAGTGCGGTTTGGCCGATTACGGATATCCGCACCGGCTCAATTCGTTCGCGGTCCTGTTTCCGGATGATACCGCCACGATCGCGGTGACCTCGGTGAACTTCGACGCCGACACCCTCCAAAGCGGCACCACGGTCAACCGCTTCTATCTGTCGGTCGGCATCCGGGTCGGGCAGCGTGGGACGCCGCCGGCCTACGTCGTTCGGGCCAACCAGCCGCAGTTCAATGAGCCCGGCACGGCGACCCGCACCAGAACCGCGACCGGCGCCGACTCTCTGACGGTTACGGGGACGGCGACCAAGGGCACCAACATTTCCCGCCGCTTCACTCATTTCCGTTTATCCATCATTCTGCGTGCCAGCGTCGATCCTGTTGTCGGCCTGCGACGAGTCGCAAGCGCCCGGGGACCCACTCCCACCCTAAAGACCCCACCGCCGCTAGTGTTGCGGTGGTCGTAGCGGGAAGAACACTCGCATCAGGAATAGCCCGAATAGGAAAGAGCGGATGTGGCAATCCGGTGTGGTATGCGTGCAGCGCTGCGAGTGATCGGCAATAGAAACGGCTTACCGAATGTTATACGCGGACGTTAACGCTCCATGTATGGTGTAACGGCGATGAATTCGCGATCCTGTTCACCAGGAGGTTCCACACTTGCGGGCAACCACATGTCGTCACGCGGGCGCGATTCTGGCCCTCGCGTGGCTCGCGCCGATCCACATCGCCGTCGGCACCCCTCACGTCGCGTTCTCACGCGACACGATTCCTCCACGTCTGGTCTTCACGGTGCAACCCGTGCCGACGGCGCCTAACGGCACCATCACCCCGGCGGTGGAAGTCGCCATTCAGGATTCGTCGGGTCAGACGGTGACGAGCTTCACCGGAATGGTCACCATCGAGATCACGGACGGGACCGGCACCGCGGACGCTGAGTTGTCGGGAACCACGTCCGTCGCCGCCGTCGGCGGCATCGCGACGTTTGCCGATCTCGCCATCGACGAGCCGGGCACCGGATACACGCTCACGGCGCGCGCACCGGGACTGGCCAGTGCGACGAGCGCCGCGTTCGACATCGCCGCGGCTGTCGCGGCGGTTCCCGTCGCCGACACGACCGAAACGACGGACACGGCTGCCCCCGCTCTCGCCGTTGCCGTCGACTCGACGAAGCACCTCGTCTTCACCGTGCAACCGAGCGGCGCTGGAATGGAAGCGACCATCACGCCGGCCATCACGGTGAGCGTGCAGGATGATTCCGGACGCGCCGTGGCCGATTTCAGCGGCGACATAACGCTGGCAATCACGGCCGGAACCGGGAACCGCGAAGCCGAGCTCGTCGGGACGACCACGGTCGGCGCCGCCGGCGGCGTCGCGACGTTCGCGGACCTGAACGTCGACGAGCCGGGCGTCGGGTTCACCCTCACCGCGACCGCGCCGGGATTGGCTCCGTCGATCAGCAGCCCGTTCGATGTGACACGCGTGGTTGATTTCAACGTCACGGCCAGGGCGAAAGTCGCCCTGCGGGGCACGGCGTCCTCGGGCACGATCACGCTCGATGGCCGGCTGGACGAGCCGGAGTGGGCGAGCGCGGATTCGATCGCCGACCTCGTCACCATCGAGCCCGAGGAGGGCGGCACCCCCGCCGGCCAGACGACGGTCAAGGTGATCGTCAACTCGAGCGAGCTCATCTTCGGCGTCTTCTGCCGCGACGCCAATCCCGCGGGAATCGTCGCATTCGCCAAAACGCGCGACTTCGATCTCAATCTGGACGATCACATCCTCATCGTGCTCGATCCGTTCCAGGACGGCCGGTCCGGGTATGTCTTTGCCGTCAATCCCAACGGCGCCCGCTTCGACGGCCTCGTGGCCGAGCACGGCGAGGAAGTGAACACCGACTGGGACGCGATCTGGGAGGCGGCGACGGCACGCGACGCGAACGGCTGGAGCGTCGAGATTCGCATCCCGATCCGCAGCCTGAGCTTCAAGCAGGGCCTGACGGGGTGGGGGTTCAACGTGCAGCGCCGCGTGCAGCGGTTGCTGGAGACGAGCCGGTGGGCGGGAGCCAATCGGGACTACGAGATCTATCAGACCAGTCACGCCGGTCTGCTCACGGATCTCCCGCCCTTCAATCTGGGTGTGGGACTCAGCATTCGGCCTGGACTGGTCGGCAATGCCAACAAACCGGATCCCGACGCGGACCGCGTCTACAACGCCGAGGGCAGTCTGGACGCGACGCAGCGATTGGGTCCCAATCTGGTCGCCTCGCTCACCGTCAACACGGATTTCGCCGAAACCGAAGTCGACACCCGGCAGACGAATTTGACCCGTTTCGATCTCCTGTTTCCCGAGAAGCGCACGTTCTTCCTGGAAGGCGCGGACATCTTCGAGTTCGGGGTGGGCACCGGTGAGGACCTGATCCCCTTCCACAGCCGGCGCATCGGTCTGCAGGGCGAGGAAGAAGACCTGATCGCGGTCCCCATTTCGGTGGGCGGGAAACTGAACGGACGGATCGGGAATACGAATATCGGGGCCCTGGCCGTGCACACGCGGCGCGCGGATACGCTGCGCACCGACGCGACCCTGGGGGTCGTGCGCATCAAGCAGAACGTGCTCGACGAGTCGTCCCTCGGCGCGATCGCGACGTTCGGTGATCCGTTGCGGCTGCCGGGGAGTTGGATGGGCGGCGTGGATTTCACCTATCAGACCTCCCAGTTCCAGGGCGACAAGAACCTCCTCATCGGGGCGTGGGGCCTGCAAACCCATGCCGACTCGGGCAGCGACGAGGCGTTCGGCGGCCGGATCGACTATCCGAACGATCTGTGGGACGTCGGCGTGTCGTACAAGTACATCGGGGAGGACTTCAGCCCCTCGCTCGCGTTCGTGCCGCGGACCGGCGTCCAGATCTTTCAGCTGAACGCCGCCTTCAACCCGCGGCCCGCCTGGTCGCTCGTGCGCCAGATGTTCATCGAATTCGATCCCGTGCTCGTGAGAGATCTGGACGGGCAATGGTCGAGCTATGAGGCGCCGTTCAAGCCGATTGACTGGCAGCTGGAGAGCGGCGACCGGTTCGAGTTCACGATCTCTCCCGAAGGCGACCGGCCCACGGAAGACTTCGATCTCTTCAGCGCCGACTCGACGGTCGTCACGGTACCGGCCGGGACGTACAAGTGGACGCGATACACGGTGCAGGGCGGCCTGGCCGTCAAGCGGCGCGTCAACGGCGAAGTCATGTGGTCGACCGGGAGCTTTTACGGCGGCACGCTGCGCAGCCTGGGCCTGACGCTGCGCGTGAAACCCTCGGCGTTCTTCAGCGCGGAGGTGGGCATGGAGCGCAACAGCGCCCGGCTGCCCGGCGGCGCCTTCGTGCAGCGCCTCTACAGCGGGCGATTCCAGGTGAACGTATCGGCCGATCTGCAGGTGGCCAGTTTCTGGCAATACGACAACGAGAGCCGCAACCTCGGCACCAATACCAGACTGCGGTGGACGTTCGACCCGCTCGGCGATCTGTTCGTGGTCTTCAACCACAACCTGTTACGGGATATCGATAACCACTTCGGATTCGAGTCCAACCAACTTCTGGTCAAACTCCAGTATGCGTATCGCTTTTAGAGACTGTCGGCCACTTGACACCCCGGCAAGTGCAGTGGTAGTTGAATTGGTAAGCCCACCGATACGCATCCTCCAGCGACAGGAGACCCCAATGCGTCCCATACGGCTCCTTTTCCTGCTCCCGTTCTGTTGCGTCGTTGCCGCTCCCGCGAGCGCCCAGGGAAGCGGCACGATGGCCACCGTGTCCGCCGGCGCCCTGGTGTGGAGCGACCTGAACGTCCCGGGGTTCGCGCCGGGCGCGAAGCTCGCCGTGATCAGCGGGAGGCCCGACACCGCCAGTGCGTATACGGTCCGACTCATGATGCCGGACGGCTACCGCTTCCCGGCGCATTGGCACCCCATGGATGAGAACGTCACCATCCTCGAGGGCTCGATGCAGCTCGCCATGGGTGACCGGGCCGAGGCGGGCGGCGAGAAGAGCTACGGCGTCGGCGACTACCTGTATCTCCCGGCCAAGCAACCGCATTACGGGGGCGCGCGCGGCCGCACCGTGGTGCAGCTGCACGGGATGGGTCCGTTCACGATCAACCTCGCCAACCCGCCGGCGACTCCCAACTAAGCCCGGAGGAAGGCCGAGGGAAATGCCCCGGGTACGGGACGCGTCGATCCCGCACCCGGGGCCCGAGTCGAGGGCCTTGCCTACCTGGAACGGCAACGACCGCCAGGCCATCGACGACATCGCGGCGCTCGGCTTCTCAGGGATTCAGCTGCGGCGGCCGGCCGTGGATCAGTGGGGCGATCGGCCCGCCGAGCTCAAGGACCTGCTCGCCGGGCGCAAGCTGAGCTTTGACGCCCTCTCGAGCGGCACGGTCTCGCTCGAGTCCATAAGTCAAACAGGGACTGTGGACCTCCTCACGGACCTCGGCCGGCGCAGCGCCGACCTCGGCGTCGCGCTCGGCTACCATCATCACATCGGCGCCCTGGGCGAGAAACCCGACGAAGTCGCGCGGATCCTCGACGCCGCGGATCCCCGCTTCGTGCGCCTCATCCTGGATACCGCGCACTATCAGCACGCCGGCGGCAACCCCGCGGAGGCAGTCCGCAACCATGCCGGTCGCCTGCTCCTTCTCCATATCAAGGACGTGCAGAGTCCCGTGCCCGGTGACGCTGCCACCTCGTACCGGTTCGTTGAGCTGAAGGCCTCGCGCATCTCCCCGACGGCCCGTTCCTGCCGCCGATGGCACTGAACTGCGCGGAGCGGCACGTGCAGGAAAACATGCGGCGCCGGTTCGGGCGTGAGCGCCTGCTCACCAATGGAAGGGTCGCGGTGCTGACGGCAGCTCACAATGGTCGCGCCCCATGCCACTATTGCGGCCCATGTCATCGTGGCTGCATCACCCGGTCGTATTTCAGCAGCGTGAACGCCACGCTGCCGGCCGCGCGCGCCACGGGCCGGCTCACGCTGCGTCCGTTCAGCATCGTGCGCCATCTCGTGTACGACCCGAAGACCAACCGGGTGACGGGCGTGCATGTGATCGATGCCCAAACGAAGACCGCGCGCGAGTAAACGGCCCGCGTCGTGTTCCTCTGCGCCTCCGCGCTCGAAAGCGCCCGCATCCTGCTCAATTCGGGGCTCGCCAACTCGAGCGGGCAGCTGGGCCGCAACATCATGGATCACATCAAGTGGGGCGGCGCGAGCGGCGAATTCGACGGTTGGACGGATCGGCGAGTGATCGGGAATCGACCCAACGGCATCTACGTGCCGCGGTTCCGCAACGTGAGCGCACGCCACCCGGACTTCATCCGCGGTTACGGCTTACAGGGTCAGGCCGGGCGTCCGGGCTGGGAAGCTGCGCTGCGCGCACCGGGCATCGGTCTGGCGCTCAAGGCGCGGCTCGGCCGGCTCGGTCCCTGGACCATGAGCTTCTGGGGATTCGGCAAGATGCTGCCGCGGGAGGAGAACCGGGCGACTCTGCACCCGACGCTGGTCGATGCCTGGGGGATCCCGACGCTGCACATCGAGTGCGCGTGGGGAGAGAACGAGCTCGCGATCCATCGCGACATGAACGTCGCCGCGGCGGAGCTGCTCGAGGCCGCCGGGGCGCGCAACATCGAGCGGGACCCGAAGACGTCGGTCCTCAATGCGTGGAATCAGGCCTGGGATGTCCCCAATGTGTTCGTGACCGATGGCGCCGCGATGACGTCGAGCGCGTGCCAGAACCCTTCCCTCACCTACATGGCGCTGACGGCGCGAGCCTGCCACTACGCGGTCGACCAACTGCGCCGCGGGGCGCTCTAAGAAGAACGCCGGCCTTGTGCCAGGGGATCAATGAAACCTACGGCAACGTGAGCAGCCAGATATCCGCTTCCGTCACCCGGCGCGTAAAGTAGACCGCGCGGCCGTCAGGGGTCGGTTGCGGCGGCCCGATGACATCGCGCGTGACTGCGAAGACCTGGCGCACCTGTCTGGTTTCACGGTCCAGCAAGTAGAAAGCACGCCCGTCTGCCACCAAGAGCAATCGCCGACTGTCGGGAAGCCACACCGGCCACTGCCCGAAGTCCGTCAGGCGCTCATATGTCCGGGACGCGAGCGTGTAGAGGATGATCCCGCGATCGCGCCCCGCGATGACCCCGGTCCCGGCCAACCGCTGGCCGTCTGGCGACCAGGCATTCGCCGCGAACGGCGCCAGCGAGTCGGGCGGAACGGGAAGCACCTGCGGCTCCTGCCCGCTCCATGGCTGATTGGGGTCGAAGACATACGTCTCGGGACCGGCGACGGTGGAGGCGGCCATGCGTGACCCGTCCGGCGACCATACGGGGTACGCCAGATGCGAGGGTGCATCGGTCAGCTGCGTGAGCCCACTGCCGTCGGGCCGGATCTTCCAGATCTGGAGCCTGCCGCCGCGGTCGGAAAACGCCGCAATCCAACTGCCGTCGGGCGACCAGCGCGGCACCCGCTCCTGGGCGCTGTCACCCGTCAGCTGCCTGGGTCGCCCGGTGCCGTCCGCGCGCATCACGTAGAGATGGCCTTCCGGCTGCACCAGCGAGTAGAACACCACGTGCTCGCCGTCAGGCGACGGCGCCGGGTTGGCCCAGCGCCGTGAGCCGCGGGTGATCCATTCGGGCTCGCCCACCACCGCGCCGCGCACCGGATCGAACTCCGCTCGCTGAACGTTACTGGTGACCAGCACCGAGCTGTACACTAGCTGCTTGCCGTCTGCCGACAGGCTGACATGCGCCACCGACGTCGCCGGGGTGACCACCGGCTCGGGGTCAGCCAGCGGCCGGCCCGATCCCTCGTCGACCCGCACCCGCCACAGATTCATGCTCCCGCCCCGGTCGCTGGCGAAGTAGACATACCGGCCGTCCGGCGACCAGGCCGGGCTCCAGTCTCGCGCGGCGCCGTGAGTGAGCGGCGTGAACTCACCGCCCTCGGCCGGCACGGTCCACACGTGGCCTCCGGGCTGCTGGCTAAACCGATGGAAGAACGCAATCCGCCGACCGGTCGGCGACCAGCTGGGCAGCGTCGCATCGACCGCGCTAATCCGGCGGGTCTCACCCGTACGCACATCGGCAACCCACAGCTCACTGACGGTCTCGGCGTTCTGCGGGTTGAGCTCCACGTTCTCCGTGACGAAGGCGATCTGCGTCCCGTCGGGATTCCAACTGGGCCGGTAACCAAACTGTGTCACGCGCCGCACCGCCTCGCCGGTCCGGCCCATCACGAAGATCCCCCCACCCTCCCGCTCGGATCGGAAGGCAATGCGCTCACCGTCCCGAGAGAAGGCGGGCTGGTCGTCGTCGGCCGGGGAGTCCTCGGTGAGGTTGATGGCGTTGCGCCCGCCCACACGCAACAGGTACACGTCGCGGTTGCCGGAGGATTCGCCGGAGTAGACCAACCACTGACCGTCCGGCGAGAGGCTGGGGAACCACTCCACCCCGGGGTCCGCCGTCAGGCGCGTGAAGCTGCTCGCCACCACTCCCTGCTCCTCCCGGCTTCCGCCCCCTCTCAGCGCCAGACCGAGGTAGGTCGCGGCGGCGATCACCACGATCACCGCGGCAACGGCAAGGGGCCGGCTCCGGGCGAACGCCAGCACACGTGGCGCCGCAACGGCCGCTGGTCCCTGGGCGGACAGCACATCCGCAAACTGCCACGCGGTGGCGAACCGATCCGCTGGCACCCTGGCCAGCGCCCGCATGACGGCCCGCTCCACCGCCACGGGCACCGTGTCCCGCACTACCCGAATCCGCGGAACCGGGTCCAGCGCCTTGCGCGCGATGATCGCTTGCGCGCTCGGGCCCACATAGGGCGGCGACCCGACGAGCATCTCGTACAACACGCACGCCAGGCTGTAGATGTCGGAGCGGGCATCCACATCGCCTTCCCCGCTGGCCTGCTCGGGGCTCATGTAAGCTGGCGTCCCCACCGCGAGCCCCGACTCGGTGAGCTGATCACCGCCGGCGTCGCTGATCGCCTTCGCGATCCCGAAGTCCGCCACCACCGCGTGGCCGGCCTCGAACAGGATGTTCTCCGGCTTGATGTCGCGATGGATGACGCCCAGGCTGTGGGCATGGCTAGGGCATCAGCGACCTCCCCAGTGATCCGCAACGCGTCCTCCAGGGAGAGCTGCTTCTCGCGGGTCAGACGGTCGCGCAGAGATTCCCCGTCCACGAACGGCAGCACGTAATACATGACGCCGTCCACCTCACCGGAGTCGATGAGCGTCAGAATGTTGGGGTGACTCAACTGCGCCGTGATGCGGATTTCGCGGAAGAACCGCTCGCCACCCAGGGATTGCGCCACCTCAGGCCGCAAGACCTTGAGGGCCACCTGACGGCCATGCTTGAGATCCTCGGCCTGGAATACCAGGCCCATGCCACCGTGGCCTAGCTCCCGCTGAATTCGGTAGCGAGCGCGGAGCGCCTCCCGGAGACGAGTCAACAAGTCCGCCATGGCGATCAGATCGACTGGATTAAGGCAAGATACGGCTTCCTTCAGTGGTAACGGGAGTACCGCCCTGCGGAACCTTACAGCCGACTTCGAGCGGTGTCCGCCGTGTGGACCCCGGGCCGTCGGCCCGGGGTCAGCCGTACTCACCACGACAGCCGTTATGGATGCGATTCAAGCGACAGAGAGTCCTACAGAGGACGAATGGTTCCGGTCACTTCCACCACGACGCGGTAGCCCTCCAGGCGAAGCGGAACTCTGGCCTTGGTCTCCGGGTTGGAATCGACCAGCATCACCTTGATGCAACGCTCGCCGTCGCACACCGCGATGGCGGTTCCCACGACGCCGGGCAGCGCCATCAGGGAATCGGTGTGCGCGGCGAGAACCGCGTCGATGCTCCTGGCGGGCACGGTGGCACTCCTCCGAGAGCCGGAACAGGCCGCGACCGCGCCGACCACGAGCAGGGGCGCGATCAGACGTCCGATCGTCCCTCGTCCGATCCTCACGGCCGGGTCACGATGATCGAGAAGCCGTTGCTGTTGCCATCCGGATCGTGATTGGCGGACGAGGCGTACACGTAGCCTGAGCGCGTCAGGCTCGTCACCGCGAACGAGACCATCGTGGTCGAGTTCGGGATCGACGACAGCACAACGTTGCATGTTCCCGCGCTCCCCGTCGAGCACTGGACCGTCGAGCCGGAGCCGTTCCAGCTGCCCCGCACGGTCGCGCCGCTCCGCACGGCATGGGTGTGGTCGTGCGCCGTGATCTGCACCGTCGCCCTCCAGGTGCTCCCCCGGTTCGTGGCGGTGCGGCCGAGATTGCCCACGTGGACGCTCGGCGGGTTCACGGTGACGCCGATCGCGCGAGCATTGTTGCTCGCGTCGTTATCGGCCAGCGACTGCGTGGCGATCAGGATATGCCCGCCGGTCGACGCCCCGGCGGTATTCCAGTTGACCGTCCGCGTGGCAGCGGCGCCCATGGCGAGCCCCGCCACCGTCTGCGTGCCGATCGTCACGCCGCCGGCCGAGCCGTCGGTCAGGACGACGTCGAAGCTCGTCGTGACGTTCTGCCCGCCCACGTTCTGCACCGTGACGACGACGGGAACGATATCGCCCACCGTGACCTGAGCGGGGGCCGTGATGTCGGTCAGGGCCAGGTCGACGGGCTGCGGAATGACGGTAACCGTCGCCGAGCCCTGATTATTGACGGCGTTGTCGTCGGTCAGGTCGTGGGTCGCCACCAGGGTGTGACCGCCCAGCGCGGCGTTGGTCGTGGTCCAGCTGAAGGAGAGCGACGAAGCGGCACCGGCCGCGAGCCCGGAAACCGGTTGCGTCCCGAGCGTCACGCCGGCCGTCTGGTCGGTGAGCACGACGTTGAAGCTCGTGACGTTCTGCCCGCCCACATTCTGGACGGTGACGCCGATCGTTGCCGAGCTCCCTTGAGTCACCGAGGCCGGCGCGCTCACGCCGGTCACGGCGACGTCGATCGCGGGTGCATTCAGCGTGATCGTCGTCGAGCCCTGATTGTTCGCGGCGTTGGCGTCGGTCAGGGTGTGGGTCGCCACCAGGGTGTGGCCGCCCAGCGCGGCGGCCGTCGTACTCCAATCGAAGGCGAGCGTGGCGGCGGCGCCCGCGGCGAGGCCCGTGACCGTCTGGGTGCCGAGCGTCGCGCCGGCCGTCTGGTCGGTGAGGACGACGTCGAAGCCGCTCGTGACGTTGAGCCCGCCGACGTTCTGGACGGTCACGCCGATCGTAACGGTGCTCCCCTGGGTCACCGTGGACGGCGCGTTGAGGCTGGTGACGGCGACATCGGCCGACGGAGCGGCCAGCACGGTGATGCCGGTCGCCCGGGCGTTATTGGTCGCGTCATTGTCGACGAGCTGCTGCGTCGCGATCAGGATGTGCCCGCCGGTGGCCGCGCCGGTGGTGTTCCACGCGAAGGTCCGCGTCACGCTGGCGCCGCGGGCGAGCCCGGCGATCGTCTGGGTGCCGAGGATCGCTCCGCCCGCCGAGCCGTCGGTGAGCACGACGTCGAAGCTCGCCACGTCCTGTCCGCCCACGTTCTGCACCATGACCTGGACCGGGGCGACGTCGCCCTGGGTGACCTGAGACGGCGCCGCAATGTCGCTCAGGGCGAGATCGGTCACCTGCGCCGCGACGGTGACGACGCCCGAGCCCTGATTGTTGGCGGCGTTGTTGTCCGCGAGGTTGTGGCTCGCGACCAGGGTGTGACCGCCCAAGGCGGCATTCGTCGTGTTCCAGCTGAAGCTGAGGGTCGTGACGGCGCCGGTCGCGAGCCCGGCAACCGTCTGGGTCCCGAGCGTGACGCCGGCCGTCTGGTCGGTGAGCGTCACGGCGAAGCTGCTATTGACACTCTGCCCGCCCACGTTCTGCACGGTCACGCCGATCGTTGCCGAGGTCCCCTGGGTCACCGAGGACGGCGCGTTCACGCCGGTCACGGCGACATCGGTAGACGGCGCAGGAGGGGGAGACCCGGGTTGCACGATGATGCCGATCGCGATGGCATCGTTGGTCGAGTTGTCGTCGGGCAGCTTCTGGGTCGCGAACAGGATGTGCCCGACCGTGTCCGCGCCGGCCGTGTTCCAGGGAAAATCGAGCGTCGTCGTGGCGCCCGCGACGAGACCGGCGACTGTCTGCGTCCCGATCGTCGCCCCGCCGGCCGTCCCATCCGTCAGGACGACGGTGAAGCTCGCGCCGACATCCACCTCGCCCACGTTCCGGACCGTGACCACGACGTGGGCGATCTCTCCCTGGGTGACCCGGGCAGGCGCGGTGATGTCGACGAGCCCGATATCGGTCGGCCGCGGCGCGATCGTGACGGCGGAATTGAGCTGGTTGTTGGCGGCGTTGTCGTCGGTCCGGTCGTGGCTCGCCACGAGCGTGTGCCCGCCCAGCGCGGCGGACGTCGTATTCCAGCTGAAGCCGAGCGTCGTTCCCGCCCCCGGCGTGAGGCCCCCCGAGACCGTCTGCGTGCCGATCGTCACGCCGCCCGTCGCGTCCTGCAGCGTCACGGTGAAGCTGCCGGTCACGATCTGGTTGCCGACGTTCGCTACCGTCACACCGATGTTGACCGTGTGTCCCACGATCACGGTGCCGGGCGTGCTGATGCTCGTCACGGCCACGTCGGTCACGGGGGGGACGACGGGGATCGTCACCGAGCGCTGGTCGTTCGTGGCCTTGTCGTCGGTGAGGCTGTGTTTGGCAACCAGGAGGTGGTCCCCGTTCGTGGCCGGGGTCCACGCAAAGGACAGCGTGGCGCTGGCGCCCGCGGCCAACCCGGGCACGTTCTGCGCGCCGACCGTCGCTTGCGTGGTCGAGTCCCGCAGCGTGACGTCGAACGCCGACGTCACGTCCTGGTTCCCGAAGTTCTTCACGGTCACCGTGACGCCGGCGGTGCTGCCCTGGATCACGGCGCTGGGCCCGCTCATGCTGGTGACGGCCAGATCGGTCAGGGGACCGGGCGGCGGCGGCGCGAAGCCGTCGATGGCGACGCCGAAGCGGAGCAGGACGAGATCGATCCGGTTGGCGATGGTAATCGACCCGCTGCCGGCGAAAAGCAGCGCCACGGGCTGCAGGTTGCCATCGTCGGTCACGATGAGGGAGCCCGAATCTCCGCCGCCCGAGAACGGACCCGGCGCGATGAGGATCTGGTCCACGAAGCGAGCGGACTTGGTGCACTCGAATCCCGACACCTCGTAGCACACCGTGACCGTCGCGTTGACGCCCGTGATCTGCCCGTGGGTCAGGCGGGTGGTGCGGCCGTACTTCTGCACGGTGAGGCCGAGCAGGGCGTTGCGGTCGTCGAACACGCCGTCGCCGTTGGCATCGCCGTAGATGGTCGCGTTCGGCATGCCGTAGCCGTCGTCCGAGGGGGGGGGCGTCGCGTTGTCCAGCATGTCGACGCTGGACAGCGCGATCCCGGCGTCCATCGTGTTGTTCGCGGTGCTCGTGAACGTGATCGGCTGAAAGTCGGCCAGCGTCGCGATCTGATCGGCGGCGGTGCCGCCGTCGATCGGCCCCGGCTGATAGGCGGGATCGCCGATGGTGGCGCCGTTCGAGTTCGCCAGGACATGATTGTTGGAGAGCACGTACACCCGCCCCAGCGCGTCGCGCACGCGGGCGCCGATCGTGCCGGCGGTGATGGCCGGATGCCCCACCGAGAAGCCCGCCGGCGCCGGCCGCTGACGCTGGGTCGGATCGCTGAACGCCAGGAGCCGGCCGGTGACGCGGTGCGTGACCGGGATGCCGTCGAGCGCCTGCGGCAGGCCGGCGATGCCCGGGCGTTCCAGCAGCAGGACCATGCCGGCGCGTCCGTCGGGGAGGCCGGTGACCGCCGTTCCCACCACGCCGGGGATCGCGAGGAGCGCATCGGTGTGGCGTTCTTGGGCGACGACGGCGGCGCGGAGGTCCGGGGCGGTGGGCGCCGCGGGACCGATGGGCGATTCTGTAACGCGGTCGTTGCAGGCGGTCCAGACACCGATCAGGACAAGGAGGGTGGCCCGCTTCAGCGTGCGGACGACGACCATGGCGACTCTCGCGTGATACGGGGGGGGCGCATAACGATAATGAACCCGCCGAACCTGCCCCGCAAGTTTCACACAGCTCGAGAAGCGCCGCCGGGGCGCTACCTCCGCTGTCGCCGAACCACCACAATGCCCCCGGTCGCGGCCACACAAATCAGCTGCGCGATGGGGTCGCTGCGTAGTCGCGCCGCCACATGATGGCGATTGAGGGCGGCAATAATGTCCTCGGGGGGATGCGCATCGAGCACGTCCCGGGGGACGTACAACGTTGGTGAAGGGAATCCCTGCTCGACCTGATACCGATAGCCTGCCGGGCTACGTTCGTCCTGTACGGCGATTCTGGCCGGTTTGAAGTGTTGATCCATCCACTGGCGGATGGGATCGAAGGACTCCACGGTCGCCACTGCCCCGCCCCGCTTCCCCCCACTCGACTTCAAGATCTTATCCCTCCTTGCCTTGCGACCAGTAGGGCTGCGCCTCGATCTCGGAGACCGGTGTTCAATCAACAGGAGTGGGTTCGAATCGGAACCTTCGGTTTGGCGTCCCGAAAGTATGGCGCATGGGTCGTGCCAGCTTCGCTCGTGAAGAACGCAGCCACTGGATGGCCCCATTTGTCGTCCTGGCCCTACAGTGCTTCCGGGCGACCTGCTTGACCTGGCACACCCGCGGAGGAGGATTCTCGCCTTGAGGTCCACTTGAAGCCCCACCAGTAGCTTCGTCCAACCATTACGGCCGGAGGTGTGAAATGTCCAACGCGTCGAAGGGAGCCATCTGGTGGATCGTGATTCTGGCCATCACCCAGGCGCTCCGGGCGCAGGAACCCAGCATCGAAGCGGGTGCGCGAATACGGATCACAGCCCCGTACCTATCGGATCGGCCCATCGAAGGAACATTTGAGGCGGTCCGCGACACCTTCTTCGTGTTCCGCCGGGGCCAAGCGACCGAGACCACCGAACTCCGCCTCAGCCAGATCAAGCGCTTAGAGGTAGTTCAGGGCAACCGGACGAACGTCGGTGGAGGAGCGGCCATCGGCGCTTTGATCGGAGGTCTCGCCGGTGCCGCCGTGGGTCTGGGTATCAGAGGAGCCGCTGGCGATGTACAGGAGGATCTGCCGCTCATTACCGGTGCCATCGGAGCCGGTGGCGGTCTTCTCGTTGGCACATTGCTCGGATCCCTTAAGCGTGACCGGTGGGTCGAAGTGTCACCGGAACGTTTGCGCGTGACCCTCATCTTCCACGACTTCCACGACGCGCAGCCCGTCGGCCTCGGCATATCCTTCACGTGGTGACGGAACCGGCGCCGCTCCGCTCGCTCCACAATCACTCGGCCGTCGTACCCCCGAGCCCCCCAAGGCTCATCCGGATGCTCTGAGCGGCCGCGATCAGGCCCACGATCGCGACCCCGACTACCAGAACCGCCGTTCCTGCGCCGTCGACCCGACTGGTCGCGATTTCCTTCACGTCGGCCAGGCGCAGCGCTCGGTCAGGCTGGGTGGCATTCACGTTCCTACGCCCCAGCAAGGTGTCCCCCCGGATTTCCGGTCTGTACAGCCGCTCGTGGCTTCCGTCGGGGAGCCGAACGCGCACTTCGCTGGGCTGCTGGCGCGCAACGACGTCCGCCGGAGACAGCGGCTCCACACGCCACCGCGTGCAGCCGCTGAGTTGAGCGCTCACCAGCACGGTAGCCAGACTGCGTGTGAAGAATGGACGCGTGCGCATCGGGATGCTCCACCGAAAATGGATGCAGCATCGTACCGAGGCGCAGTCAAGTTCGCGTCAAGCGTCCAACGCGTCGGCTAGCGCCGCCAGTGACCCTTCACCCAGTACCAGCCTCGGCGGGTGTGACGCCAGTGCCCGGGCACCCAGCGGCGATAGCCGGGCTCCACGCGCGTCCAGCGGCCCGGTACCCAATCGTAGTCGTTGCCGGTCCAGCGCCAGTGCCCCAGGATCCACACGTGTCCCGGTCCCGGCGATACAGCGACCCCTTCCACCCGGTCGGGCGGCGGACGGCGCACGACGACGATCTCCACCGGCGGCGGGTTCGAAGCGCAGGCGACCAACACCGCGGCCGCGAGTCCCCACACGCCGACCTTTCCCAAATGCGGCATTGCAATCGTCGACATCAGCCACCTCCCTGATGAGGGACGTCGTTTCCGGACCACCGTACGACGGTGCCCGCAAGCGTACGTTAACGACTTGAAACCGGCTTGAGGGCCCCACCCCATCGTTCCCCGGGACTTCTCCAAGGAGAGCATCATGAACGGCTGGCTGGTGGCGATTCTCCTCCTCGGCTGGATGCGGATCCGGAGCGTGGCATGCCCGACCCGACGCGCGAGCTGACCTTCCTCCTGGCCGGGCCCGAGCGCCGGCTGCTGCGCTGGATCGCGGCGCACCTGCCCCGCTGGGTGACCTCCGATCAACTGACGACGCTCGGCGTCGTCGCCGCGACCGCCGTGGGCATCGCGTACGCCCTGTCGGGGAACCACCACGGCTGGCTCTGGGTGGCGAGTGCCATGCTCATCGTGCAGTGGTTCGGCGACAGCCTGGACGGCACGCTGGCCCGGGTCCGGCACACCGAACGACCCCGCTACGGCTATTACCTGGACCACGTCGTGGACGCCTACGCCACGGCCGTGATCGGCCTGGGGCTCGGTCTCTCCCCGTACGTGACCTTCGGCATCGCCCTGGGCCTCGTGGTGGTCTATCTCGTCCTGTCGATCAACGTGTACCTCGAATCGACGGTCTTCGGTGCGTTCCGTCTCGCTTACGGCAGCCTCGGACCGACCGAGATGCGGCTGATTCTGATCGCCATCAATACCGGCCTCGCCGTCCAGAGCGAATTGCTGGGACCCGGCGCCCTACGGGTGCGCATCGTGGCCGACGCGCTCTTCGCCGCCGCCGGGCTCGCCATGCTGGCGATGCTCGCGGTCCGCTTCGCGCGCAACCTGCGGGCGCTGGCGCAGCTCGAACCTCCAAAGCTGTTACAGTGAGTCCAGAATCGCGCTTCACCAAGAGAAGCTATGCGTCCAGCACCCGTCGCACCCGACGAAACACCTCGTCCCACATCTCCCGGGTGAGCCGGCCCGTGTTCGTGTTCTGCCGGCTCGGGTGGTAGCTCGAGACCAGGATCACGCCGTCGGGCAGCCGAGCGGTCGCGCCGTGAGCGAAGCGCGGCCGCGCGGCGGGCGTCAGCCCGGACCACCAGCCGGCGCCGCGGAGCAACGCGTCGTGGGCGATGCGACCGAGCGCGAGCACCACGCGCACGTGGGTGAGGTGTTGCAGCTCGGTTTGGAGGTAGGGACGGCAGCGACCGAGCTCCGCGGGAAGCGGGCGGTTACCGGGCGGCGCGCAGCGCAGCGCCGCCGTAATCCAGCAATCCCGTAACCGCAACCCGTCGGCGGCGTCGGTCGCCCGGGGCTGCGAGGCGAACCCGAACCGGTGCAGGGCCTCATAGAGCCAGTCGCCGCTCGAATCACCCGTGAACATGCGCCCGGTGCGGTTCGCGCCGTGTGCCGCGGGGGCGAGGCCCACGACGAGCAACCGCGCGGCAGGATCGCCCCAGCCCGGGACCGGCTTGGCCCAATAGACCTGCTGTGCGAACGCGCGCTTCTTCACGCGCGCCACCCGCCGGCAGTACGCGCGCAGCCGGGGGCAGCGCTGGCAGCGGACGATGCGCCGTGCCAGGGCCGCGAGCGGCGGCGCGGCTAGCGAATGGCCGACCCGTTGCCGGTGAAGTTGAGCGTGGTCGTGGCGCAAAGAAGCTCACGCTCCCCCACGGGCCGGCTCCGGGCCCGCAGCCGCCCCTCGTAGCCGCTCGACGTCGCGCCTGGGCGGCTCGCCGAAGACCCGCTTGTATTCCCGACTGAAGTGCGACGGATCATCGTAACCCACCCGATATCCGGCGGTCGCGGCGTCCACCTCGCCGGCGAGGAGGAGCCGCCGAGCGGCCTGGAGACGCAGCTGCTTCTGAAATCGCAACGGGCTCATCGCGGTCGCCGCTTTGAAGTGATGGTGGAAGCCCGAAACGCTCATCCCGAGCTGCCGGGCCAGGCTGGGGATGCGGATCGGCTTGGCGAAGTTCTCGCGGAGAACCTCGATGGCCTTGGTGATACGGTGCGCGCGACAGTCCACGACGGCAATCTGGCGCAGTCGCGCAGCCTGCTCGCCGAGCGCCAAGCGGTACACGATCTCGCGCATCGCGAGCGGCGCCAGCGCCTTGTAGTCGCCCGGCGCCTCGACCAGCCGCACGAGCCGCAGCACGACGTCGAGCAGACTCGGTTCGAGTTGGCATACCGCAAGGGCCCTGACGCTACCGTCCTCCCGCGCGCCGAGCAGACCGCTCTCGACCAAGACCTCCGTGACGAGGGCGGCGTCGAGCACGACGCGCACGGCGAGGTAGGGGCGCTCGGGCGACGCCTCGATGACGTGACTGACGACGGGCAAGCCGACCGAGACGAGCAGGTAATGGAAGGGGTCATAGCGGTAGCGCGCCGTGCCGAGGAACACCACTTTGCTTCCCTGCGCCATGACGCACAGCGAGGCCTCGTTCACGCCGTAGCGCGGCCCGGTCGGCGCCGACTCCCGGTAGAGGTAGAGGCCCGGGGCCGCCTCGACGTTCCCGTCCGCCGTCAGGTGACGAGCGATCCGTTCGGCGAGCTCGTCCCGACTTGCCCGCGCCCGCTCGAGGTCACGCCCTTCCGCTAGCGATTCGATCCACACGGCTGGACCCTCTATGGGCCAGTCACAACCCAAGCATGTTGGCATTCCGTACAAGCCGTCAAGAGGGGGTCGACCATGGAAACCCACCGTGCAGACGAAGGACGTGATCGCCCACAAGGACTCTACAGGATGATCCAATGATCGTGGAGGATTGTCCTATCCATTCGCAGAGCGCATGCGTAAGATATAAGCGGAGCCATTCCGTCTTCTCCCTCAACCTGCATCGCTCATGCCTCTATTCAATCTGATGGTCAACGGCAAACGCGTCGCAGTGGACGTCGACCCCACCACGCCGATGCTGTGGGTCCTGCGGGATCACCTGAAGCTCGTGGGCACGAAATACGGCTGCGGCATCGCCCAATGCGGCGCCTGCACCATTCACCTGAACGGCGTTGCCGTTCGGTCCTGTGTGCTACCCGTTGCGGCGGTGGGTGATCAGGTCATCACGACGATCGAGGGTCTGTCGCCGGATGGGACCCATCCCCTGCAGGAAGCGTGGCTGCAACACGACGTACCGCAATGCGGATACTGCCAGGCCGGACAGATCATGAACGCGGCGGCGTTGCTGGCCCGAAACCCTGCGCCGAATGACGAAGAGATCGACGCGGCGATGAACGGAAATCTGTGCCGCTGCGGGACGTACACGCGCATCCACGCCGCCATCAAGACTGCCGCCGCCACCCGATGACCGTTGACCGCTTACAGTGATCGAGAACCACTGCAACGAGAGCGATCGTGGCTACCGTCAAGACGACACTCAATAGACGATCCTTCCTGAAGGCCTCCGCGCTGGCCGGCGGCGGCATGATCCTCCGCTTCAACTGGTTGGCTGGTTTTGCGCCCACAACCGACGGGCTCGACCAGATGCCGGACGGATGGATCGACCTGAACGGCTTCGTGAAGATCGGCGACAATGGCATGGTCACTATCATGGCGCCGAACCCGGAGATCGGACAGAACGTGAAGACCTCGATGCCGATGATCGTGGCGGAAGAGCTCGATGTGGACTGGGCCAAGGTCGTTGTGGAGCAGGCCCCGCTCAACACCGCCATCTTCACCCGGCAGCTGGCAGGCGGCAGCCAGTCCATCCGGCAGGGGTGGCGGGGGCTTCGCATGGCGGGGGCGGCGGCGCGGCACATGCTTCGGGAGGCGGCGGCTCGAGCCTGGCGGGTGCCCGCGAAAGAGGTCACCACCGCGTCGGGCATACTCCGCCATGCCGGGAGCGGCCGCTCGGCGGGCTATGGCGCGATGGCTTCGGCTGCCGCTCGGATCCCCGTCCCCGAGCAAGTCGAGCTGAAAGACACCAAGCACTTCACCATCGTCCGGACACCCGGAAAGAACGTAGATGCCTACAAGATCGTGACCGGGCAGCCGCTCTTCGGACTGGACTACCGCCGCGACGGGATGCTCATCGCCATGATGGCCCACCCGCCGGCGTTTGGGTTGAAGCTCAAATCGGTGGATGACACCGCGGCGAGGCGGATGCCGGGCATCAGGGACGTTTTCACCATCAATACGTTCAACCCCGGCTACGAAAAGCACATGTTCGACGCCACGGCCTTCACCGACCTGGTGGTCGTGGTCGGGAATACGACCTGGGAGGTCATGAACGCCAAGAAGGCCTTGAAGCTGGAGTGGGAGCCGATCCAGGGTTACACGGACACGTTCTCGCACTACATCACGGGCGCCAAGAGCTCCCGGGAGGTGCCCGCCGGTCTCGAACACAGCAGCACGCACGCGACGCAAATGGCCGAAGCGGGCGCCCGATTGGCGCGGGTGGTCCGCAAAGATGGTGACCCGGAGGCGGCGTTCGAGCGCGCGGCGCACGTCATCGAGCGCAGCTACACGGCGCCGTTCCTGGCCCACAACTGCCTGGAGCCGATGAACTTCTTCGCCCACGTGACGGCCGACCGGGCGGAGCTCGTGGGACCGACGCAAACACCGGAGCACATGGAAAGGAGCGTCGCGGCCCGGCTCGGGCTTCCGCTCGAGAACGTCGCCATCCAGATGACCCGCATGGGCGGTGGCTTCGGGCGGCGGCTCTACGGTCACTTTTTGGTGGAGGCGGCGGCCATTTCACAACGAATGAACGCCCCCGTCAAGCTCATGTACACCCGTGAAGACGACATGACGTTTGGCATCTATCGCCCGACCTACCAGGCGACCTACCGGGCGGCATTCGATGCCGACAAGAACCTCATCGCCTTCCACGTGCGGGCCGGCGGCATCCCGGAAAGCCCCCTGTTTGCCAACCGGTTCCCGGCCGGCTCCGTGGACCACTACCTCGCCGAGGCGTGGTCGATCGACTCCAACATTTCTATCGGGGCGTTTCGGGCGCCCAGGTCGAACTTCATCGCCGGGGCCGAGCAGTCGTTCCTCGACGAAGTCGCCGAAACCATGGGGAAAGACCCGATCACGCTCCGTCTCGAGCTCCTGGAGCGCGCCAGGACGAACCCGGTCGGTGAGAACAACGACTACGACGCCGCTCGGTACGCGGGGGTGCTGCAGCTGGTGCGGGAGAAGTCGGGCTGGGGCAGCCGGCAACCCGACGTGCACAGGGGGGTTGCCGCCTACTTCTGCCACAACTCGTACGTGGCGCAGGTCGTCGACGTCGTGTTGCAGGATCGCAGGCCGGTGATTCAGAAGGTCCATTGCGCGATCGACTGTGGCATCGTCGTCAATCCGCTCGCCGCCACCAACCTCGCCGAGGGCGGTACGGTGGACGGGATCGGCCACGCGATGTTCAGTGGCGTGACCTTCAAGGACGGTGTGCCGGAGCAGAGCAATTTTGACAGGTACCGCCTCATCCGTCACAGGGAAGCCCCGAGGGCCATCGCGGTGCATTTCGTGAAGAACGAGATCGACCCGACGGGCCTCGGCGAGCCGCCATTTCCTCCCGTCATTGCCGCACTGGCTAACGCCCTATTTCGGGCGACCGGGAAGCGGCTGTACCACCAGCCGTTTGCCCCTCAGATCGAAGCGTTCGTACGCGAGGCGACGGGCTAACCAGTAGGCGAGTGCACGTGGATGCTGCGCCGTGCCAGGGCCGCGAGCGGCGGCGTGGCTAGCGAATGGCCGACCAGGTGCCGGCGAAGTTGAAGGTGTTCGTGGCGTCACTCACCGAGCAGACGACGCGTCCCGAGACCTCATTGTCGCTCCCGTCCGGCACGCGGCCGTCGTATTCGCAGTTGGGCGCCTTGAAGCGAATGGTGCGGCCGGTGACGCGGCCTTCGGTGACGGCCCCGCTGTCGGAGTTGTCGGCGTTGAAGCCCGGTCCGAAGCAGCGGCCCCGCTGGCCGTAGGTCCCCGCGAAGCCGTTCACCGTCTGCACCAGCTCGTAGCTGCCCGTGTCGGCGCAGGTCAACTGGTGGGCAGGATCGCTGAACAGCTCCACGAATTCCCAGTGCCCGGTGATGTCGACCAGATTGGGTTGAGTGCCACCCTGGCAGTGCCACAACACGAGCGCAACCAGCACGAACGCAGCAGTCTTCATCCGATCGACCTCGGCGCCTGGGGGTTTCTATAGCATAGCGCGTGCCGGTCAATCGGCAATCAATCTCCGGGCGACTGCGAATCATGTGTCTTATTCCAGCCACCTCGGGAGGCGGCGGCGGTCGAGTACCGGCGGGCATCCCACCGCGCCCGGGCCTCCGCCAGCGCGAAGGATTCGGTCAGCGACAGCGGCGACTCACACGCCGCAACCAGGGCGGCGACAACCGGGAGGAGGACCGGACGGGAACGGTTGCGACAGATCATTCTCCGGACAGTACCCGTCGCAACCTGGGGGAGGTCACTTCTTGAAGGCAGCCGCGGTGATCCGATAAACCACGCTCTCGCGGCCCTGCGCATCCAGTCGCGCACCGTCGCGCACGGCGCCGATCTTCTCGACGCCACGCTGCGAGCGCACGTTCCGCGGCCCGATGAGAAACAGCACGCTGTCCACGAAGCGAAACGCGTGCCTGAGCATCAAATGCTTCATCTCGCCGTTGTAGCGCCCGCCCCAGTGCGAGCGAGCCAGGAACGTCCAGCCGATTTCGATTTCCCGCTTTGCGCTGTCGTACCCATGGAACCGCGACGACCCGATGACTCGGTCGGTGGCATTATCGATCGCGATCAGGGCGCCGCCCGATTGCATCGCATCGCGGAAGTAGACCGTGAACTTCTCGTCCGTGTAGCGATCGGGCTCAGGATGCTGCTCCCAGATGAGCGGGTCGGACGCAACGGCGAACAGGGCCGGGAAATCGCTGTCGCGCAGCGGCCGGAGGGTCAGCAGCGTGCCGCGCAACGTGGGCTGGAGGTCACAAGGCATGCGTGGCGGGCATGGACGTACAGAAATATGCTGCGGGAGCCGAAGCCACGGGTCCGGTGACGGCTGCGCTGGTTGCGACACTCCAGAGCCCGGATTAATCTGCGCACACATGGCGGACTTCTATCAAACCGGCGTCATCACGACGCTGCACCGGCTCGGCGAGCCGCGGCTCGATCTCCTCGAGGCGGACCTCGTCGAGTTCGCGGAAACGCGGCCGCTGACGCTCGTCATCCCGGCGCTGGCGACCGAGATGGATGGCCCCGCCCTCGCCGGCATCGTCCAGACCCTACGGGACGTGCCCTACCTGTACCGGGTGCTGATCGGCCTCGACGCCGCCACGCGCACCGATTTCGAGCGCGGCCGCCGTTTCTTTGGCGCCTTGCCGCAGCGCGTCGACATCCTGTGGCGGGATGGCGACCGCATTCAGGACCTGTACCGCCAGCTCGAGGGCGCGGGCGTCTACACCGGCAGCGCGGGAAAGGGACGCGTCGTCTGGATGGCGCTCGGGTCGGTCCTCGCGGACCCCAGGTCCCGCACCGTCGCCTTGCACGATGCCGACATCGTGAGCTACAGCCGCGACCTGCTCGCCCGGCTGGTGTACCCGGTGATGAATCCCTCGCTCGGCATCGAGTACGCCAAGGGCTATTACGCCCGCCTCACCGACCGCATGTACGGCCGGGTGACCCGGCTGTTCGTGACCCCGCTGGTGCGCACGCTGCTCAAGATCGTGGGCTACCACCCCTTCCTGGCGTTTCTCGACTCGTTCCGCTACCCGCTCGCGGGAGAGTTCGCCATGGATGAGGACCTGGCCCGGGTCATGCGGGTCCCGTCCGATTGGGGACTCGAAGTCGGCCTGCTCGCCGAGGTGTACCGCAACCTCGCCACCCGCCGCGTGTGCGAGGTGGATATCGCCGACTCCTACGAGCACAAGCACAAGTCGCTCGAGCCGGCCTGGCCCCCGGGCGGCCTGCTGAAGATGGCCGTCGACATCGCCAAGTCGCTGTTCACGACGCTGGGACACGAGGGCATCCCGATCTCCGAGGGCTTCTTCCGCAGCGTGCGCGCGGTGTACCTCCGGATGGGGCAGGATCAGGTGCGCCGCTACGCGGACGACGCGGCCATCAACCACCTCCAGTTCGATCGACACATGGAGGACTCCGCCGTCGAAGTCTTCGCCCAGGCGATCGAGGCCGCCGCGCAGGACGTGTACGCCGACCCCCTCGGCGCCCGTCCCATCCCGAACTGGGCCCGCGTGACCTCCGCTCTTCCCGATATCCTGGACGAGCTGCGAGCGGCGGTTGAAGCCGACAACCGCTGATCGCCGGCGGCGGCCGGGCATCGCCGTGATCAGCGACGTCGACGGCTGCCTGCTCGATCTGCACACCTACCGTGCCGGCCCGGCGCGCCCCGTGCTGCGGCGGCTGCGGCGGCACCGGGTGCCCGTCGTCCTGTGCACCACAAAGACCCGTGCCGAGGTGCGGGCGCTGGGGCGCGAGCTCGGGGGGGGGCCCTACGTGGCGATCATCGAGGACGGGGGAGGCATCTTCGTTCCCCGGGGCGTGCTGCCGGCGCTCCGGCTGGCGGGAGCGCGCCGCGTGCGCGCCGGGCGGCTGGTGACGCTCGCCCCGGAGTACACGAGGATCCGCCGCGTCTTCGCCCAGGTGCGGCGCCACACCGCGGGCGCCGCGCTGGGGTTCGGCGACATGACCGTCGCGGAGGTCGCCGCCGTCACCGGCCTGGCACCGGACGCGGCGCGGCGCGCGCGGCGGCGCGAGTTCGACGAGCCGTTTCTGTATCGGACGGACGAGCGGCGCTACGCGCGCCGCGTCGCCCGGCTGGTCGCGCGGCACGGCCTGGTCGTGACACGCGGCGGCCGGCTGTGGCATTTGCACGGCCTCACGGACAAGGGGCTGGCCACGCGGCGCGTGCGCGAGCTGCTGCAGGGCGTGCACGGCGCGCTGACGATCATCGCGCTGGGCGACAGCCCGCTCGACGCGCCGCTGCTCGCGGCAGCCGATCTCCCGATCATCGTCCCGCAACCCGGCGGCTCGCCCGACCCGCGGCTGCGGCGCCGGCTGCCGCGGGCCCGTATCGCGCCCGCACCCGGCCCGGCCGGGTGGGCCCGCGCCGTCACGCGCGCCGTGCGGGAGCTCGGGGTGTCTGGCTAGAGATGGGAGATGCGGCCGTACCCTTCGTCGGTCGGACTCGTCAGCTGCCGCTCCAGCACGGTTTTCGCCAGGTCCCGGGCCGCGTAGCCGAAGGCGAGCGCGGCGGCCAGCCCCACGGCGCCGAACGCCACGGTGAACGTGGCCAGCACGATGTTGCGGCCGATCCCGACCTGCTCGAGCGCCACGGCGACGGTGAACAGCAGCACCAGCACCTGGACCACCGTGGCCAGGAGTCGGGCTCGGGCGACCCCGGCGTTCACCGCGGCGAGCAGCGTGGCCCGCTGCAGAAAGGCCGCGGCCAGGTAGCCGAGCAGCAAGATCAGCAGCGCCGCGAGCACCTGCGGCAGGAATACGAAGAAGCGCGACACCAGATCGTTGACCGGCGCGATATTCAGCGCCGCGAGCGAGAACATCAGAAACACGAACATCACCAGCCAGAAGCCGAGCCGCGCCGCCGACTGCGCGGGCGAGCGCTGCACCCCGGCCGCGCGCAGCGCCGCGGTCACGCCGCGGTGCTCGCAGAAGCGGTCAAACCGGGCCAGCCGCAGCAACACGCCGAGCGTCACGCGTACCGCGTACGCCGCCACCACACCCAGCAGCAGCACCACCAGCATCGCGAGGAAGTTGTTGAGCAGGAAAGCGAGCGCGAGGCTGGCGAATTGGCGTAGCGGCCCGAGGATCGCGTCGTTCCAGAAGTTCGCATCCATCAGCGGGTTCCTCCCTGAATGGGCTCCGGGCGCTTGGCGTTCCAGCACTCGAGCAGGTACGGTTTCATGGACTCGAACAACCCACACAGCGTCTCGATGTCGGCTTCGACCGCGTCGGCGCCGTGGTCGGCGGTCTGGACCACGAAGGCCGCGGTACGGCCCAGGTACAGCGGGATCAGCGACCGCAGCAGATGCTCGCGCACGACGCGGCGGTAGTGGTAACCGGCGGCCGCTTCGTACACGACCCGAACCCACAGCTCGGGCGGAAAGCTGAAGGCAGCGGCCGGCGCCCGTGCGAGCTCCGCGAGGGTGTCGCAGGTGGCGGGTCGGAGAAACTGGCGCCAGATCGGCATCAGCTCATCCACGCCGGTGCGGTACATGTCCACCATCCGATCCACGTTCACCGCCACCGGCTCGACGCCGATCGCGTATTGGAAGCCGAAGGCGGGCACGGGCTCGCTGCCCCCGATCGCGGCCCAGGTCGCGCCGTAGCGGCCCATCAGCTCGAACACCGTCCCCACGACCTGGGTGAACATCGCGGTGAGGTCGGCCCCGGGGTCCTTGGTGTCGTGGATCTTCGCGCCGAGGTAGGCCTGGCACACCTGGTCGCCGTCGGCGATGGCCCGGGTGGTCATCCAGACGTCGATGCCGTAGCGGGCGACGTCCGACTCCCACGCGCCGGGCTCGCGCAGCAGCCGCGACGCGTACGCGCCGGAGAAGCCGAAGTCGCCGCCGATGGGCTGGCGGACACGCCGCCCATACAGCGCCCGGGTGAGGGGATAGACGATGCTGTTGGTGATGGTCCCGTCGTACTTGTGGCGCGCGTACAGCGGCGCGACGAAGCCCATGCCGCGCTCCAGCACGGGGCCGATCAGCAGCTCGATCCATTCGGGCGAGATGCTGCGCAGGTCGCTGTCCACGACGGCGCACGCCTTCGCCCCCACCAGCTCGGCGACGCGAAAGATGGTGCGGAAGGCGCTGCCCTTCCCCGGGATGCCGAGGTAGCCGGTGGTCACGCGGTGCAGCGGCTGGCGGCGGTGATCGACCAGCAGGGTGGAGTGGTGGCCGGCGTCGGCCTGGAGTACGATGTCGGGCGTGCCGTCCTTGGAGCCGCCGTCCGCGTTCACGAGGACGCAGGGGAGATGCGGGTAATACTTGTCGAGCCCCGCGCTGACGGCGCGCACGACGTGGCCCACCGTGCGGGCGTTGTTGAAGCTGGGGATGCCCACCAGGATGTCGGCCCGGCCGATACGCTCCAGCTCGCGCGTCAGTTCGGAGCGGAGCAAGCCGTCGCGCGTCATCTCAACTCGGACAGGAATCGAGGACACCGTGGATAAGCCAAGATGGACCAGGGCGACGGTGAATTCAACCCGACGCGGCTTCACTCGCCACCGCGATCGAGTCGTCCCGTGTCTGCGGTGTGCGCGCCGTGAGCTTCACGACCGTCGCCCGAGACATCGAGGACTCCCTTGTCGGCTGGTCCGCGGCAGGGTTAGGTTGCTCGCGCACGAGGAGAGGTGGCCGAGTGGCTGAAGGCGGCGGTTTGCTAAACCGTTATAGGGCCTAAAAGCCTTATCGGGGGTTCGAATCCCCCCCTCTCCGTAGGAAAGACGAATGTCCAATGTCCAATGTCGAATGCCGAATGCCGACATCGGACAGTCGACACCTTGCAACCATCCGTGGGTCCTCCTCACTCTGAGCTCATGAGCAAGGAGGTCCCTATGTCTCGAAGCACCGGGATAGTCGTCACGTTGGCGATCGCGGCAGTTGCCGTGGCTGGTCTCTACGCGCTGTCACAGAAACGCCCCGCCCGAACGCCGACCACCGCATGCGGGACCGAGAGCGCCTCGGGATGCGCCCCGGAGTCGAGTCGCGTCGATCTCGCCACCCCGACATTCTCGAACCCGACCAGGATCACGAACCGGCTGTTTCCGGCGAGTGAGGTCGATCAGACCCTGCTGCTGGGCACCGTGGACGGCCACCCGTTGCGCGTGGAGTACACCCTCCTTCCCGGAACCAAGACATTCGAGTGGAACGGCCAGCGGGTCGAGACCCGCATCGTCCAGTACGTGGCGTACCTGGACCGGCGCATCAACGAGGTCGCCCTCGACTGGTACGCCCAGGCCGACGATGGGGCCGTGTGGTATTTCGGAGAGGACGTTGCCGACTATCGCGATGGCGTCGTCGAGACCACCGAGGGAACCTGGGTCGCGGGCAAGGACGGTCCCCCAGCCATGATCATGCCCGCCCACCCCAGCGTCGGTGACGTGTACCGGGTCGAGAACATCCCGGGCGTGGTGTTCGAGGAAATCACGGTCAAGCAGGTCGACGTCCCCATCGACACTCCCCAGGGGCCCGTGCGTGGCGGGATGATCGGCGACCAGCTGCACGTGGACGGGAGCCACTCGGACAAGCTGTTTGCTCCCGGGTACGGCGAGTTTTCCACCGTGCGCGCTGGCGACATCGAGGCCGTATCGCTGGCCGTCCCGGTCGACGCCCGTCACACGCCCGCACCCGCCGAGCTCGAGACGATCCTGGCCGGTGCGACGAGCGTCTTCGAGACCGTAGGCGGAGAGAATTGGGCCGTTATCTCGGCGACCGTACAACGCTTGCAGACCGCCTGGAGCGCCTGGCGTGCCCGCGGCGACATCCCCCGTCTCCTCGAGGTGCAGATGACGCGCGCGCTCGCCGCGCTCCGTGGAGACGCCCTCCGGCCCGCGGTCGCCGATCGCAATGCGGCGGGCGCCCGAACGGCCGCGATCGACGTCGGACAGGCGGGACTCGATCTGCTGCTGCGCCATCGCCCCCGCGTCGAGATCGACCTGGCTCGGCTCGAGCTCTGGGCGCGTCAGCTCGTGGTGGACGCCTCCAGCGAATCCCCGGGGGCCACGGTGATCGGCGACGTGGTCTCCCTCGAACGGATCCGGGATCGCGTCGCCCATTTGGTGTCCCCCTCCGTCGCGGCCGAGCTCGACGCCCGGCTGACCGAGCTGCGTGCGGCGGCGATGGAGCAGGAATTCGTGGACGCGAAGGCGACCGCGGCGCGCATCAGGACGCTCGCGCAACAGCTCCAGCACTAGACGACCCGCCTTGTTGTGACCCGGAGGCGGGACTAGACTACTCGCCGCGCATGACCGTTCGCGTCCGCTTCGCCCCGTCGCCGACGGGATACCTCCACGTGGGCGGCGCCCGCACCGCGCTCCTCAACTGGCTCTACGCCCGTCATACCAGCGGGAAATTCCTGCTGCGCATCGAAGACACCGACAAGCAGCGCTCCACGGACGAGCACACGCAGGTCATTCTCGACGGGCTCACGTGGCTCGGGCTCGATTGGGACGAGGAACTGGTGTTCCAGGGCGCTCGGATCACGCGTCACCAGGAGGTCGCCGACCGGCTGCTGGCCGATGGCAAGGCCTACATGGAGGAGGGCGCGATCCGGTTTCGCATGCCGTCCGGCGAGGTCGCCTGGGACGACGCCGTGCACGGGCGCATCAGCTTCCAGGGCGCGGACCTGAAGGACTTCATCATCCTGCGCACGGACCGGACGCCGATCTACAACCTGGCCGTGGTGGTGGACGACGTAGACATGGCGATCACCAACGTGCTGCGCGGCGACGATCACATCTCGAACACGCCCAAGCAGATCGCCCTATACCGCGCGCTTGGCAAGCAACCGCCGGTGTTCGCCCATGTGCCGATGATCAACGGCGCGGACGGCAAGAAGCTCTCCAAGCGCCACGGGGCTACGGCCGTCGGCGACTACCAGCACATGGGGATCCTGCCGGCGGCGATGCGCAACTTTCTGGCGCTGCTCGGCTGGAGCCCGGGCGGCGACCGGGAAATCATGACCATGGACGAAATGGTGCAGCTGTTCTCGTTCGAGGGCGTGCAGAAGCGCGCCGCGATCTTCGACACGACCAAGCTCGAATGGATGAACGGCCAGTATCTCTCCACCGCGACTCCGGAGGCGCTCCTCCCGATCGTGGCGCCGCAGCTCGCCGAGCTCGGTGTCGCGGCCGAGCGGGACGCGATCCTGCGGGCGATCGGCGCCGTCAAGACGCGCTCGCGCACCACCCTCGAGGTGACGCGCCAGGTGGCGGTCCGGCTCGATGCCAGACACGTCGTCATGGACGAGAAGGCGACGAAGGAAATCGCCAAGGATGCGGCGGGCTTCACCGCGGGGCTCGAAGCCGCGGTCGCCGCGTTGCGCAACGTGGCATGGTCGCCCGAGGCGCTGGAGGAGGCCTTGCGGGCGCTGGCGGACGAGCGCGGCGTACCGGCCGGCAAGATCTTTCAGCCGATCCGCATCGCGCTCACCGGCGGGACGGTCTCGGAGCCGGTGAACGAGCTGTTGTTCGTGATCGGGAAGGACGCCGCTCTGCGCCGTCTCGAGGCGGCCGTGAAGCCCTAGGGAGTGCTGGTCGCCGTATCGCCCCGCTGGCGCCGTTCCGCGTCGCGCTCAGCCTGCTTGCGCGCCCGCAGCTCGCGCACGTAGCGGCGGAAGTCCTCGAGGTTTCTCGTTCGCTGCGCCGCCTGCATCAAGTCGGCGCGCATATCGGCGAGCCGGCGCTGGCGCACGGCCTCGTCGTAGTTCCCGGCCGGCAGCAGGCTCCCGAGCAGGAACAGCGCGGCCGAAGGAATCTTCACTCCGCCCACGTATAACCAGCTCTGATCCAGCCCCCATACGGGCTTCCCTTCCTCGTCGCGCTTCACCCAGGACGGCGGGCGGTTGGCGAGCTGTTCGGAGTCGATGATCATGTTGAGCGAGTCCACCATCGCGCGCAGCCGGGCCACGATCTGCGAATCGCGCGGCTCGCGATCGAGGTACATCGCATCGGCGATTTCAGCCGGCAGCGCGGGACGGGGACCGACCCACAGCCGGCCGTCGCCCGGGTTGGGCGGCCGGATCCACCCCGGCGGCTCGCGCGGCGCCGTCACCGATTCGGGAAGCACCGCCGCCGGCAGCCGGGGAGGGGGGGGGGGAGACTCGACCGGCTGGCTCGGCGGCACCACGGGCCCCGGCGTGCGGCCGCGACCCCCACGGGGGGTCGTGGCCTGACCCGGCCGCCCGACGGCGAACGGCGGCGACTCGGGCTCGGGCAGCAGCTGGACCATGGTCGGGGGCTGGGTGAAATCGAGGCGCAGCACGTACGCGAGCGTGAACCCCGCGATGTGCGCCGCCACCGCGATCCCCCAGGCCAGGAGCCCGCGCCGCCCTTGCACCATCTCAGACAGCGGCCAGCACCTTTCCGAGGCGCTGCGCGGCTTCCTCGAGGCGCGGGATCGCCACCGTGAGCGCGATCCGGAAGTACCCTTCCGCTCCGGCACCGAACGCGGTGCCCGGCAGCGTCACGACGCCGACTTCCTCCATGGCGCGGCGCTGGAACTCGGCCGACGCCAGACCCTCGGGAAGCGGGATCCAGAGATACATCGTGGCCCGCGGCGCCTCGATGTCGAATCCCTCGGCGCGCAGCGCCGCGACCGTCGCGTCGCGCCGCTCCCGAAACCGCTCCACATACTCCCGGCTCAGCTCTTCGGCGCGATCCAGGACCGCCGCGCCCGCCACCTGCACCGCCAGGAACGCCCCCGTGTCGATGTAGTTCTTGACTCTGGCCAGGGACGCGATCAGGTCGGGGCGCCCGACGGCGAAGGCCAGCCGCCAGCCGGTCATGCAGAAACTCTTCGACAGCGAATGAAACTCGACCGCCACGTCGCGGGCGCCGGGGACCTCGAAGATGCTCGGGGCCACGTAGCCGTCGAAGGTGACTTCGCAATACGGATTGTCGTAGGCGATGAGGAGGTCGTGGCGCCGGCAGAACTCGACCGTCCGCTCCAGATACTCGCGCGGCGCCACGGCGGCGGTCGGATTGTTCGGGTAATTGAGATAGACGAGACGGGTCCGTTGCACGACATCCGGCGGCAGCTCCTCCAGCTCGAGCAGGAACGCGGTGCGGGGTGTAAGCGCGTAGCGGGACGGCGTCGCTCCGGCCAGCACCGTCCCCCCGTGATACACCGCGTACCCGGGCTCGGGGACGACGGCCACGTCGCCGGGATCGAGCATCATCATGGCCAGATGCGCGATGCCTTCCTTGGAGCCGAGCAGGGGCTGCAGCTCGGTGAACGGATCGACGGTGAGCCCAAAGCGCCGCACGAGGTAGCGGGCCGCCGCTTCGCGGTAGGCGGGGTAGCCGATCTGAAACCCGTAGCGGCTCATCGCCGGATCGCGCGCCGCGCGGGACAGGGCCTCCACGGCGATGGGCGGCGGCGGAAAGTCGGCGTCCCCCGCCCCGACGTCGATCAGGTCGACGCCCTGCTGGAGCAGGCGCCGCTTGATCGCGGGGATGGATTCCATCGGATACCCCGGCAGCATGTCCAGTCGCTTGCTGAGTCTGGTCACGGTCGCGAGCTCCAGAAGTACCCTTCCCTCGTCCCTCTTCCCCCTTCCCCCAAATCTATCACCGCTGCTCCACTCTCGGCCGGAACAACGCCGGCGCCTGGGCGATGGCATCCACCGCGATCAGCATCCCGTCCCCGGGCAGCGCCTGCACGCCGACCACGGTGCCGGCGGACGGATTGCGCTCGGGGAAGAACTCCGGCGCCGCTTCCTTGATGATGGCCAGGTCCGACGGGCGAACGTTTACGACGTACACCGACAACTTGACGACATCGGAGGGCTCGTTACCGGCGATGCGCAGCACGAGCGCCAGATTCGCGAACGCCTGGCGGGCCTGGGCCCGCAGATCTCCCGGACCCACGAGCCGGCCCGCGCTGTCGAGCGGCACCTCTCCCGAGACATAGGTGGTGAACCCGAGACGGACGGCGTGGGTGAACCCGTCGAGCGCGGCCAGCGTCCCCGGATTGACGAACCGCTTGCCCGACGCGGGCTCCGCGCGACCCGGTGGTCCACCGCCGTATCCGCCTCCGACCGGCGTGCATGCCCCGATCAGCGCGGCACAGATCGCCGCGCACCACACCTCGTGTCCGCTGCGCATCGATTGATCTCCTGATTGTCAGGTGTCGTTTGATGATGCTCCGTGCGGCCCATCACCCGCGTTGCTCTGACGAAACGCGGGCGCCCAGGTCGTGACGCGCGAAGAACTCCTCGCACGCCTCCCGGATATCCTCCCAGTGACCCACCACGCGATCGGCGCGGGGCAATCCGGCCAGCACCCGCGCGCCATACCGCTTGGTGAGCACGCGCCGGTCCAACAGGACCACGGCGCCGACATCGGACCGGCTGCGAATCAGCCGGCCGAAGCCTTGCTTGAGCTTGAGAGCGGCGTGGGGGACGAGGTAGTGCGTGAAGCCGTCCTGCCCCTGCTGCTCCAGACGCTCTACCCGCGCGGCGGTGAGAGGTTCGGACGGCACCTTGAAAGGCAGCTTGGCGAGGATGAGGACGCGCAGGGCCCGGCCCGGCACATCGACGCCCTCCCAGAAGGAATCGGTGCCGAGCAGGATGGCGGAGCCGGACTCCCGGAAGCGGCGCAGCAGCCGGTCGCGCTGGTCCTCCCCCTGGACCAGCAGCGGCCACCGTCCCGCCGCGGCCGCCCGGAGCGCATCCGCGACGCTGCGCAGCGCGCGGTGGCTCGTGAAGAGGCAGAACACGCCGCCGTCCGACGCGCGGGTCAGGTCGAGCAGCACGCGGGCCACGGCGGCATGGTGGCCGTCCGCGTCGTCCCGGGGCTCCGGAACGTCGGTGGGGATGCCGAACAGGCATTGCCGCGCGAAATCGAAGGGAGACGGGAGGATTTCCCGCACCGCCACGCGGCCGGGCGGCAGGCCCAGACCCAGG
>Ga0187893_10002839_pt1 | contig 36944 bp, 32 predicted proteins | sample MA1701074metaG_FD_139574 | JGI IMG/M metagenome (GOLD analysis project Ga0187893, IMG submission 139574) | White microbial mat communities from a basaltic lava cave in the Kipuka Kanohina Cave System on the Island of Hawaii, USA - MA170107-4 metaG ... | reverse complement strand
TCCGACACCTGCCAACCCGGCTGCGACGTGTTCGACCTCAACCCCGACAACGCCCTAGACCTTGCCGACTTCGCCGCCCTCGTAGCGCTGCTTGGCGGGCCTCGTTAACCGCCCGGCGCGCCGGGATGCGCTCTCCGGGCGAGGTGTTCACGCCCCTCTTCGCCCGCCTCGGGCAACGAGTCAAAAACGTGGAATTATTCTTGCACACTTTCTAACCACTATGATTTCCATTTGAACCGCCACTTGTGCGGCGCTATGATGGGACGTGGAGGTGGAACCGAGAGCACGGTTGGCGGCCTCCTCCGGAGCCGGCTGTCCGAATTTCATTGAAATCCGTGCCAGCCTGTTTCCTGAACGTAGGGTCGGAGACATTGGGATGCCGGACCGCACAAGCTGCCGCGTCAGGGCGTTGGGAATTCCGCGCCGATGGCTCCGACCGTGCACGAGGTATTACCGGTTTTTTCCCGTTTTTCTTGTTCGAACTGGGCGGTCCAGGTTCGCCGCTGTTTTCGGGGCGGCGATCCTGAGTCCGTATTGCTTGGGTCAGTCCGCGGCACCCTTTCGTGCGTTCGTACCCCCCGACGACCGCGCAAAGGTGCGATGGCTAAGGGACATTTCGCTTGACTGGGAGTCCGTGGGTCCGTCCCGATCGGTCATGGGGACGGGCGGCGAGTCGGACTCCACCGCGGGATCTCTGCTTTCAATCCCGTGGGTCGTTTCATCAGGCGACGAGGTGCTTTCCGGGGGGGGAAGCATTGCCGGGGTTGTCGAGTGTCCCGGACCCGTCACTCGAGCGCACACCGACGCCAGCTTTACCGGCGGGTCTTACGTAATCCAGGCCGGCTTCGCCGAAGATGAAATCGCCGCCATCTCGTTTACGTTGGAGCCGTCTCAGTTTCCCATCACCATCCGATCGATCGAGTTCATCTTTGCGGCGCTCAATCTATCGGTGCAGGCGACCACTCTATACTCCGTCTTCATTTGGGAAGGGACCCCGCGCGATGGAATCCTGGTGGCGGCCTTCACTTCCGACGATCCGCAGATTTTGCCATTGATCATGCAGCCTCAAACCGGAGCCCAGGGCACCAATGTCCAAGTCGTCATCGATCCCGGCGATTCCGAGCAGATTGTCATTGAGGATATAGACGGCACGCACATGTTTAGCGTCGGCTTTCGCATCGACGAGCACAACGAACAGACGCTGAATCCGTGCATCTTTCCGCCGCCGCAAACCAGAAACTCGTTTCCCACGACCGATCTGACCCTGGCCGCGCCGAACGACAATTGGTTGTTCGCGCTCGACTGCCCTCCGCCTGCCTGTCCCGGTGGATGGAGGCGCTTCTCCGAACTGCCCCTCCTTTGCCGGCCACGGGGCGATTGGGTCATGCGTGTGGCTTACGAATGTACGCCGGCCGACATCCGCGGCGCGTGCTGCAACCCGGATCAATCTTGCGACAACGACACCAATCTCTTCGTCTGCCGAAACCTTGGGGGAACGTTCATGGGTGAAGACTCCCGCTGTTCCACCGTGGAATGTCCTGAACCCGTTGGGGCGTGTTGCGGGCCCGAGGAGAACGAATGCTACGATTTCACCGATGCCGAACTCTGTGGAAAGCTCGAAGGCCAATATGCCGGCGGCGGAACAGCGTGCGACGAAAACGTCTGTCGCGTGGGGGGCTGCTGTCTTTTCGACGGTAGCTGCCTGAACGTCTTGGCCGCCGGGTGCACAGCTGAGGGCGGAACATTTCACGAGGACGCACTTTGCAGCGCGGTAAACTGCCCGCAACCCCGTGGTGCCTGCTGCGTCCGGGGGCTTTGCGTAGCCAATCAGACCCGCCTTCAATGCGAGACCGCCGGAACTTGGAACGGCGCCAACAGCGTGTGCTCCCCGGCTGCGTGCGTCGTGGGGTGTCCTCCCGCCACCGTTCTGAATGTCAGTCCGGAGGCCTGCACGCTCGACGCCCGGCAGCATCACCGGCTCGACGACGACTCGCCCGCCGGACGGCAAGGCATCGGCTCCTTCGATGAACCGATCACGGTTCGCCTTAGTGCCAACGGAGCCCGTACTTCCTGTTTCGCGGTATACGAATCCACCGTAGAGCCCGGCTTCGGCCCGAACGACGTCGCTCTGGTTGAGGAAGAAACTCCGGGCGTCTATAAGCTGACGCTCAACCGCCCGATTTCCAGCCGCGCGGTCTCCACCATCGCATACAACGATATTCCGATCGTCAGTTACATTTCCCACCCGGCCAACGTCAATAGGAGCTCCCTAACCGACTCCGACGACGTTGAGGCCTTCTTTGCATTTCTCATGGGAGAAGAAACGCCACCATTCGGCATCTACAGCGTGGATGTGGATCATTCCGGCCATGTTAACCTGTCCGACGCGCTTCGCATTCTCGATCTGCTCAATGGCGCGGACGATTTTCTACCCTTGACCGGAACCGACAAGCCGAGCAACGCTTTTTGCCCGTAGAGTACGGCCCGCGACACCCCTTGCTTGACGATCCAATCGTGCCCCGTTGAAATGGGGTGGAGTCCGAATTCGGCCCGACCTGGAATGTGCGCTGACCCGTTGCGAGGTCGCCGACTCATTCGCATGGAAGGCGAATGATTTTCTGCGAATTGGCGCGGCGCGAATTCTGAAACTCAATCGGACGGACGTATGGTGATTCAACAGGAATGGCATGTCCAAACGCCCACCGGCCGCTGCGCGGCCACTCAGCGACCGATTGCCGAGGGCGATCCATTCTACGCCGTCTTGTTTGAGCAAGGGGATTCGTTTCGCCGGGCGGACTATTCGGTGGAATCATGGAGCGGTCCGCCGAAGGGTTGCTACTGCTATTTCAAGACGCAGATGCCGGTGAAATCGGCAAAGAGAAAGAAAGTTTTCGTCGATGACGAACTCTTAATCGAGTTTTTCCGCCGCCTGGAGTCCGATCCCGATCCCGCCCGACTGCAATTTCGCTTCGTTCTGGGGTTGATCCTGCTTCGCAAAAGGGTCTTTCGATTCGACGGCAGTTCTCGCGAAAACAATCAGGAAGTCTGGAACATGACCCTGATGCGGGATCGGTCCGAGCATCGCCTGATCAATCCGGAACTGACCGCGGACCAGACCGTGGCCGTGAACCAGCAGCTCGGGGCTATTTTGCACGGCGACATGGGGGAGTGGTCGGTCGAGGGGCCGGCGGGTGAATCCGCGGGGACGATCGCGCCGGGGTCGGCATGAATCGCGCGCCGATGCATGCGCCCATTGTGCGATATCACGAATCCATCGTTGTTGGCTTGCCCCCCATTCCGACGCGGCTTGGCGTGCTCGGTTTGCTTGCCATGGCCGGCTGTGTGACTCGCGATCCGCCCAAATACCCACTCGACCCCGTTCCCCTGGTCGAGGCCGCGGCGATCGTGAACGCCAACATCAGCGCTATTCCGGGCACCCTTCGCGCAACCGGTTCGGTCGACGGTCGATTCGTGATGCCTGAAGGCGGGACGCGTACCTATCACGCCGACGGAGTGTTGTTTTATCGTGCCCCGAGTTTCTTTCGATTCGATCTGAAGAGCTTCGGCGACACGCAAATGCTGCTGGGGTCCAACGCGAAGGATTATTGGTGCTATTCGAAGGCGGATGAGGCCACGGTGTGCGGCCGGCACGGCGTTGCCGAGGACCTGCCCGTGGGAATCCCTGCGCGGCCCGATCAACTCATCCACGCCTTGGGCCTCACACCGATTCCGGTGGCCGGCGCTCCCGCACCGCCCAGCTTAGTCGCGGGGGCGTCGGAAAACGTCCGCGTGGTTCAGCGTGTCGTGGACAACGTCCAGCAGCTTTTGTTCTTGGTCCAGGACGACGAGGGGCGAGTGTTGATTGAAAAGGAATACTGGGTCGATCGCTTGGCCCCCTACCTCGTTCGGCGGGTGGTCTTCCGAAACGGCCACGGTGCCGTGGAGATGGAATCCGTTCTCGACGACTACCGTGCGCTGAAGGGTTCGGACTTGCAGCTTGCCCATCAAATGACCGCGGACTGGCCGGGGATCGGCGCCCAAATGCGCTTCGACATCCGTCAGTGGAGCGCACACCCGCAAATCGGCCCCACGGCCGTCCAATTCGCAACCCCGGCGGAATGCCGACGTGCCGAGGGTTCGGTGGGGTACGATCGGTAGCCGGTTGCGGAGCGCCGTGTGACTTCTCCCTTTCACCTGCGCGATGGTGCATTCCTTCGAGCCGGATACAATTCGCGAGGCGTCGCGATAATCGAAACGATACAGGCGAGACTTACGTGCCCATTGCAAAGGAAGGACTCCGCGAAATCGCTCTCGCCACCGTGGTGCTTGCGCTGTTGGCGGTTCTGGGGATATGGCTGTGGTGGCCCGCGGCGATCCCCATTGTCGTCCTGTGGCTCTGGGTCCTTTCCTTTTTTCGAGATCCACACCGAAAGCGCGACTTTGCACCTGCTGAGCTTTGTTCCCCCGCGGACGGGACGATCATGGACATTACGGAGCTCGCTGAGTATCCGCCGATTCACGAACCGGCCGTTCGCGTGGGGATGTTCCTAAGCCTCTTTAACGTACACATCAATCGAATGCCCTGCGCCGGAAAAGTTCTCTCCGTGTCGCACAAGCCGGGCCACTTCCTCGACGCCCGCGACCCACGCGCCGGCGAGCAGAATGAGTCTACGACGCTGGTTCTCGACCCCGATTGCGGATTGCCCGGTCCCGTGGTCGTTCGGCAGGTGGCCGGTCGGGTGGCCCGCAGGATCGTCTGTCACGCGGAATCCGGGCAGCACTGGCCGATCGGGAGCCGGTACGGGCTGATCAAGTTCGGCTCGCGAACGGAATTGGTCATCCCGCGCCGGGCCGGAACCGAGATATGTGTCAAGGTGGGGGATAAAGTAAGCGGAGGAATCACCGTGCTCGCTAGACAGACAACGACTTCACGAAATGCGGCGGAGGCACTATTGAGGCCGGAAGCGCGAATTACGGCAGGAGCGAAGCGTTGACCATCGAACGGCCCATGCCCCCGACAGCGTTTCGGCCTCGGCGCCGGCGATTGAAATCGCTGGCATTCCTGCCCAGCCTGCTGACCGTGGGCAACCTGCTCTGTGGATTCGCCGCGATTCACTTCGCCTTGCGAGCGATGCACGAATTCGGCGCAGGCATTCAGGATGAGCATTTTCGCACGTTGAACAGCGTGCAGCTCGAGCGAATCCTCCCCTCGTGGCTCTCGGTGGCGTGCGGATTGGTCCTGATCGGAATGCTCTTCGACTGTTTTGACGGACTGATTGCCCGCGTGACCTGCAGCATCACTCAGTTCGGCGCCCAACTCGATTCCCTGGCCGACGTCATCACCTGCGGAGCGGCCCCGGCAGTCCTGTTGGTCACGTTCATGACCCAACAGCTCGCGGGCGAGTCCATCCTGCCGTCGCCGGTCAGCGAACATTTCCTTGGACGGGCGACGTGGATTTCCGCAGCCGTGTATCTTGCCTTCTCCGCGATCCGGCTGGCACGCTTCAATGTGGAAAACGCCCGATCCGACCATGACTATCGCACGTTCCGTGGGTTGCCATCTCCCGGTGCGGCCGCGTTGATCGTCACGTTCATTCTCTTCCACGAACACGTAGTGCAAACTTCGCCTCTGGCGGCTGGAGTCGCGGTCTATGCCATGCCCGCGGTGGCGATTGCCACGGCTTTCCTGATGGTCAGCCGGATTCCCTATCGCCGCTTTCACCGTGCCTATCTCGTCGGCCGCAAGCCCTTCGGACATCTCGTGGTGTTCCTGGCCGTGTTCGCCGTGTTCTGGTCGTACAAGGCGCCGACGCTGCTGGTCTTGGTGGCATGGTACTGGGCGAGCGGGCCCGTGGAGTGGACGTTCCGGAAGTTGCGCGGGAGACGTGCCGCGTCACTCGTGCCGGAGTCCTCGCCCGTCGCCGAGGCAAGTACCGATTGGCGAATCGCCGGAGGAGAATAGGGCCATGGATCCTTGCCGAACATTCGGGAGCTTCTGACCCCTGTGGCAACTTCCCCTCCTTCAACCGTCCGCGTCCGGTTCGCTCCCTCGCCGACGGGGTATTTGCACATCGGCGGGGCGCGGACGGCGCTGTTCAACTGGCTGATTGCCCGCAAGACCGGCGGGCGGTTCGTCCTGCGCATCGAAGACACGGATCAAGCTCGCAATGTCGAGGATTCGCTGAAAAAGATCCTGGAAGATCTTCGATGGCTGGGTTTGCAATGGGACGAAGGGCCGGAGGTGGACGGGGAGTGCGGGCCGTACTTTCAAAGTCAAAGATTGGCCCAATACAACGAACATGCCCAAGGACTTGTGGAGTCGGGGCACGCCTATTTTGCATTGGAGACGCAAGAAGAGCTTGCCGCCCTTCGCGAAGCGTCGCAAAAACAAACCGGCGGATACCGATACCGGCGGCCGAACCCCTTGCCCACATTGGAACAGGGCCGCGCCGCGCAGGCGGCCGGTCGGCCGGTGGTTGTACGTTTCAAAATGCCCGAAACGGATATCACCGTCCACGATGACATTCTGGGGCCGGTGACGCTGGCCGCCGATCAGCTTGAAGATTTTGTGATTGTCAAAGGCGACGGATTCCCCACGTATCATTTCGCGTGCGTCGTCGATGACGAATTGATGAACATCACACACGTTCTCCGCGGCCAGGAACATCTCATGAACACGCCCCGGCACGTCGCCTTGCAACGGGCCTTGGGGTTTCGCACGCCGCGATACGGACACATGCCGGTGATCTTCAACATGGACGGCACGAAGATGAGCAAGCGCGACAAGGAGCGGGCGATTTCCCGCGGCGAGCGCCCGCCGGAGATCGACGTTCACGATTTTCGAGTCGCCGGATACCTGCCCGAAGCGATCATCAATTTCATCGCCCTGTTGGGATGGTCCGCGGGGGACGATCGCGAGCATTTCGACCGCGACGATCTTGTCGAACGATTCACGATCGAGCGCGTCGGGCGCACGAACGCCCGCTTCGACCGTGCCAAGCTTCTGGCATTCAATACGAACTGGGCGGCAGGTTTGTCCGCGGAGCGACTCCTCGCTGCTTTCCGGGACTTTCTTGCCATCAACCGGCATGTCGCCGCGGCCCTCGACGATCCGACCTTGGCGGCGATTCTCAAGGCGTGTGCCGGATTCCGCGTGTTTGCCGACGTGATCGAGAAGTCGAAGTTTCTCTACGTCGAGGATTCTGCCCTCGAATTCGACCCCAAGGCCATGCAAAAAGTCCTTGCGAAAGACGGCGGAGCGGGATTCAAGATGCTTCGCCTATTGGCTACGCAGCTTTCCGAACTTCAATGCTGGTCGGCTGCCTCGGTCGAAGAACTGGTTCACTCGGTCTGCGAACAGCAGCAAACCAAAATGGGAAACGTCGCTCAACCGCTGCGAGTCGCCGTGGCCGGCACGACGATCAGCCCCGCCATTGGGCAGACGCTGGAGCTGCTCGGGCGTCAACGATCGCTGGCCCGCGTCGATCGCTGCCTGAAGCTCGCCTCATGAATTCCGCTCAAGATCAATCTTCGCGACACCGCCCTTGCGAATCGACTTGCCCACCAAAGTGAACATGGCCGAGGCGAACAGACCCATCACAACGCAGCCCACCCACACCGAGCGACCGCCCCAGCGGCTCATGCAAAGCCCGCCCAACGGTGCCCCGATCATCATGGCCAGGGAGTAGCACATCGAGAACACTCCCTGGTATCGGGCACGCTGGTTCACGGGCGCCAAGTCGCTGACGATCGCGGGCATCAACGGCGATTGCACCATCTCTCCGATCGTCCACACCGCCACGGCCAATCCGAATCCAAACGCGCTGGTCACCATCGACTTCATGCCGAACCCTACCGCGGTGATGAGCGCGGCCAGAGAGATCATGGTTCCTCGGTTGAATCGGGTCACGACGGAGGTGGTGGGCAATTGCAGCACGACGATCATGGCCCCGTTGACGGCCATGACCGTTCCGTACACCGCGGTCTCCATTCCAAGCTGGTTCAAATAGAGAGGAAAAGTGGACATGGCCTGCATGTAGGTCACGGCGATTCCGAACGAACCCAGCCAGACCCCGACAAATATGTGATCTTTTGCCATTTGAAGCAGCGATTCGACCAGCGAAACGTCGCCGCGATCCGCGCGGGCCGGCGGGTCGCCTGGAATAGAGTCCCGGCCCTGAGAGCTCGGGAGAGTAATCAAAACGAGCTTCTTTCTTGTCGGCAGTGTCTCGTCGGTCGAGAAAAGGATGAGTACGCCGAAAGCGGCCGCGGTAGCGGCGTCGAGCCAGAAAAGCACTTGGAATGAGTGTTGGGCAATGAGCCCCCCGATGGCCGCGGACACGGCGAATCCGAGATTGACCGCGACATACATCAGCCCAAATGCCTCGGCTCGGCGCTCAGGCGGTGTCACATCGGCAATCATGGCCGACACCGCGGGGCGATACATTTCCGCAATAAGCGCCAGAGCAAAAACAGCAACAAGAATCGCCGGCCGAGACGTGAGGAAACCGAATAGGGCGAGTACGATCGCGGCGCCGAACATGCTGCACAGCATGACCCCCCGGCGTCCCCAGCGATCGGCGAAATGTCCGCCGGCCAACATCCCCGCCAGGGAACCGGCACCGTACACCCCGAACGCCCACGTGGCGAAACGGACACCAAGCTCAAGTTTTCCTTGAAGATAGTTCGTGAGGAACGGAAGAAGGAAGGTCCCCGCTCGGTTCACAAAGGCACCGAAACAGAGAAGAAACACCGACCGGGGAAGTTGCGAATAGCTATTGAACATCTTGTCGGGCCAATCCCACGGAAAGCCGTCTGGAACGGAGGAGACCGATTCCGATCATCCCCGCACCCGTGACCAATCCCAATAGCTGAAACGCCCACGAAGGCGGTCGCCTTATACGCGGGTCTTCCGCCGTTTCGCAAGTACGTTCTGGCCGGCACTCCCAGTTAGAGGAGAATCCGTCCGGTTTCGTGGAGTCGACAGGTTTCGACGAAGCCCGGCTTGACCCCAATGCGGCGATTCATCACAATCGTGTCACGACGTTCCAAAACAAAGGTAGAGAAGGAGAAACGGTATGTTGCGGAATTGGATTACCCGTTTGATGTTCAGCCTCATCGCGACCGGAGGCGTTTCCGTGTGGGCGGATGACGCACCTTCGGTGGATGATATCATCGCCAAGCATGTCAAGGCGATCGGCGGAAAAGAGAAACTTTCGGCACAGAAGTCCCGCAAATTATCGGGCAAGACGATGATGGGCGGCGGAGCGATGGAAGCACCCACCTCGCTTGAAATGGAGCGGCCGAACCGCTTTCGCGTCGATTTCACCTTTCAAGGGATGACCGGCACACAGGCCTACGATGGAAAAACCGGTTGGTTCATCATGCCCTTCGGTGGCAAGACCGATCCTGAGAAAATGTCTCCCGAAGACATGAAGGAATTGGAGGACCAGGCCGACATTGACGGCCCGCTCGTGGACTATAAAGAAAAAGGGCACAAAGTGGAATTGATGGGCAAAGAGGACGCCGACGGCGCTCAGGCCTATAAGCTCAAGGTCACGAAGAAGAGCGGTGACGTCGAATACCATTTTGTCGACGCCGAGCAATTCCTGGTTTTGAAAGTGAAGGGCAAGCGTTCGATCCAGGGCACGGAGGTGGACTTTGAAACCGTGTTCGGCGACTACAAACCGGTGGAAGGCGTGATTCTGGCTCATTCGATCGAGAACCGCGGCGGGCCGATGGGAGGAGGAATGGTGATGACCATCGAAAAAGTGGAAGTCAATCCCAAATTCCCTACGGATCGATTCGCCATGCCCGAACCTAAGAAGGAAGAGCCCAAACCTGGCGAAGGCGAAAAGAAGGATTCGGGAGAAAAGAAACCGGAACCTGCCAAACCTAACTGAACGACGTCGCGCAAGGCGCGAGCGCGAGGTTGCGGAGGCTTTCGCGCGTGCTCGACTCGTTCTACGTCGACCGGAAGTTAATGAGTTTTCGTTCAGCCTGCCCCGCATCCCGAACGTGCGGATGACCTCGGTCGGCTGAAAAGTTCCAGGGTTGGAGTGCGCGCCAGGGTCGCAAGCGCTCCGAAACGGATCATTCACAATAGGATAACCACGATGTGCTTCAGGAATCGCTTTGTCGTTGGTCTGGTGCTGTGGACAACCGTTTGCGTTCAGGAATCGGTGAAAGCAGAGATTAAGGTCGATTCCGGAACGTTTGGCGGTCTCGAAGCCCGTTGCATCGGCACGGCGACCACCAGCGGGAGAATCGCCGCGATGGACGTCATCGATCGCGAACGCCGAATGATCTACGTCGGGGCGGCAAGCGGCGGAGTCTGGAAGTCCGACAACGGCGGAACGACTTTCAAGCCCGTCTTCGAGAAGCACACGCAATCCATCGGCGCGATCGCCATCGACCGGAAGAATCCCGATGTCGTCTGGGTTGGAACCGGCGAGCCCTGGACACGAAACAGCGTGTCGGTGGGAACCGGAATCTACAAGACCGCGGACGGCGGTGAGGAGTGGGAATTCAAGGGCCTCAAGGATTCCGAGCGAATTTCGAAGATTCTGATTGATCCGACCCACAGCGACACGGTTTACGTTTGCGCGGTCGGGCATTTGTGGAATTCCCACGAAGAACGAGGCGTATTCAAGACGACCGACGGCGGAAAATCGTGGGAGAAGATCCTGTTCGTCAATGCCGACACCGGCTGCGGCGATCTCGCGATGGACCCTCAGGAACCGCAGATTCTTTATGCCGGCATGTGGCAACACCGCAGAAAACCCTATTTCTTTACCTCCGGCGGACCGGACAGCGGCTTGCACAAATCGACCGACGGCGGAAAAACCTGGCGGAAGATCACCAACGGGCTACCTCCCGGCGACCTCGGCCGAATTGCCATCGCGGTGACGCCGTCCCGCCCGAATCGCGTGTACGCCACGGTCGAAGCCGACAAGACCGGCCTGTATCGCTCCGAAGACCTGGGTGAATCCTGGCGCTGGGTCGGTACCACGGGAAACGTAGAGAGCCGGCCGTTTTATTTCTCGTTGCTCGTTGCCGACCCGAAAGATTACAATCGTGTCTACAAGCCTGGCTCCGGCCTCTCGGTGACGACCGACGGAGGAGATACCTTTACCGGCATTGCCGGTTCACCCCACCCCGATCATCATGCCCTGTGGATCAATCCAAGCGATCCGGACGAGATGTTTTTGGGAACCGACGGCGGCGTTTATTATTCGCAAGATCGCGGAATCCGTTGGATTTTCGTTCGAACACTTCCCGTGTCGCAGTTCTACCAGGTGGGCTACGACATGGCCGACCCCTACAACGTCTACGGCGGACTGCAGGACAATGGGACCTGGACCGCCCCTTCACGTTCCCCGTCCGGTGTGCAGAACAAGCATTGGGACAACATCGGATTCGGAGACGGGTTTCATGCCTACCCGGATCGCAAGGATCAGGACATCGTGTACGTGGAATGGCAGGGCGGACGTATTCAACGAATGAAGAAATCCACCGGCGAGTCCAAGGACATCAAGCCCCTTCCGCCGGACAAAGACACCAAGCTTCGGTTCAACTGGAACTCGCCGATCCACCTCAGTCCGACCCGTGACGATTGCCTGTACATCGGAAGTCAGTTTTTGTTTCGATCCCGTGATCGGGGAGAAACCTGGGAAAGCCTCTCGCCCGATCTCACCACCAATGATCCCGAAAAGCAGAAACAGGGTGAATCCGGCGGACTGACCGTGGACAATTCCACGGCCGAAAACCACTGCACGATCTACTGCATCAGCGAATCTCCGAAGAATGAAAACGTGATCTGGGCGGGCACCGACGACGGAAACCTTCAGGTCACGCGAGACGGCGGCAAATCGTGGAAAAACACCGTGGGCACGGTCCCGGGTGTGCCCAAGTGCACGTGGGTCAGTTCCGTGGAGGCAAGCCGTCACGCCGAGGGAACGGCCTACGCGACGTTTGACGGACACACGTTTGGCGACATGAAAACCCATGTCTTCAAGACAACCGATTTCGGCGAGACCTGGACTTCACTGGCGTCGGACGCCGTGGAAGGCTACGCCCATGTGATCGCCGAAGACCTCGTTCGGCCGGAACTCTTGTTCCTTGGAACCGAGTTCGGACTGTTTTTCTCGATCGACGGCGGCGTGCAGTGGGCACGATTTGAAAACAAGTTCCCCAAGGTGGCCGTTCGGGATATTGCCATTCACCCTCGCGATCACGATCTGATTCTGGCGACGCACGGCCGCGGAATCTGGATCCTGGACGACATCACTCCGCTGCGAGCCTTGACCCGCGACGTTTTGGATTCCGAAGTGGCGGTACTCCCGTCGCGGCCGGCGGTGATGCAGATCCCGGCCAGTTCGCAGGAATTCGGCGGCGACGACGAATACTTCGGGCCGAATCCCTCGGGCGGAGCACAGATTGCTTACTACCTCAAGACGCGCCATCTCGTGGGCGATTTGAAGGTGGAGATTGTCGACGCCACGGGCAAGGTCATGACCACGTTGCCGGGAGGGAAGCGGCGGGGAATTAATCGGGCCTCGTGGACCATGCGGAGCAAGCCGCCCAAGGTTCCCCCGGCCTCCAGCCTGGTCTCGCAGCCCTTTTCGTTCTACGGACCGGCCGTTGCCGAGGGATCCTATACCCTTCGAGTTACCAAGAGCGGTCAGTCGTTTGAAGGCAAGTTCACGGTCGTGCCCGACCAGCGGGCGGGATACACCACGGAAGACAAGAAACTTCAGGACGAGACCGTCATGAAGCTTTACGACATGCTCGGGCGCCTGACCTATGTGGTGGATACCCTCTTGGATGCGCAGAATCAGGCCAAAGAGCGTGTCAAAAAAATCGGCGAGGAAAAGCCCTTGGCCGCGAAGGCCAAGGCGCTCATCGATGAACTCGAAAACTTCCGCAAGACTCTGGTGGCCACGAGAAAGGGCGGAAGTCTAGCGGGCGAAGAGCAATATCGGGAAAAGCTCACCGACCTCTACGGCGCCGTCAACGGGTTCGAGGGCCGCCCGACCAATTCGCATCTCGCGTACATGGAAGTCCTGGGCAATCAATTGACCGAGATCGAAAGCGGGCTGGAGTCCCGCCTGGGAGCTCCGCTGGAAGGTGCCAACGCGGAACTCAAGCAGGCCGGTGCGGAACCGATCAAACGCCTGACCAAGGCCGACTGGGACGCTCGGCAACAAAACGACTAACCTGCGGACTTGCCCGGAGGGCGGCCTCTTGGTGCCTGCGTCACGGAAGGTCATGCGTGTCGGGGGCGTTGGTCACTACGAACCAGTCTTGTTTGTTTGAGTCCTTGCTCCCCTGTACAACACCGATCACGGTAGTGCGAAGGGCAAGGGTTTCGACAGCGTGCTCGTAGTTTTCGCGGCGCAAAATCAAGTATACCGGCTGCGTGCTCCGCACGATTTCCAGCCCCCGCTGAAGGGCCATTTTCTCGAGGGCCAGTTTCTGACTTCGCCGATTGAAGATGCCTTGGCTCACGATCTCCGCGGCATCGATCATGTGTTCTGATGCCCGATTATAATAAAAGCTCAATCGAGCATCCGGTCGGGCGTCTGCCCAGAAAACTCGCGAGCTGCGCGGCACGTGATTTTCGTCCAACATCGACGCAAGTTTGGCGACCTTGTCGAGATTGTCGATTTCCTTTGCGGCACCGTACCAGATGGCATGGAAAGCCAGGGCACTCACGGCCGCGGTGAGGATCAACGCGTGCGAACCGCGCCCTCGTCGATATGCCTGAAACGCCGCGGCCAGTAGAATCGAACCGATAATTCCCACAATAGCGACGATGGCCTTACTGTGCGGTGCACGCCATTCCTCCCGGGAAATCCACATCCAAAAAGCCGCCGGCGCGGCCGCGGCCGAAATCGCCAGGCCGATTCGAATCGGCCAATTCGTCTGCCTTCCCCGGACCGATCGGCGATCAGAAAGAAAAAAATGCTGCGCCACCACGGCGACCAGCAGAATCAGGCCGGGCGTCGCCGGGAGAACATAGTAGGGCTTCTTGAACTCCATCAGCGACATGCTCAACACTCCGAGCAGCCCCCATAAGCCGGCGAACAACAGCGGCCGATGCCATCGGGCGTAACGGCGCATCCAGGGTGCGGCCGCGGCTTCAATGACCAGAAAGGTCCACGGCAGAAGAAGTCCACCGACGATAGGTATGTAGAACGCGATCGAACGATGCCGAGTATCCGGGTAATCGCCCTTCGCTCTCTGCAAAAATTGCCAGTTCCACAGATCCCATGCAAAGGGATAGCGCTTCGCGACCGCCATCATCCAAGGGATGAAAACCAAGGCGAAAAGAAGAATTCCCGGGACAAACCAAAGCCTCGCAAAGACCGCGAGCGTGCGTGGGCCAAGACTTCGACGAAAGAGGACAATCGAGGGTAGCAATCCCCTGAATCCACGCCGTGCGACGACGCGCAACGGACGATGGACATACCACCAAACGGCCAGGGGAAACCCGACGAGGGCCACCGGGACCGGACCCTTGGCGAGCATCGCGAAACCGAGTGCGAGATAGAACGTCATGCTATGGCAAAATCTCCGTAGGCCGGACTTGGCCGTGGCCGCGAACCAGAAATGGTAGTACGCCCAAACGCAACAGAAAGTCAACGGCATTTCGGCTGTGGCGTTCGGCGCGTAAAGCAAAAAGGTTACGCTTGAGCCGGCCACCAGCGCCGCAACTAGACCCGTTCGCCGGTCGAACATGCTCGAGGCCAGTTGCCAGAGCAGCACTACGGCACCAAACGCGCAAAGTGCCGAAGGCAGGCGCGCGGCGGCGGCCGTCACCGGCAGCCCGGTTACCGAATCGTTGTCGAACAAATACGAGCATGCCGCCACCAGCCAGAATGGCAACGGAGCTTTCCGAATGAATGGCGTTTCGAGAAAGTGCGGGACGAGCCAATCGCCGGACAACCGCATCTGCCGCGAGGCCTGGGCCACGATCGCTTCGTGGTCTCCCAACGCCGGCCCTCCCCAAACACCCGCCAACGCATTCCCCAGGAATAGACCCATGGCGACCAATAGGACGACCGTGCTCGGACTCCGGGATCGGCCACAAGAACCAGCGGTTTGGACTGGGATGGGTGCGGACGGATTCGAAAGTTCAGATGGAGCGGACCCCGAGCCTACTGCCAACGCCATGGACGGGAATAATCCAACCCGCCGGGTCAATTGTCAATGCGGCCGCGACGAACTACTTCGTAGTGCCTCGCGAGAATTCCCCGCGACTGATTCCCTACGCCGCCGCTCGAGTAACGCGAGCATCGCGAATGCGCGAGAGAAGGACGCCCAACTCGAACAACAGATAGATCGGAACCGCGAGCAGCAACTGCCCGACGAGGTCCGGCGTCGGGGTGAGCACCGCCGCCACGGTCACGGCGATCAAGGCAACATACCTTCGTCCCCGCGACATGGTTTCGGTTGGCACCATTCCGGTCCACGTCAAAAAAAAGACGACGACGGGCGTTTCGAACGCCACGCCGAACGCCAGAGCCAGCGTAAGCACAAACGAGATATACGGGTCCAGGGCAAACTGGCTTTGGATGATCGATCCGCCGGCGCCGGGCTCCGTGGCGATGGAGCGCAGTCCGCCGGGCGTCTTGATCACGAAACGGCCCGTCCGCGAATGAAACCAGATATCGCCCACGTCTCCGTCCGTCGGGATCGAATCCACCACCCGCAATCGCTCATGAAGCTCCTTCGACCCTTCCGGCGTTTTCGTGGTCGTCTTTTCGGGAAGCAGCCAGCGCTGCACGCCGACGGGTGTCAGATCGGGCACGGGAAACGCCCGGTTGAAGACGATGAAAAACTGGAGCATGAGCGGGAGTACAATGAAGTAGAGGAACAAAACACCGACCGCGAAAAGCGCCACCGAAGGCCAGACCAGTGCCTGCACAAACTTGCGCTCCCGCGGATACAAGCCGACCGAGACAAATCGCCAAAGTTGGTGAAGAACCCACGGCATGGCGGCCAACAGGCCGGCCAGGAAGGCCACTTTCATGTAGACCATGAACGTCGAAGGTGGAGACAGCGCCTGAAGCTGTGGGTTAAAACCGTGGGCAGACTGAACCACCAAAAGGGGCCACAACAAGACCTTGAGAACATGGTCACCAAAATAGAAGGCCAATGCCGTACCGCCTGCCACACCCACCAGGGCGCGGATCACGCAACTGCGCAACTCCTCGAGGTGGTCGCCGAAGGACATGCGCATTTCACCGATCGGGTCGGACTCGACGAGCGCGTCGTTGGGTTGCGCCGAGGATTCGGGGAGGGTGCTCATCGGTCGGATTGTAAGAGGAGAGTCGGACGGAGGCATCCGGGCCCGTCTCCGCTATGGATTTTCCGGGGCGGCCAACTCGTTGGAATTTTGCCGAGTGGCGAGCAGAAGCCGCGGCAATGGCAATCGCAGAACCGTCGGTACGTTGGCGTTGCCCAGAAGCGAAGCGCCCTGCCGCGACTGCCACCCTCGGTCGCAAGGGTTGGAGTAGGAAAAATGAACTTTCCATCGATCGCCGCCGACATTCGCTCCGGCCTCGCGAAACTTCCGTTGCAACTCGAACACGGAAATCCGGGCAATCTCCAACGATTCGCCGGAATCGATTTGCTTCAACCTCTCCGCATGAAAATCCCACCAAACCTCGCCTTCCACGTCCGCGGCCCGCGCCTCAACGTGTTCCGCGTCCTTCTCGAATACCCATTTGACGGTCGCAAAGGGCGCGGTTCGACCGAAATTCAGGTTAAGGATCACCGGTTGATCGGAGGTATTGACCCACCGCGCGATCAGGTCGCCGCCGTGTCGTTCAAGTTCCACGAGGCCCGGCTGGCCGGAACGCGAAACGGTCTTAGGGGCCGATCGGTTGACCCTCAATCGGGCAGTATTGCTGGTGACTCGGCCCACTCGATGTTGGTTCAATACTTCGTCGTCCCAATTGGGGATGTAATCAACTACGACGGAGTAGTCGCCCTCGTCCAAGGTCGGGTACCTCGCCCATCCGCGATTGAAGGCGGCCAGGCGCACCGTCGCGGTTTTGCCCGCATCGAGCATGACCCCTCCACCTGCATTCAGTCGCACATGAACCGCGGACGCCACATCCGGTTCGGCGGAGATATCGTCCATGCGCAGGTCGACCTCGACGCCGGAGGGCCCTTTGACCAGTAGATAATCGGCGAGGTCCAGCATTCGCCCCACTTGGGCGGATTCGGACGTCGGCACCGGGGTCGAGCTCCGATCGTCGATGGAATCGAAAAAAGGAAGTCTCGCGGGGACCGGCGATCGGTTGTGCAGGGTCACGACGAGAGTCACAGGACGGTCCCATGGGACATTCGTTTCGGAAAACTCGAGGGAGATTTCAACGCCCGAAAGCAGAATCTGGTCGAGCAGGGAGAGCAGGTTTCGGGCGCGGAGCGCGGCCTCGAAGTCGGGTCCCTTGGCCGCTTCGGTCAGTTGCGGTCGGGCCGCGGCGCCGATGGCGCACAAACGCCGTGTCGCGAACGTCCGCGTTTCGTAGGCAGAGTCAGCCAGTTCCATGATTCGCGTCGCGATTTCGGCCGAGGTAGCCGGGCCGAGCAACGGACGCGCATCGTCCGCGATGAGACGGTCGCCCGGCACCATCGTCAAGCCCAGCGCCACATCGATCAGAATCCAAGTGGATCGTGAGACTCGCTTGCAAGTGGACACGACCGTATTCTCCGCCAAGGCCCGTATCTGGAACCGGTCGAGCAGCATGAAGGCCCGCAGTTCGTTGCAGCCTCTCCTTGGTGTGGCACGGTCTAGGACCGGTACTCCGGGCCTATGCCGTGGAAGCCGCGATTGTTCCCGTGCCCAAGCCACGCAAAACGCCACCCATTCGCCGCACGGCCATCCTTCACCTTTCCCATCGGCGTTCAGGCCACGGCGGTGTAGACCGGGCCCCACCAAAGCGGTAAATCGCCGGCTCCTTCCCCAATCTCCCCATCACACCCCTACCGAGCGTGCCCTTCTCAATTTAGCGCCGATCGCCGGCCAGCTCAATGTTTCGGGGGATGTCAGGCGAGCACAACGGGAGGTATCTTCGTCGAATCGCGGGATTCAATCGGCGTGAGCCGGTGTTCCGCCGATCGCCGGGTTTCGAAAGGCCCGGCGCGGCATCCAAGCAATGCAAGGTGCCCCAGCGTGGCCGATTCCGGTCTCGGATATGTTTCGTTTGCCATGGTCACGTTCTCGGCGGTCTTTTTCGTCGTCGATCCGTTCGCGGTCATACCCATGTTTCTCTCGATCACGGCCGCGGATTCGCCCGCGAGGCGCCGGGCCACGGCGTTGAAGGCCTCGATTGCCTGCACCGTGACGCTGCTCGTGTTTTCGGTCGCCGGCGGGCTCATTTTCAAACTGTTCGGCATTACTATGGGAGCGTTCCGCATCGCCGGGGGGATTCTCTTGTTTCTCATGGCCCTGGACATGATGCGGGCTCAACGGTCGCGAGTCCGCACGAGTCCCGAGGAGGAAAGTGAAGGCGTGGAAAAAGCCGACGCGGCCGTAATCCCGCTGGCCATCCCCATGCTCTCCGGCCCTGGGGCGATCGCCACCGTCACCGTGCTGATGAGCAAAGCCGGGGGGTCGGTGGTGCGCGTCGCCATCGTCATTGCCACGATCGTGCTGACCGGTTTCCTTACCTTCATCCTGCTCCGCGCCGCCACCGTGCTGGAACGTACGCTGAAGCAGACGGGGCTGAACATCCTCAACCGCGTGATGGGCCTGATCCTCGCGGCCGTTGCCGTCCAATTCGTCGTCGGCGGGATTCACGATGTGCTGCCGCAGATCCGCGGGGAGTAGTGCAGCGATGCCGGAACCAGACGAACGGCGGATTGAAATGCGACCCGCCGATTTCCTGGCGGCAGGATCGTCTCACCCATGGCAGAGTTCTTCACGAACCAATCGTCGAAAGATGATCGCGAACCACGGCGTGTAGAATTCCGGCCGGGCTTCGAGGTCCTGGGTCAGTTCCTCACGCTGGGCCCAGCGCCATGCACTGACCTCGTGCGGATTCGGGCACGGGTCGCAGTCGTAGGTGCCCAGCAAAACGTGGTCGAGTTCATGCTCGGTCAGACCGGATACGGGATCGGCCTCGCGATACAAGAGGGTGAAGGCTTCGTTCAGCGGAGCGTCGAAACCCATCTCTTCCATCAATCTGCGGTGTGCGGCTTCCAAGACGTCTTCGTCGACGCGCGGGTGTCCGCAGCAGGCGTTGGTCCACAGCCCGGCGAAGTGATACTTGCCCAATGCGCGACGCTGCAGCATGAGCCTACCCTGCGAATCAAAAATGAAAACGGAGAATGCGCGGTGGAGTTTTCCGCCCTCTTGATGAGCGCGGAGTTTTTCTTCCGAACCGACGGGGCGATTGCGCTCATCCACGAGCACCACGCGCTCCGCGTCGCGGGGAATCCCACTATGGAGTTGAGGACCCATGCAAACGCTCTCCCGTAGGGTCGGCTTCGGAACCCTGACCGTTCGCAGCCGGCGACGTTGCGGAATGTAATCGTCTTTCGCGGATTTCGGAATAGTCGGCAAGCGTCCTGTCCAGCAAGTCACGATTGGCGACGAGTAGGGTGTACTCCAGGACGAACACGCAAACGTGAACCCCGAACAGCAACACCGCGGCAAGGAAATGGCCCCATCGAAACGCCCCGGTTCGCCAATGGGTGCCCGCGGTGGCGGCAACCAAAAGAATGGGCATCACCGCCGCCGCCATCAGAAAAGTGGATCGCCGCTTGATCCGTTTGGACTCCCGGAGCGGATCGAGGGCCATGCGCGCAAGATGGACGACCTGGGTGATCATTTTTCCGGTGACCGTGAGATACGTGAACGCCACGATCTGAATCAAGCAGGCCAGCAGTAGCGCGAAAAGACCAACCGCCGCATGTTGGTTCGAAGCGTTCTCCCCCTTCGCCAGGCCTAGCCCACCGGCCAGGAAAATGACGAGGATTTCGCCGATGGCCAAACATGCAAAGATTCGTGGCATGCAACGACACAGAACGCGGCGCGGGCGAAATCCTCCGACGGCAACGAAGGGTCACCGTGGCGTCCATCACCCGCGGTTTGGACTTTTCGCTTCCAATCGCAGCAATCGTTCGCGCCGGCCGGCCCTGAATTCATGGAATTCCTCCCCGACCTCAACGAAGCCGTTTCGCGAATAGCAACGGAACGCCGCCTCATTTTCGGGAAACACGATTAACGAGACACGTCGAGCTTCCAACCGGCCGAAGGCAAAACCCCATAGGCCGCGAATCAACCGCGCGCCGACGCCCCGCCTTCTTTGGTCAGGGTCGACGATGCAGTGTCCCAGCCACCAGTGTCCCCGCTCGGCCTGCATCGGATTCAATTCGCCGTAGCCCACCGGCCGCCTACGAGTTGAATCGTTGGCGGCATGTTGCGGGACTTCCCGTTGCAAAAACGGACCGCTCGTTCTCTCAGAAAATACGAAAGCGTGGCCGTCGGGCCGCTGCCAACCCAGGACCTTTTCGGGCGTGAGCGGCGGATCGGTAATGGGTGACAACCACCGGGCCTCACGTTCGTTTCGCACCCATGAACAAACCGATTCGGCATCGGCCGCCAAAAAAGGTACCAAGTGGAGCTTAGAGCTCTGAAAGGCCGATACGCTCATATACTCAAATCGGCATTCGGCAATCGAAAATCGGCATTTCGGTCAATTGCCCGAGACAGGAATCGAACCTGCACGCCCTTACGGGCACAAGCACCTCAAGCTTGCGCGTCTGCCAATTCCGCCACCCGGGCTGCCCTGCATACGGTAGCGTGCCAGGGCCGATCGTCAATCGTCCAAATACCGGCGGTTTGACTCGATCGGCGACGAATCCCGCTACACTCCCTAGAATCGCTTGAAATGGCCGAAATCGAACTTGACCTCCTCGATTGGCTGCATGGACGTAAGAGCCAAGCTCCTTCGGTTGAGCTAGGTATCGGCGACGACATGGCCGCGATCACCCTCCCCGAAAGTCGGATTCTGGTCGGTTCGGACATGATCCTGGATGGGGTCCATTTCGATTCTTCGAAACACGCGCCGGAACGCATCGGCCGCAAGGCGATGGCCTGCTGCCTGAGCGATTGTGCGGCCATGGCCGTCCGGCCGCTGGCGGCTGTCGTGTCCGTCGCCCTTCCGAATGGGATCGACCTCGCCTGGGTCAAGAAAATGTTCGACGGCATGTTCGCAATGGGATCGGAGTTCGCAACTGAAATCGTCGGCGGCGATACGACGACGTGGAATCACCCCTTTGCGATCGACGTGGCTATGACCGCCCTGCCGTACCCGGGAATTGAGCCGATTCGCCGCCGCGGCGCGAAAGTCGGCGACGGAATCTTCGTCACGGGCCCGCTTGGCGGCAGCATTCTCGGCCGGCACTTGAACTTCACTCCGCGTGTTCGCGAGGCCCACCGGCTCGCCACATTGCTGGGCCCCCATCTGCACGCGATGATGGATATCAGCGACGGGCTCTCCCTCGATTTGTGGCGCTTGTGCCGTGCCTCATCCGTCGGGGCGATTTTAGAGGAAGCCTTGTTTACCAAAGTCATCTCGGACGACGCACGGAAGCTTTCCGCGATCGATGGTCGAGCGCCGCTGGATCATGCCCTGAGTGACGGCGAGGACTTCGAGCTCCTTGTGGTGGCCGCCGCAGCCAAGGACGCCCCGGTAGACGTGCCCCTCTACCGCGTTGGCACGATTTCTCCATCCGGCCTCGCCATCGCGCGCACGGACGGGCGAATTGAAGACCTCCAACCTCGCGGATACGTACATGGATGACCGCTCCGTTTTCGAGATCGTCACTCGATCTCCCGGCGAGACTCTAGCTTTCGGAGAGCGGTTAGGCCGCGTCCTTTCCGGCGGCCTGGCCCTCGGCCTCGTCGGACCCCTTGGTGCGGGAAAAACGCAGTTCGTCAAGGGCCTCGCCGCCGGAAACGGCTGGTCGGAGTCGGCCTCCGTCACCAGCCCCACCTTTACGCTTGTGAACGAATATCCCGGCCGACTACACCTTTTCCACATCGACGTATACCGACTAAAGTCCCCCGCGGAGTTGGAAGCGATCGGATTTCACGAAATGCTCCGATCCGATTCAATCGTCGTCGTCGAATGGGCCGACCTCGTAAGCTCGTTGATGCCCGAAGATGCCGCGTGGATTGAAATCGTTCCTCGCGGTGAGTCCGAGCGGGCCATCAGGGTTCGGGCGGCGGGTTCATTGAGCGAGCAAGTTCTTGCGGAGGTTGCCGTCGGCTCGGATTGACACTTCCCGGCAGCCTTTCTATCGTCGCCCCAGCTTGTCAAGAAACGGAACTAGAATCGACGGGCGGCGACCGACGGACCTCCGCGCCGTCAAGATCACGCGGCGGTACACGCGAAACGCCCACGGCTCGGTGCTGCTTCGCGCCGGCGAGACCGTCGTGCTTTGCACGGCCATGTGGGAAAAAGGCGTCCCCGATTGGAAAGCCGAGCAAGGCGGCGGCTGGCTGACGGCCGAGTACGACATGTTGCCCGGCTCCACCGGAAAACGCCGGCCACGCAGCAGGTCCAAAATCGACGGACGGACCCAGGAAATTCAAAGGCTTATCGGGCGATCGTTGCGGGCCGTCGTCGATTTGGACACGCTCGGCGAAAACACGGTTTGCGTCGATTGCGACGTTCTTCAGGCCGACGGCGGGACACGAACGGCAAGCGTGACCGGCGCCTTTGTAGCGCTCTCCGACGCGATTTCGTTTGCCCGACGTGAAGGAAAGATCGAAGGCGACCCCATCCGCCAGGCTGTGGCCGCGGTGAGCGTCGGGCGGGTGGACGATCGGCTACTGCTCGATCTGAATTACGAGGAAGACGTCCGGGCCGAGGTGGACCTGAACGTGGTCATGACCGCCGACGGGCGCTTCATTGAAGTTCAGGGCACGGGCGAGGAAGCCACATTCACCCAGGCCGAACTGGATCGAATGCTCCGCCTGGCCTCCGGCGGGATTCGCAAGCTCGTCCAGATTCAGCGGCTGGCGCTGAAGAAATGAGTGTCCTTCCGGCAGGCATGCGTGATCACGATTGAGGACACGGCGGCAACCCAGGCGGCCGATAGAGTACGCGACACGAACCGACCCTCAGCCGGCCACCGGAGCAAGACGCATCCCAGGTTCCCAGAAGAGGCCTACGGCGACGCGGGACGCAGCCCTGCGAACGGGCGACAAAGCAAAAAATGTAGCCTACCGATTCGGGAGCGAAGTTTCAACATCGGAGGCCCTTAGGAAATCGAATCCGGTTTCGCTTGCAGCTCAGAAATCGATCCCGGCGCGCTCCCGATACCGGCAAAGCCCTATCGGGACCCGCGCTGTGCTTCGGCCTTGCTTGCAACTCAGCAGTTGGAATTCGTCAATTCAATACGGTCCCTTTTCATTCGCGATGATCACGCGTGCGGATTTGGGACCGATCCAAAAGTTGATCTCGCCCTTGTCATTGGCGAACTGGCGGCTCCCGTTCACGCGGAACACGTCCTTGGTGGCCGGCCTAATGTCGGGCGGGTCGCCGGGTTTGGGTTTTTGTTTCTCGGCGGCCACATAGGGAATTAAGACGCCGATCATCTTGCCGGGCAGGCTGGTCGGCACGATGGCTTTTCGTTTTTCCGTGCCATAGTTAATGAGCACGATCACCTCGTCGCCGGGCAACGTGCGAGCAAAGGCGAAGAGCTGATGCGGCTCGTCGGCGAGCACCACGCGAAACGATCCCTCCCGAATCGGGCGATAGTGCTCACGGCGGGAATGGAGCCACTTGATGAGTTCGCGGAAATCTTCGCGGTAGTCGGGCAACTTTTCCTTTGCTCCGGGCAAATCAATCCACCACATGGGGGCGCGGGCTATTTCGCCCATGCCATACATTCCGACTTCGTCGCCCGAAACCGTGAGCGGCGGACTCGGAAGCAAATATCCAAGAGTGGCGGCCAATCGCCATTGCGCGATCTGCCCTTCCGAGGGACGAGAATCGGGCCCCGAAGCCGCCGAAAGAGCAGCAGCATCCCCCGCACAAAGGCTAAGCGATCGATAATCGGAAACGGGTGACAGCGAAAGCGTCGAGCCGCTTTCTCGAACCGGCTTTTCCGAACCGTAGATGCCCGTCAATATTTCCGCGAGAGTCTTCATTTCAAGCCGGTCCACCAGAAAGCCGGAGCGCAGTTTTCGTTGCGATTCCTGGGATTCGATGTCGCCGCCGAAAATCATGGCGTCGGGATTCAACTTGTAAACACGCTCCTCCCACAATTCCAATTCCGTTGTGGGAATACAGCCGCTTGAGGGCCGGAACCATCCGTCCACGCCATCGCCGGGGTTGCCGTCTTGGTTGGGATCCATCCAGCGAATCGAGGAAAGGATTCCACTTTCCTTGGCTGGATCGACTGGTTGATCCTGGGATTTCGAAGGTACGGGATCCAAGACGATTCGCAATCCCATGCGGTGCGCCTCGTGAAGGAATCCGATGAGGACTTGCTCCCCATCCGCCCCGGCGGCGCTGACGGACGCGGCAGGGCGCAGTTCTCCCGGCTCCCACACATTTTTCAGGGAAAGGACGTTGACGCCGAGGTCCTTGAGGTATCCGAGTTTCGCGCGAACACCTTGCAGGTCTCCTCCGAATGCCGATTTGCTTAGTTCGTGCTCCCTTGGGGGGCTTAGGGTTTCCTTGCCGGCGCGAACAGCGCGGACTTTGTCCTCGAAGTCAAACCACCCGGCCGTATTCGGCGGGTCATTGGCCCGTTCGCCGTTGAAAAAGCGCGGCACGTCAAATTCGTACCAGCGCGCGTCGCGAACCCAGACGGGTATTCGCCGCGGTGCCGGATCGGCGGCACCGTTAGATTTCGGAGGGATTGTCGCTCCATCTTCGACCGCTGCCTTTTGAGCCGCAGCCGTCGCGATCAGGCACAACACAAAGGAAGCGCCAAGCCCGCAAATTGTCCATCGATGGTTACTTCGAACTCGAATGGTCATGGTTCTGTTCTCCGCAATGCGACTGTCCTCTATCACTCAACGCCGGCCAGTCGTTGTCAGTTGAAAACCGGCCATTTCGAGGAGGCGATGGTTCGCCGGATCGGTTCTTCTGCTTTCGAGCAAGAGGACGATCATGGCGAACCAACTCGGGATGGCGGAACAACGGGCAATTCTGGTCCTGGTCCGACGCGGCGGCCCGTTGACCGCTCGGCCGCGTGAATGTGCGTGATACATTCGGCGTGGCTGATGAAGTCGCCGTTCGAGAAGTTGACGCGCGCAATGTTCAATTCAACACGGATGAGTCGCTCCAGCATGTCCGGAGACTCTGAAGCCGGACCGATGGTGGTGACGATCTTGGTCTTATGGCGTGGAAGTAACATGGGTTCAGTTGTGGTTGCCCGTTTTGGTTCTTCGCCGGTGCCCTGGGCCCGCGTTTTTCGATCCGAAGTCCTGCAGAACTACCTTGCAGAGGAGTCCGTCTTCAATTATCATCAGATCACTGCGGCATACTCCTCGCGCAAGCCCATCATACATTATCCGCTTCCGTCGAACGGGTCGATCGTACCGCCGTCGTTGGACGCGCCCATTGCCAGTCTCGGATCTCCGGCATGTCGTCGCCATACTGGGCGATGTAGTGCTTGTGGTCGATCAGCTTTTCGCGAATCGCTTGTTGTGCGTAAGCCGCTCGCTCCCCGAGTTTGGGAACGCGGTCGATCACGTCGCTGATGAGGCTGTAACGATCGAACTGGTTGCGTACGGCCATGTCAAACGGCGTCGTCGTAGTGCCCTCTTCACGGTAGCCGTGAACGTGCAGGTTCTCATGATTGGCTCTTCGATAGGTCAAGCGGTGAATGAGCCAGGGATACCCATGGAACGCGAAGATCACGGGTCGTTCCTTGGTAAAAATCGCGTCGAATTCCCCATGCAGCAAGCCATGCGGGTGTTCATTCGGAGCCTGAAACGTCATCAAATTCACGACATTCACGACTCGTACCTTGAGTTCCGGCACGTGCTTGCGCAACAAGTCGACGGCGGCCAGCGTTTCCAAGGTCGGGACATCCCCGCAACAAGCCATCACCATCACCACATCAAGCTCGCCGCCTTTGTCGTTGCTGGCCCATTCCCAGATCCCAAGCCCGGCGCTGCAGTGCTTGATGGCCTGGTCCATTGTAAGCCACTGGGGCGCCGGTTGCTTGCCGGCCACAACGACGTTGACGTAATTACAACTTCGCAGGCAGTGATCGGTGACCGAGAGCAAACAATTGGCGTCCGGCGGCAGATAGACGCGAATGATCTCGGCCCGCTTGTTCACCACATGATCGATAAACCCGGGATCCTGATGGGAAAAGCCATTGTGATCCTGCCGCCAAACGTGGCTGGAAAGCAGGTAATTGAGCGAAGCAATCGGACGTCGCCACGGGATGTGGTTGCAGGTCTTGAGCCACTTCGCATGTTGATTGAACATCGAATCTTCAATGTGGATGAAGGCTTCGTAGCAAGAAAAGAAGCCGTGGCGACCGGTCAGCAAGTACCCCTCCAGCCAGCCCTGGCACTGGTGCTCGCTAAGGACTTCCATCACTCGCCCTTCCGGAGAAAGGTGGTCATCCTCCGGGTAAATGTCGGCCATGAAGCAACGGTCAGTGACTTCGAGAACGTCGTTCCATCGATTGGAGTTGTTTTCATCGGGACTAAAAAGTCGGAAGTTCTGATTCTCCAGGTTCGATTTCATTACGTCCCGGAGGAACTTGCCCATCACGCGCGTTGCCTCGGCCGTTGCCGCGCCAGGTTGTGAGACGTCCACGGCGTAATCGCGAAAGTCAGGCAGAAGGAGTTCCTTCTTGAGCAGCCCTCCGTTGGCGTGAGGGTTCGCGCCCATGCGCCGAGGGCCCGTCGGCGCAAGCTCGGCCAGGTCGGGACGAAAACGGCCGCGAGAATCAAAGAGCTCATCGGGTCGGTAGCTCTTCATCCATTTCTCAAGTAATCTGACGTGCTGTTTCGTGCTCATATCGCCCATCGGAACTTGATGGCTGCGCCAGTAATCTTCGCATTTCTTGCCGTCAATCTCCGCAGGACAGGTCCAGCCCTTGGGCGTGCGGAGCACGATCATGGGCCAGGCGGGCCGCTTACGGGACCCGTTCTTACGCGCTTCAGTCCAAAACCGCTTGATTTCCACAATAGCCTGGTCGAGGACTGCGGCCATTGTTTGATGCATCTCTTCCGGTTCATGGCCTTCCACGAAGTACGGCCTATAGCCGTAGCCCTCGAACAGCTTCTGTAATTCGTCGTTCGGTATGCGTGCCAGGAAGCAAGGGTTAGCGATCTTGTACCCGTTGAGGTGCAAAATCGGAAGCACACACCCGTCGCGAGCGGGGTTGAGAAACTTGTTCGAATGCCAGCTTGTCGCCCACGGACCGGTTTCCGCCTCGCCGTCGCCGACCACGCAGGCAACGATCAAATCGGGGTTGTCGAACACGGCGCCGAAGGCATGCGATAGGGCATAGCCCAATTCGCCGCCTTCATGGATGGAACCCGGTGTCTCGGGCGCCACATGGCTCGGGACGCCGCCGGGAAAACTGAATTGCTTGAAGAGTTTTCGTAACCCATCCTCGTCACGCGTGATATTCGAGTAGAATTCGCTGTACGTGCCCTCGAGATAGGTGTGAGCGACGATCGCCGGTCCTCCGTGGCCGGGCCCCGCCACATAGATCATGCTCAGGTCGTGGGCCTTGATGATTCGGTTGAGATGGACGTAGATGAAGTTCAATCCGGGCGTCGTGCCTCAGTGGCCGAGCAATCGAGGTTTGATGTGCTCGCGCGTCAGTGGTTTTTTGAGCAACGGGTTGTCGAGCAGGTAAACCTGACCGACCGAAAGGTAATTCGAAGCCCGCCAGTAGGCGTCGATCTTGTGAACACCATCGCGGGAAAGAGGCCCGTGGGAAGCGTTTGCACGCCTCGCTTCCGCGGGGGCGTGTGCGGTTGGATTGCCCTTCAACTTATTGCTTGCGCGTTTCATTGTCCCTCTTCACTCCGAAAAGCGGCGTTCCAGTCGTTTCACTTTTTCCAGACGGCGCTGATGCCGTTCTTCCGCCGTGTATCGCGCTTCGAGAAACGATTGCACCAGTTCCAGCGCGACCGATTCGCCGATGATACGCCCTCCCAATACGAGGACATTGATGTCGTCGTGCTCCACACCCTGGTGGGCAGAGTAATGGTCGTGGCAAAGTCCTGCGCGAATGCCGGGAATCTTGTTGGCAGCTACCGACGCGCCGACCCCGCTCCCGCACACCAAGATGCCGCGCTCCGCCTTTCCGTCGCGGACGGCCAGTCCGACCGCTTCGGCGAAATCGGGATAATCCACGGGAGCCTGCGAGTGGGTTCCCAGATCACGAGCGTCATGTTGAAGTTCCAGAAGCAAAACCTTGATTCGCTCCTTCAGTTCAAACCCCGCGTGATCCGCCCCTACGGCAACCTTCATGGTGTTTGGTCTCCGAAGCTGATGTCGAGTGCCCGAGCCGTGATCACCGCATTTCCGTCGATCGGTACAAGCTTCTGTTTGCTGACCGCCACTTCGAGCGACACGTAATCGATCCGAGGGGGGTTCAGGGCTACCATTACGCCTTTGCGCCCCTCGGCGAGTGCGCGCACGGCTGCGGCCCCGAAGTTAAGGCGCAGCAGCCGATCGAGCGACGTTGGGGACCCGCCGCGCAACAGGTGCCCGAGCACCACGGCGCGAGTTTCCTTGCCGGTCAAATCCCGCAGTTGGTCGGCCGCGAGTTCACCTATACCGCCCAAGCGCTCGACCTGGCCAGAGGAGGCTTCGGCTTTGGTCAGGTGTCCACCGCCGACCGGTTTCGCACCCTCCGCGACGACAACGATTGCATGTTTTTGACCGCCGACCGTCCCGCGGGTCACATGCCCGGCGACCTTCCGGATGTCGAAGGGAATCTCGCGGATAAGTATGGCGTGCGCGCTCCCGGCAATTCCGGCGTGGAGCGCGATCCAACCGGCGTAGCGGCCCATGACCTCGACCACCATAACGCGCCGATGGGACTCGGCCGTGGCGTGCAGCCGATCAAGACATTCGGTGGCGAAAGAGACAGCGCTGTCAAAGCCAAACGTGACCACGGTGGCCTGGAGGTCGTTATCGATCGTCTTAGGCACTCCCACGATCGACATGCCTTTCTGACTCAGGCAATGGGCGATGCCGAGCGTCCCGTCGCCTCCCACGGCAATCAGGGCGTCGATTTGTGCATCTCGGAACCGTTGAACGAGCTCATCGGAGCGGTCTACCTCGCCGGTGGAGCCGTCCGGGTTTCGGACTTCGTACTTCAAAGGTTTTCGCGATTGGTCGTTCCTAGGATTGTTCCTCCCAGGTGTGCGATGTTCCGCACGCTTGCGCGGTCCAGGTGAACCAGCCCCCCATCCGCGTACTTCTCGGGAGCGAGCAGGCCCTCGAATCCATCCCGCACCCCGCAAACCTCTATGCCCTTTGCCGCGGCTGCATGAACTGCGCCATGAATGACGGCATTGAGCCCTGGGGCATCGCCGCCGCCTGTGTTAATCGCAATGCGCTTCATGCCGGTTGGGCCGCCCGCACGTCTTCGTTGACGCCGGATTCGTACGCTTTGAAGTTCTCACGGAACAAGCCTGCGAGCTTTCTCGCTGAGGAGTCGTACGCCGACTTATCCTTACATGAATCACGCGGGACTAAATCACCGTGCGCGATCGAGTACGGCACGGAACTTCGGAGCCTCGACCACAAGCTCGCGGCCGTCGATTCTGTATTTGGCATTTACGATGTAACCGGGCTTATTGACGATAGGCGTGTTTCCCACGACACGGTACGCTTCGTCCGCACGCTCGACCTTTCCATCCGGAAGCGTCCGCGTGGTGATGACTCGGCGATCGCTTCGAGAATCGACAACGAGGGAACGATGAGGGAGCGGCTCGTCCCTTGCCAGACTTGTCACCCGCCAACTCGTACCGGCCAACGCTGCGTTGTTCGGTACGGCGTTCTGAGCCTCGAGCCCTTTCGCTTCTTTCTTGTCCACCTCGTTCCCGATGATGTAGCCGACTCCGGTCCCAACGGCGGCGCCGATCAAAGTGGCCTCGGTGCTGCGTCCGACGGCCTGCCCGATGATCGCGCCAACGCCTCCGCCTGCCAGTGCTCCGATTCGTCCCTCGGTCGAACTATCGCCTGCCGCGAAGAGTGCAGCACACAAGGGGCCTATGAACATCGTAAGTTTCTCAACGATTCCTCCATTCGAGAATCAAGCCACAATGCTCATGCCGCCGTCCACGTAGAGAGTCGTTCCGGTGAGCCTCCGCGCGTACGGCGTCGCAAGATACGCGCAGGCAAAGCCGACGTCCATGATGTCAACGAGTTCGCCCACGGGCGCACGGGCAACCGCCTCGTTTAGGAGAAGGTCGAAGTCTTTGAGGCCCGATGCCGCCCGAGTCTTGACCGGTCCCGGCGAAACCGCATGAACTCGGATCTTTCGGGGTCCCAACTCGTATGCAAGATACCGGCAGCACGCCTCCAGGGCTGCCTTCACCGGCCCCATTACGTTGTAGTGCGGGACTACCTTGTTGGCTCCGTAGTAAGTCATGGCGAGCATGGTGCCGCCATCTTTCATGAGCGGCGCGGCCAGCCGCGCCATACGAAGGAATGAATGACAAGACACGTCCATCGCAATCGCAAATCCCTCCGCGGAACATTCGAGAAGACCGCCTCGCAAGTCCTCCTTGGGCGCGAATGCGATCGAATGGACGAGAATGTCCAAACGGCCCCACTCTTTTTGAATTTGGACGAAGAGAGCCTCGAGTTCGCCGGACTTCGAGACATCGAGCGGCAACAGGATAGGCGCTTCCAAAGACCGGGCGAGCGGCTCGACATACGTCTTGGCCTTCTCATTGAGATACGTAACTGCCAGATCTGCTCCCAGTTCGTGAAACGCCTTCGCGCATCCAAACGCAATGGAATACTCGTTGGCGACTCCAACGATTAGAGCTTTCTTGCCCTTCAAGACGGGTCGCGGAATCTCAAGAGCCATCCTCCCACTCCGTTACCGCAAGCCAAGGACGCTTGCCGTGTGCCGGGCAATCATAAGCTCTTCGTTTGTAGGAATAACCCATGCCGACACATGGCTGCCCGGGGCGCTGATCCGCGGCCCGCCCTTCTTGTTGTCTCCCTCATCCAGCTCGACACCGAGCCAGGCTGCGTCTCGGCAGACGCGGGCGCGGATGATCGCTGCATTCTCTCCGATACCTCCGGTGAAGACAATCGCATCGACTCCGCGCAGGGCCGCGGCCAGAGAGCCCAACTCGCGTTGCACGCGGTAAACGTACAAATCCAAGGCCAGTTTCGCCCGAGGCTCATCGCTCCCCAATAGCGCCCGCATGTCGCTGGAAATGCCGGAAACGCCCAGCAAACCTGATTGCGTATAGATCAGTTTCTCGATTGCTTCTGAGCTCATACCGCGCTGGGCCATCAGGTAGAGTACAACACCCGGGTCGAGTGAGCCGCTGCGTGTCCCCATCATGAGCCCATCCACGGCGCAGAAGCCCATCGTGCAAGCGACGCTGCGTGACGACTCCAACGCGCACATGCTGGCACCGTTGCCCAGGTGCAACACGACCGTTCGGCCACGCGCGGCTTTGCCGTCATACTCGGGCAACACGGACGCAACATACTCGTACGACAGCCCGTGGAAGCCGTACCGCCGGACACCCTCGTCGAAGAGCTCGAGAGGCAGGGCAAAAAGCTGCGAAATCTTCGTATTGGTGCGGTGAAACGAGGTATCGAAACACGCGATCTGAGGCAGTTGCGGAGCGCGCTCGAGGAGGAAGCAGATCGGCGCCAGATTGTGCGGCTGGTGCAGCGGGGCAAGCGGGATGAATTTTTCCAGCTTACGCACAACGTGCTCATCCACCCGCAACGGCGTGGCAGTCTCCGGCCCACCGTGGGCGATGCGGTGCCCGACGCCGACGAGGCGGTGTTCTTTCAATTCGCCGCGCAGATATGCGACGAGGTGATCCCGCCACCGACGCTTTCACCAGCATGTACTGCCCAGCGCGCAACGCGGTAAGCGCGATGACCAGTTCCGTCAGGTTCCCCAACGTCGCGTTGAGCAGTCCGCCAACCATGTCGCCGGTCTTGGCGGCGACGGACTCGGTCGCGTGGCTCAGCAATCCCGCAAGCGGCACGATGGCGAGTATCGAGAGCAGGAACAGCAGCGTATGCTCGTCGGGCTTGAGTTTATGACAAACCAATACCACCGGCACGAATATCAGCAGCCAGAAAAGCGGGTTGCGGCGGATTTCTTTCCCAAGCTGGTTCACACGATCGTCGTTATCCGCCAAGCGCAATGGTGATGAGGACCAGGGCGACGCCGATCAGCGTCAGTCCGGAGGCGATGCGAAGTGAACTTCCACCAACCATCCGTCCCCACCACGCCCCCAGCAGAAAAAGTTGCGTCAGCGCGACTACGTTGGAAATACGAACGGCGACCGTTGGACGTGCCACCACCAGAAACGGCACCACAACCGGCAGCGTGGCAAATACGATGATCAACGCGACGGCCACACCACCCAGCAGGTCTTCGCCCTGTACCTTCGGCGTGTCAGGCGTGCTGCGGCGAACAAGCTCCAGCACCCGACGATGAATTTGCCCTCGCTCTTCCGTCGTCGTCAACGCCATCAATGGATTCTCGATCTCGTCGCCGATGTGCTTCAGGGCGGCCGCCTCGTTCGGCGCGTTCAACACGTCGCGCGTCACCCTGGCCTGGCGGCCCCGTTCAAACAATTGGGAGAGCACGTACATCACGCCGTCCACGATTGCCCACGCGAGATTGCAACCGAAGATGCCGATGAACAGCGCATGGTTGTCGGCCTCTTCGCGGCCGAGCCGCACAGCGCCGGTGAATCCCAACGCCATGATGAGTCCAAAAAGGGTTTCTCCCAAGCGGTCGGCGGGATCAAGATAATGGCGGACAAAGGCACGCATGATGGTCATGCCGCAAGTCGATTGGAAGAGCGCATCCGTACGCAATCAGGGCATGCGGTCCGCGTCAATCATTTCTCCCCAATTCGTACGTTCTTTCAACTGTTCTTTGATCGACGCGGGCACCAAATCCTGCCCTTCGCGGAGCTCCCATCCGCCGCCGAGAGAACGATACAACGCCACCAGATTGAGGGCCACGGCAGCGCGCGTCGCGATCAAACGCGATTGCTCGGTCGCCAGGAAATCCTGCGTCGTCAGCACGCGCGTGTAGTCCGCGATTCCGCCACGATATTGCAGCTCAGCAAGTCCCACCGCCCGAGTCGCGGAATCCACGCTGAGCGTCAAGGTCAGGACCTGTTCCTGCGTTCCGAGATAGCCGGCAATCGCCGACTCGACTTCGCCCTGGGCGCGAAGAACAATACTCTCGTAATCACTGATCAACGCTTGAAACGCGGCGTCCTGAACTCGGATATTGTTCGCGATCCGCCCGTAGTTCAGGATCGCCCCTCGAAAGGAAGGTCCGACAAAGGCCTGAAGACTGTTCCCTCGCCACAAGTCGGAGAAATGCTCAGCCGACAAACCCAATTCACCCGTCAGCGAGAAACTCGGGTACAGGTCGGCCGTGGCGACTCCGATCACCGCACTTTGCGCCGCCAAAACGCGCTCGGTCCCGCGGATGTCCGGCCTGCGGCGGAGGAGTTCCGCGGGAATCCGCACCGCGATCGTCTCCGGAGCTGTGGGGATGACGCGGTTGGTGCCCAGGCGGTCGGCAAGATCCTGCGGCAGCAATCCCAGCAACACACAGAGCGTGCTCCTCGTTTGTGAAATCCGAGTTCGCAAATCGATGGCTTGAGCTTCGGTATCGTGGAGCAAAGCCGCGGCCTGCGCTGGATCAAGGCCCGTGGTCGTTCCGCCCTTGAACTTGGCATCCGCCAGTTCGAAGCCGCGCTTTTGAATCGCCACGTTGATTTGTGTAACGGTTAGCTGTTCTTCGAGCGACCGCAGCAGAACGTAATTGGTGGCCACCTCCGCTACGAGGCTAACGACGACATCGTCATAATTGGCGATCGTGGCAAGGATTTGGGCGTCTGCGGCTTCAATGCCTCGTCGGTACCGGTCCCACAAGTCCAACTCCCACGCCGCGCCGAATCCCATCTGCCAATTGTGAAAAGTGTTGTTGATGCCTGGATCGCCGACCACGCCGTTCGCCAGCGTCCCGAGGGGATTGGTCAGGAACCCGACGACGTTTTGTGCCCGGCTGGGGTCTAATGTCGCCGTTCCGGCGTTCTCGCTGACCTGGTTCCAGGACAAATCGCCGAACGCCTCTTGCTGCTGCGGGAAAAGGAGACCGAACGCGATGGCCCTTCGGGCCTGTGCCTCGAGCACCCGAACCCCGGCCGCGTGCAACGAGGGGTTCTGTCGGTAGGCGGTTTCGACCAGATCATTCAAGATGGGATCATTGAGGACTTCCCACCACCGCGTTACGACGGCCTCCCCGCGCTCAAGCGTGGGAGTCGCCGGGTCCATCCATTCGGCGGCGAACGGCGCGCGAAGTTCAACATAATTCGGCCCGACCTTGCAGCCGACCAGGCCGAATACGAAGAGCGGGACAAGTCCGCTCCCGATGATCATGCGCAAGCCGCGTTCGCGCAACCTCATGCGTGTTCTCCTGTCGGTCCCGCAACGGCCGATGGGGGTTGAGTTTTCTTGCTTCCGGTGAGCCAGCGGATGGTCGAATAGAAAACCGGTGTGAAGAAAATCCCGAACAGCGTCACGCCCACCATGCCGCTGAACACCGCGAACCCCAGCGCCACGCGCATCTCGGCGCCGGCCCCTTTGGCGAGAACGAGGGGCAATACCCCAAGCGTGAACGCCAGGGACGTCATGAGGATGGGTCGAAGGCGGAGCTTGCTGGCTTCGACGGTTGCTTCCGTCAGACCCTTGCCCTGATCCTGAAGCTGTTTGGCAAACTCGACGATGAGGATCGCGTTCTTGGCAGCCAGCCCGATGAGCACCACTAGTCCGATCTGGGTGAAGATGTTGTTGTCCATGCCCGCCAGCCACACGCCGCCGATCGCCGCGAACAGGCACATGGGTACAATCAAGATGATTGCCACCGGCAACGACCAACTCTCATACTGCGCCGAAAGCACCAGGAAAACGAAGACCGTGCCGAGGATAAAGACGAAGATGGCCGTGTTTCCCGCGAGCTTTTGTTGGAGAGCCAGCTCCGTCCATTCGTAGCCCATGCTTGCCGGAAGCTCGGTTCCGCACGTCCGCTCCATCAGGCCGATTCCCTGACCGGAACTGACGCCGGGAGCGGTTCCGCCGTTGATCTCAGCCGAAGGGTACATGTTGTAATGGTTGACGATGGCCGGGCCGCTCGTTTCCACGATCGACACGAGGGCACCGATGGGAACCATCTGTCCCTTGGGGTTGCGGACCTTCAATTGACCGATATCGGAAGGCTGCAAGCGGAAACGCGGCTCCGCCTGAACGTTCACCTGCCAGTTGCGGCCGAAGCGAGTAAAGTCATTGGCATACGCGGATCCCAGGTGGACCTGAAGCGTGTCGAAAATGTCGGTCAGGGCGATCCCCTGGCTCTTGGCCTGCGAACGGTTGAGATCGACGAAAATCTGCGGCTGATTCGCTCGGAAACTGCTGAAGAGCCCCAGCAGCCCGGGCTGGGCATTCCCCGAGTTGACGACATTGTCCACACTTTCTTGGAGCCCGGTGAGGCCGGTATCGGCGCGGTCTTGGAGTTGAAGTTTGAAGCCTCCGGTGTTGCCCAAACCGTCCACCGGTGGCGCGCCGAATACCGTGATGGCCGCTTCCTGAATCGATCCGAATTCCTTTCGAAATCCCGCGGCGATGGCGGGAGCCGACAGCTTGGGATCGAGTTTTCGTTCCTCGAAAGGTTTCAGAATCACAAACATGCCGCCGAGATTGGCGATGTTCGTGGCATTCAGGATCGAATAGCCCGGCAACGCAATGGTATGCGCCACACCGGGTGCTTCGATCGCCATTTTCTCCATTCGAGCGACGACCGCCTCGGTTCGCTCGAGGCTCGCCCCGTCAGGAAGTTGCGCGTTGACGAGAAGATACCCCTTGTCCTGTTCCGGAATGAAGCCTACGGGAACGGTGGTGAAGCCGAGGTACGTCAAGTACATCAATCCGCCGTACACCGCGAGGACGATCACCGCGACGCGCAGCAGTAGTCGCACGGCGAACCCATACCCGCCAATCGCCACGTCAAAACACCAATTGAATCCCCGAAACAACACGTCCAACAAACGGTTCACAAGACCACTGAGCAACCAACCGACCACGCCGCCGATGACGAATGCCCAAGCTCGAACGCCCCAATGGGCCGGCCCGCCGGTCTCGGGCGAAACCGCCTCGTCCGCGTGAGCGGCCGCGTGTCCGGGAGTCTCCAGCCCAAACATCGGAGCCAGATAGGCCGGCAGAATGGCGTACGCCGCCAGACCGAAAAGGATGACAATGCCCATGCGAGGGAGCACTTCTCGATGGGTGTGTGCAGCCTCGCCGTGGGCGTGCGGCGTAAGCAATAGGGCACAAAGTGCGGGACTGAGGGTCAGCGAGTTGAAGGCCGAGATGACCGTGGATGCGGCGATCGTCAGTGCGAACTGCCGATAGAACTGTCCGCTGATTCCGGCAATGAACGCCGTGGAAACGAAGACCGCGCTGAGGACCAGGGCGATGGCGATCAGCGCGCCCGAAACTTCCTTCATCGACTTTCGCGTTGCTTCCTTCGGGTTCAGGCCCGCGGCCATGTTCAGCTCACGGTGTAGGACTTCTTGCAGGCCGTCGGCTGATAATCGAACTCCGCCACCTCCTCGGCCTGAAGCCGGATGTTTTCGTAGCCCTTCTCGACCACGATCCGTTCCTTGACGTTCTCCGGTT
>Ga0187893_10002838_pt1 | contig 36946 bp, 21 predicted proteins | sample MA1701074metaG_FD_139574 | JGI IMG/M metagenome (GOLD analysis project Ga0187893, IMG submission 139574) | White microbial mat communities from a basaltic lava cave in the Kipuka Kanohina Cave System on the Island of Hawaii, USA - MA170107-4 metaG ... | reverse complement strand
GATTTTCGAGACGGGCCACAAACAGCGGGCCTTCTCGAAAATCCCCGGACCCCTGCGGAGGCTCATCCTCTGCGCCTTGGCGCCAGCCGCGTAGCTCCCAGAAACGGCAGAAGTCGAGCTAAGAGCCTATCCGAAAACCCTCGCTGGCTCCGCCCGGCTGCGCGGGCCGAGGGCTTCGCCGCTCCTCCATCGCCCTGTTCATGGTCAATACGGCTTCGGAGTCGCGGCTCGCCCTCGGCCCGCTCGCTCGGGCTCGGGCCGACGCGGGGGTTTTCGGATAGGCTCCAAGGGCACTCCGAACACCCGCGCGCCGGCCCGCCCGACCCGCTCCAGCACACCCTGGCGCAGTTCGCCTTCCAAGAAACTGCGCGCCTACTTGGGAGCCTCCGGCACGCCGGCATAGAACCAGCGCACGAGCGTCTCCAACTCCTCTTGCGTCGGCTTGAGCCGCGCGGGGCTGTAGCGCATCCCGGTCGCATCCCAGAAGGCGATCGGGTCGGCCACCTTCCTGCGGAAATAGAGCTCGGTGTAGAGGTCGGCGAAGCCTTGGCGGTCGAGCGGAGGGCCGCTCTCCCCGCCCCCCTCATCTCCATCGATCCTATGGCAGCCCGCGCACTTGAACTTGAGCATCACTACCTGCGCCCGTTCCTCCCAGTCTCCGCCTTCCATTCCGGCCGGCACGGTGGGGGACTGCGCCTCGGCCGACTCCTGCCCCAGCGCCTTGTAGGTGAGGTGCCACATCCAGACCGCGAGCGCCGCGACGGCGAACACCTCGAACTTGCGCAGGTGGGGGGAGCGCCCTTTGCCGATCCAGGGCAGCAGCGCGACCGCCGCGAGCACGACGGAGGGAACGACGACCGCGGGGAGGAACGCGCCGCCCGGCCAGTCGCGCAGGAGCTGGTTGATCCAGAGGAAGAACCACTCCGGGCGCGCGTCGGGGGCTGTGGCGAAGCTCGGATCGGGGGCGGGGCCGAGCGCAGGGGGGAAGAGCAGGCCCAGGAGCAGGGCCGCGGCGCACGCGGCGATGGCGGCGTAGGCGTCCCGCGCAAGGGAGGGTTCGCGCGCCTCCGGCGCGGGTGGCGCGCGCTCGTCGTGGCGTGTCGCGGGGCCGAGCCGCGCCCGCAACAGGAGAAAGCCCCCGGTGAAGGCGACGAGCAGGATCGGGAGCAGATGGACATGAACGGCGTAGAGCCGCACGAGGGTGGCGCTCGAAACCACGTCGCCGCCCAGGATCCACGCGCGCAGATGCGCGCCGAGGAGCGGGATCGAACCGGCGATCCCTGCCATCACCTCCATCCCGGTCACGGCGCGTTCGTCCCCGGCCAGGAGATAGCCGGTGTAGGCGAACCCCAAGAGCGTGAGGAAGATGCCCACGCCGCAGAGCCAGAGAAGGTGGCGCGGCGGCCGGTGGCAGCCGTGCCAGAAGAGCCGGAGTCCGTGAAGCGCGCAGAGAACCAGCGCGAGGGTCCCGCACCAGTGGTGGGACGAGCGGAGCAGCCTGCCTCCGAGGGCGGCGACGGAGGCGTGCGCCTCCTCCAGGGTGGGAGCGTAGAAGAACGCCAGCGCGATGCCGCCCAAGATGCCCATGGCCGCCACGGCCAGGGCCATGACGCCGAAGCAGGGCCAGCGGTCGGGGCGCGCGCCGGAAACGCGCCGCGGCTCGCCGCTCACGATCTCACCTCGACGCGGCCGTCGACGACCCGCGCCTCCAGCCGGTCGAGCGGGCGCGACACCGGTCCGCGCAGCGGCCCGCCGTCCAGGCCGAAGGCGCCGCCGTGGCAGGGGCAACGGAACTCGCCGCCCTGGGGCCGCACGCGGCACCCGAGATGGGTGCACTCCGCGCGGAACGCGACCACGCCGTCGTCGCGCCGCAGCAAGAACCCCTGCGCCTTGCGCGTGCGCCACCCTGCGCGCACGTCGTAGGGGAACGGGACCGGCGTCCCCTCGGGCAAGGAGTCGAGCTCCGCGACGCCGCGCCATCCGCTGCGTCGCCTGCCGCCCGCGTGGAACAAGAGCTCCCCCAACGGAGCGACCACGCCGAGCAGAAGGGCGCCGAGGCCTGCCTGCCCGAGCGGGTGGCGGAAAAACCGGCGTCGGGTGACGCGCTCTTCCACGGCGTCAGGCGGGGACGAAGCCCGCCTCCCGCGCGACGAGGCGCTGCTTGGTGAGCCGCACCTCTCCCGCGCGGCCGGCGACCACGCGACCGATGACGTGGGGGGTGGAACCGTGCTTGCGCGCGATGCGGCAGGCGGCGTCGACGTCGCTCTCTTCGAGGACGAGGCAGAAACCGACGCCCATGTTGAAGGTGCGGTACATCTCGGCCCACACCACCGAGCCGCACTTGCGGATCAGGTCGAAGATGGGGGGGTGGGGGGGAAGGGCATCGAGCTCCCAGGCCACCGGCGCCTGCACCCGCGGGAGGTTCAAGAGACCGTCGCCGGTGATGTTGAGCATCGCCTTCACCGCCAGGCCGCTCTGGAGCAGTTCCACGATCTCGCGCACGTAGATGCGCGTCGGCACGAGGAGCTCCTCGCCGACGGTGCGGCCCAGCTCCTGCACCCGGCTCGCGACGGTGAGCTTGCCGGCCGCAAAGAGCGCGCGCCGCGCCAACGTGAACCCGTTGCTGTGCAGTCCGGTGCTGGCGAGGCCCACCACCACCTGCCCCGGGGCGACCGCACGCCCGGTGTTGATCTTTTCGATCTCCACCAGGCCGATGGCCGTGCCCGCCAGGTCGAGCCCTTTCCCCGGCGCCTTGCCGCGGATGATCTCGGGCAGCTGCGCCGTCTCCCCGCCGGGGATCGAGATGTTGGCTTGTCGCGCCCCCTCGAGCAGGCCGCGCGCCACCTGCTCCAGGACGCCGGGCTGGAGTCGCTCCAGGGCGATGTAGTCCACCATGCAGAGCGGCTCCGCCCCGACGCAGATGAGGTCGTTGACGTTCATCGCGACGCAGTCGATGCCGATGGTGTCGAGCTTGCCCACCTCCTCCGCCACGAGCAGCTTGGAGCCGACGCCGTCGGTGGTGATGGCCACCGCGAGCGTGTCGGTGATGCGCACCGCGCTCGCGTAGTAGCCATGCTCGAGGAGGGAGGCGCCCATCCCCCTGCGGAAGCCGAGGGAAGCGGAGAGCACGCGGCCGAGCGCCGCCTTCTCGCGGTCCGCGGTCTCGGCGTCGACACCGGAAGCGCCGTAGGTGAGCCCGGTCATGGGGTCCTGTGTACCCCCCCCGCACGGCACCGTCAATCGCCGCGCGCGGAGCCGGGAGTGTGGCGGCAGCGCATAGGAATCGAACCTACCTACCGGGCGTAGCCCGGCACTACGGATTTGAAGTCCGCGGCGGTCACCAGACCTGCATCCGCTGCCGTAAGGTCGTGTGCGAACGCGCCAGTGTAGGCGGCGCGCGCGTCGCCGCAAGGGCGGGGCGTGCGCGCGGCCGTTCGTCGGCGGAATCCGGGGCGGATAGAATGCACGCGATCCGTCCCGCTGGATCGGGAGCCGGCTGGGGCGGCCCGGAGGAGCGCCATGGCTTATGCCACATCGCGCGCGAATGCCGTCTGGCCCGAGGGGATCCTTCCGTTCGTCATCCAGGAGGGTGATTTCAGCCCTGCGGAACGCAACGCCGTCCTGGGAGCGATCGACCGATGGAACCTCACCTCGATCATTCGCCTCGTGGCGCGCGGAACGGAGCCGGACTTCGTGACGTTCCGGCGCGCAGAGGATTCTTGCAGCTCGAACGTGGGCCGCGTCGGCGGCGAGCAATTCGTCGGTTGCGCTGTAGGGGAGGGCTTCGACGAAGGTAACGTAATGCACGAGATCGGGCATGCCGTCGGCTTCTACCATGAGCACCAGCGACCGGACCGCGACCAGTTCGTGCGCATCGTGGAGGACAACATCGTGCCGGGCAGGGAAACCGCATTCACGATCATCCCCGGTGGGATCCTGCTTGGTCCCTACGATTTCGAATCCATCATGCACTACGGCCGGAAGGGCTTTTCCACCGGCGGCGACACGATCCAGCCGCTTCAAGACGTGGAGATCGGCCAGCGCGTGCGCCTGAGCACGGAAGACCTCCGCGGCGTCTGCACGCTCTACCATGCTCCCGACTTCGTCGTCGCCTGGAGCGACGACCAGAAGGATACCGGGCGCGCGGAGATCCTTTGGGCGCCGCTCGTGCGATGGGGGAAGCGCTGCGGCATCCAGCAGGGATTCCTCGAGGCCGCCCACGTGAACCGTTCGTGGCCCTCGATCGGCCTCGATGCCCTGGGCAACAGCGTGGTGGTGTGGCAGGAGGCGTCGTCCGGTCTGGGCCCCTACCGCGTGCGCGCCCACAGTCTTGCGGCGGACGGCGGAGAGCGGTTCCCGGAGGTCACGATCGCAGACGGTTCTCGCAGCGGTCTCGCGGTTCCCCAGGTCGCCGTGGACGGCGCCGGAGGCTTCGTGGTCGTCTGGCAGGAAGTCACGGGATCGGGACAGCGCGTCATGGCCCGCGCGTTCGACGCCTTGGCGCAGCCCCGGATCGACGCGGTCCCCGTCGCCACCTCCGCCCTCGGAATCCCGGGAGGCCCTGTGGTGGACCTTTCCCCCGATGGAGGGTTCGTCGTCGCGTGGGGAAGGCTCGTGGAGGAGTCCCTCTCCGTGCATGCGCGCGCGTTCGATGCCGCGGGGAGGGCGCGCACCCCGGAGATCACCGTGGATTCGCGGCTCGGCGACCAGGATGTGTCCCCGCGCCTCGGCGTGGCCGGCGACGGCGGTTTCGTGGTGGTGTACAACGACAGTCTGAGCGAGGTGAAGGCTCGCGGATTTCACACGGATGGAACGGAGCGGTTCGGCGCCCGCATCGTCAATTCGTTCCGGGAGGGATGGCAACACTTGCCCGACGTGGCGGTCGCGACGGACGGGAGTTTCGTCGTGGTCTGGGGCGACGACCGCAACGAGAACCGCATGGGGCAGATCCGCGCCCGGGGGTTCGACGCCGACGGAAACGAGACGGTTCCCGATCGAACGATCAATCCGCGCGGCGGCGGCCACCAGGAGCGCCCGCGGATCGCGCGGGCCGGGGGCGGGCGGCTCTATGTCGTCTGGGAGGACGATGAGGACCGCAATGGCGTGTTCCAGGTCCACGCCGTGGGACTCGACGCAGTTCTGGGGATACTCTTCGACGCCGTCACCGTGAACATCGTGTCGGTAGGCCAACAGGTCCAACCCGCCGTCGCCGCCCGGTGACGCCGCCGCCGCGGCGCGCCCGCTCAGACCCGGGCCGGGACGACGGGCGCGCCGGTCGCCGCGGCGAGCTGTCCCAGCCGCTTCCGGATCGCCTCGGCGCTGTCCATCTCGAGCAGCCGCTTCGCCTCCCGCCGCGCCTCCTTGACGCGGATCGACGCGAGCACGGTGCGGAGCAGGGGGATGCGCGGGATGTGTACGCTCAGCCGGTCGACCCCGAGCCCAACCCAGAGCGGCGCGAAGAGCGGATCGCTCGCCATGCCCCCGCAGATGGCGACCGGCTTCCCGGCGTCGCGGCCGGCGCGGCAGACGGAGTCGATGGCGCGCAGGACCGACGGGTCGCAATGGTCGAAGTAGCGCGCGACGCGCGCGTTGGTCCGGTCCACGCCCAGGAGGTGCTGGGTCAGATCGTTGGTCCCCACGGAGAGGAAGTCCGCCTCCTCGGCCAATTCGCGCGCCAAGAGCAGCGCGGAGGGGACCTCGATCATGGCGCCGAGCGGCGGGAGCCGCCTCCGCACGTCCACCAGCCGTTCGCGGATCGCGCGCATGTCCTTCACGCTCGAGACCATCGGGACGAGGATGCTCCCGTTCGAGCCGCGCAGGGCGCTTAGCACGGCGCGGATCTGGGGGCCCAGGATCTCCGGGTGGTCCAGCAGGATGCGGAGCGAGCGGTAGCCGAGGAACGGGTTGGGCTCGAGCGCGCCCCCCAGCGCGGGCAGGAGCTTGTCGCCGCCCGCGTCCAGGATGCGGAAGGTGACCGGCCGCGGGGCCATCTCTTCGACGATGCGGCGATAGAGCAGCGTCTGGTCCTCCTCGCTCGGGAGATCGGGGCGGAGAAGGAAGGCGAACTCCGTGCGATAGAGACCGATGCCGTCCGCGCCGTTCGCGCGCGCCCGCAGCGCGTCGCCCCACAGGTTCACGTTGGCCTCGATGCGGATGCGGCTCTTGCGCCGCCCCTTGGGGAACAGGGGAAGCGGCGTCGCCTCCGCTCGCTCCAGCTCGCGCAGGAGCGCGTCGGGGGGATCGAGAAGCACCTCGCCCGTCGAGGCGTCCACCAGCGCGCGCTCCCCGTCGGCCACCTGGTCGACGAAGTCGCCCAGACCGACGACGAGCGGGAGATCGAGGGACCGGGCGAGGAGCGCGGCGTGCGACGTGGCGCCGCCGCCGCCCGACAGCACCGCGGTCACGCCCTCGGCGCTCAGCGAGACGAGGCGCGACGGCGTGAGCAGGGGGAGCACCGCGATGCGACCGCGCAGCCCATCGCCCCCTTCCGGTGCGCCGGCCTGCGTGTGGCGCAGGAGGCGCAATGCCAGGTCCTGCACATCCGCCGAGCGTTCGCGGAAATAGAGGTCCCGCATCGCCGAGAAGCGCGCCACGAGGTCTTGCATGACCCGCTCGACGGCATCCCGCGCGCTCGCCCCCTGCTCCACGGCCTTGCGCATCCGCCCCTCGAACGCGGGGTCCTCGAGGAACATGAGCTGGGCGCTGAAGACCAGGGCCGCCTCGTCGGCATTGCGCTGGCGCAGCCACGCCTGCATGCGCGTCAGTTCGGCGCGCGCGCGGTTGCAGGCGCGCGTCAGGATCGCGGACTCCTGCACGATCGTGCCCGGCGCTTCGGCCGCGCGCAGGGGGACGGTTCCGAGCCGCAGGATCCGACCCACGACGACGCCCGAGGAGCAGGGCGTGCCGACGGCGCGCCGCGCGCCGGGATTCGCCGCGACGGGGGCGGGGACCGTCTCCTCGCGGGAGAGGATCGCCAGCAACCGGGCGTTGTCCACCACCGGCGCGATCTGGGAGGCGATGGCCTGGAACGCGCGCACCTCGTCGGTGGTGAAGCTGCGCCGCTCCCGGGTCTGGACGCTCATCGCCCCGATGGGGGAGCCGCGCACGACGAGGGGGAGGGCCAGGAACGAATTGAAGGGATCCTCGCGGGTGGAGGGGATGTAGACGAAGGAGGGGTCGCGCTGCACGTCCTCCACGATCACCGGCTGCATCTCTTCGAAGACGCGCCAGGTGACCCCCTGGCCCTTCGCGAGGGTCGCCTGCCCGACCGCCATCGCGCTGAGCCCCTCGGTTGCCGCCAGGGTCAGCTGGGTGCCCCGCGCGTCCAGGAGCCAGATCGAGCAGACGTCGGCGTGCATCCGCTCCGCCACGAGCCGCACGACGCGGTCCAGCACGTCCTGGAGCGACCGCGCCTCGCCCACGATGCCCGCGATCTCGTTGAGCAAGAGCAGATGCGAGGAGGGCTTGGCCGACTCGCGAGGGGATTCGGGGTTCGTCATCGGTCGAGGTTGATCAGGACGGGACGCAACTTGGGGGCGTCGAAGCTTCCGCGGACGCCGACGCCGGGTTCCAGGCGCCGCAGGAGCGGGATGATGTTGAGGGGTGTGTCGATGTGGATCACTAGGTCCAGCGAGCCGTCGAGTCCCGTGCTGCCGCGCAGCGCGAGGGCCAGCGGCCGCCCCTGGATCCGGAACGGTTTGGGGGTTACGCGCCCGTCCGCGATGTCGTACTCCACCATGAGATTATCGAACTCCAGGGGAGCCCCCATGACCGCCTTGCCGAAGTGCCCCCCGATCAGGGGCAGGAGCAGCGAACCCCGCGCCACCACCTTGGAGAGTTCCACCCGACCGGACCCGGTGAGGGAGCGGCGCAGCGCCTCGAGGGCGGTACCCCGGCCGGCGAGGGAGACATTCCCGCCCACGACCCCTTCCAGGCCGCGCTCCTGCCGCTCGCCCGCGCGGAGCCGCAGGACCGGCACGAGGATGCCGATCGGGTTGCCCAGCCGTGCGTCGAGACGCACGCCGGAGATTTTCATCTCCTGCCGCCAGGCCAGGGTGGCGAGATTGAGACTGCCGGAGCCGGTGACGTCGCCCCCGTTCACCGTGGAACGCAGTTCCGTGATGGTGATCTCATCCCCCAAGAATTCCAGCTGCGCGCTGCCGGAGGTCCAGTCCAGCGCCGTGGTGCGCACCTTCCGGAACGACATCTGGCCGGCCCCGGTCCAGGGGCCATCCTCGCGATGCACCTGGAAGGTGGCGCGCACCGCCTCGATCGGCAATCCGTCCAGCGCCACCTCCTCCGCCCGAAGCGTCGACCAGGCGGTGAGGGGCGGTTGCGCGGTGCCGGCGGGCCAGCGCATCCCGGAGGACTGGTCCAGCTCGATGGAGCGCGCGCTCAGGGTGCGGTAGCGCGCCTCCTCGATGCGCGCGTGGAGCGATACGGTGGCGGACGGTTCGGGGACGCCGGCAATGAGCCACTCCCCCGCAAACGTCCCCTCCGCTCCGCGGAAGAGCAGGTCGGGCGAGCGCAGAGCGTCGGCGCGGAAGGTCCCCTCTTCGAGGGCGAGACGCGCCTCCTTGCCTTCGATCGGGCCGGAGAGCTTCCCCTCGATGCGCAGCGCGCCTTCGGCGGCCCAGCCCGGGAGGAGCTCGGGAAACGCGCCGACAACCGGGAGGAAGGTGAAGCGAAGCGACCCGCGCCGCATCCCCTCCGGCCCGGTGATTTCGCCGATGAGGGACCCCTTGCCCTGCGCCGCCTCGAACTCGCACTGGCGCAGAAGGATGCGCCCCGGCTCGCTCGCGGCATCGATCGCGAGTGTCGCGGTGCGCGACGCGAGCGGCCTGCCGTTCACGCGCAGCGCCAGATCACTCAGCGAGATCCGGCCGCGCAGGGCGAGGGAGGTGGCGACGGTGGCGTCGCCCTCGTAACGCACGCTCCCCCGGGGTTCGAACCGGGCCAGCGCGGGCAGGGGATGGAGCACGAGGATGCTCGGGAAGGGGGCGTCGAGGACCAGGGAGGTGACGGCAAGCGCGCCTCCCCGCACGGTGAGGGTGCGAAACGCGGCGGTGAGCCCCAGGCCCGGCAGCGAGAAGCGTGACGCCCCGGCCTCCCAGCCCTGGACGGTCTCCTCGGCCTGAAGCGAGCCCGCGAGCGGCTGCTCCGAAAACCCGTTCGCACCGAGCCGCAGGGTGAGCCGGACCGCCGAGGGTGTGGCGGCGACGACCCAAAGCCCGCCGCGGCGCGTCGCCTCGCCGGAGATAGCGAAGTCGCCGCGCATCTCGAGATCCGCCGGCAGCAGACGCGAGGGGATCGCGCTGCGCACGGCGGAGAGATCGGCGCACGCGAGCTCGAACCGCGCGGACGCATCCTCCGGCGAGCGGTAGGAGATCGAGGTCGCGCCGAAGCTGAACGCGTCGCCCCTCGCGCTCGCCCTCCCGGTCCAGGCCTCGTTCTCGCGCTGCAGCGAAAACGCGAACGAGAGCGCCTTCTGCGCCAGGGGAGCCTCCCCCAGGAGGGGCCCTTGCACCAGGAGGCCGGCCACCTGCGCCGTGCCCGCCAGCCGGATGCCCTCGGCTCCCTGCGCGGCCTTGGCGTCCACCGAGAGGCGTCCACGAAGATCCGCGAGCCCGTCGATGCGCAACGCCTTCCACAGGAGCGGGCTCAGCTCCACCGATCCCGAGACCGCCCCCTCCGCGTCGCGAAACGACCGGTCGGCGATCCCCGCGACGCGGCCATGGAAGAGGAGGTCGCCTACGCGCCCCTCCTCCACGACGAGCGTGTCCCCGTCCCCATCCAACCACGCGTTCATCGTCAGGAGGAGCCGCTCCTCGCGCACCACCGGCGTGCCCCACCCTTCCGCGAGGAGACCTTCGATCTCCAGCCGGCCCCGCGCCGCGACCGCGCCCCCCTCGTCGCGCACGAGGGAGAGTCCGCTCAGCGCCGCCTTCCCCTCGAGCGCGGCGCCGGGAGGCGCGCGCAGGAAGGGCCGCGCCATCTCCAGGAGTTGCGCGAGATCGGCCCGCGCCTCCCCCTGCACGGAAAGGCCGCGCCGCCCTTTCCAGGCGACGACCCCGCTCAGGTCGGCATGCAGCGAGCTCGCGTCGGCGACCAGTCGTTCCACCTCCGCCTTCGCGTCGCGCGGGAAGAGCCTCGCCTTCACCGTCGCGTCCAGATCGTCGAGGGCCCGTCCCCGCAGGCGCAGGCCGCGGGTGTGGAGCGTCCCGGCGACGGCGATCGGCCCCGCATCCGCCGTGGCCTCGAGATCGAACCGCGCCTCCCCCGCGTCCGCCTCGTACCCGAGCGCGGGGCCGAGCAGCGCCATGGGTGCCTCGCCTTCGACGCGGAACGAGAGCGCCCCGCCGCCCGGTTCCAGCGGGAGGCTTCCGCTCGCCTGGACGCGCATCCCCCCGGAGGCGGTCGTGACCTCGAGGGAGTCCACGGCGAGATCGCCGCCTTGCAGCCGCGCGGCGCCCGCGATGCGCACCCACGCCTCCCGCGTCTCGCCCAACCCCTCCGGCCCGGCGACTAGATCGTGGATCGTCGCCGAAAGGCGCACTCCTCCCCCCGCCCCCCCCTCCAGCGTCCCCTCCGCGACGCCGGCGAGTCGCGCAGGGAGCAGGGGCTCGAGGGCCTCGAGTTCGAACCCATCGACGGCGAGTTCGCCGGAGACCCCCGCCTTCTCCAAGCGCAGCGCGGCGCGGAATGCGCCGCCCTTCCCATTGACGAGGAGCCGTGCCGCGCAGCGCATCGACGGCGGGCCGTCCCCCAGGCTGGCGGCGAATTCCAGCTCTTCCAGGGCGAGGAGCAGGGAGCCCTCTCCTGCGGGGAGCACCACGGGATCCTCGCGAAAGGGATCGATGGGGGGCAGGTCGCGGCGCGGGAGCGGCCGGCGCATCCGTACCCGGCAGTCGCGCAGCGCGATGCTGAGGGGGGGGGCGGGGGGGGCGTCCGGCGGGCGCGCCGCGGGAGTGAGCAGGCGCGCCTGGAGGTCGTCGAAGTTGGTGCGTCCGCCCGCCGCTTCCTCCAGTTCGACCGTGGCTCCGCGCACGATCACCTCCAGGCCGCCGCTGCCGAAAAGGAGGGCGAGGAGCGTGCTCTCCACCCGCACCTCCGGCGCGTCCAGGAGGTGCGGCGCCCCATACCCCCCCTCGAGATTGGAGACGCGCAGCCCGCGCAGGACGATGCCGCTGAACCAGCCCGCGTCGAGGGAGGCGAGTTCCACCGGGCGGCCCAGCGCGGCGCCGACCTGCCGCTCCACCATGCGCCGGACAAAGCCCAGGCGCGTGGCGAAGGGAGCGACGAGCACGAGCGCGAGGAGGCACGCCAGCCCGAGGAGGAGGGAGCGGCGCAGGCGCCGCCGCGCGCCGGAAGGGTTCAAGCGAGCCAATCTACCACCCGCCCGGCAGCGCGTCGGCGGCCTCTCCTCATGGTAGAAGCAGCGCGGAATCCATGGCGCACTTCCTCATCGAACTCGTCGTCGTCCTCGGCGTCTCCCTGGCAGCCGTCTACGGCCTGCGGCGCATCGGGCTGCCGCCGGTGGTGGGGTTCCTCCTCGCGGGCGTGCTGATCGGTCCCGGCGGGCTCGGCCTCGTGAAGGATCTCCACAACATCGAGAGGATGGCGGAGATCGGCGTCGTCTTCCTGCTCTTCGGGATCGGGCTCCACTTTTCGCTCCCGGATCTCATGCGGATGAAGGGCCTCGTCTTCGGGGCGGGCGCGCTGCAGGTGTTCGTCACGATGGCTGCGGGATTCGGCTTGGGGCGGGCGATCGGCCTCTCCCCCGCGCACGGCGTCTTCCTAGGGGCGTTGATCGCCCTCAGTTCGAGCGCGATCGTGCTCAAGATGCTCCAGGAGCGGGGTGAAACCTCCTCGGTGCACGGGCGGCTCATCGTGGGGATCGCCATCTTCCAGGATCTGGCGGTCGTGCCCATCTCGCTGCTCACGCCGCTCCTCGCGTCCGGCACCGACGCGTCCTTCGGGGACGCGGCGCTGGCGCTCGGCAAGTCGATCGGGATGGTGCTGGTGATCCTGGCCGCCGCACGCTACGTCTTCCCGTGGGTCCTGGAACGGGCGGTGCGGACGCGGTTGCGCGAGGTCTTCACCCTCACGATCTTCCTGGGGGTGCTCGGCACCGCGCTCCTCTCCGCCTGGGCGGGCCTCTCCCTCGCCCTCGGCGCCTTCCTGGCAGGCATCGTCATCTCCGAGTCGGCCTACTCCCAGCAGATCCTCGCCGAGATCGCGCCCATCAAGGATTCCCTGAGCAGTCTCTTCTTCGTCTCGGTGGGGATGCTCGTCGACGTACGCGCCTGGGTCGCCGACCCGGTCACGATCTTCGGCCTCACGGCGCTGGTCCTCGCGCTCAAGCTCACCGTCGTGGGGGTGGTGGCGATCGCGGCGGGCTTCCCGCTGCGCGTCGCCATTCTCGCGGGCTTCGCCCTCTCCCAGGTGGGAGAGTTCTCCTTCGTCCTGGCGAGTACCGGCCTCGCGCGCGGGCTTTTGGACACCGCCATGCACGAGCAATTCCTCTCCGTCTCGGTGCTGACCATGGCGCTCACCCCCTTCGCCATCCTTCTCGCGCCCAAGGTCGCAGGCCGCGCGGAGCGCGTGGCGTGGCTCGATCGGCTCTTCGGCCGCAGCCGGCGCCGCGACGCCTTCGTCGAGACCGAGGCGAGCCTCACGGACCACGTGATCCTGGTGGGCTACGGCGTGAACGGCCGCAACGTGGCGCGGGTGCTGCGGCAGCTGCAGGTGGCCTACGTCGTCGTCGAACTCAACCCCCACACCGTGCGCGAATTGCGCGACATGGGGGAGGAGGTCCTCTATGGCGACGCCTCGCGGGCCGACGTGCTGGCTCACGCCGGGATCGGCACGGCGCGGGCCCTGGTCCTGGCCATCGCCGACCCCTCCCTGACGCGCCAGAGCGTCGCCGTGGCCCGCGGGCTCAACGCCGCGGTGCGCATCCTGGTGCGCACGCGCTACGTGACCGAAGTCGCCGGCCTCTACCGTCTCGGCGCCGACGAGGTCGTCCCCGAAGAGTTCGAGACCTCCCTCGAGCTTGCGGGAAGCGTCTTGCGTGCCTACGGAGCGAGCCCGCTCATGATCCTGCGGGAGCAGACGGCGATCCGCGAGGAGCGCTACGGCCTGCTCCTGGCGGAAGGCGTGGAGAGGCCGGAGCACTCCTCCCTCGACACCCTCCTCTCCCATGCCGATTTTTCCGACCACGCCGTGGCCGCGGGCACCCACGCCTGCGGGAGCACTCTGCGCGCCCTCGACCTGCGCGGCCGCACCGGGGCCACGGTCCTCGTGCTCCGGCGTGGCTCCGAGACGATGGCGAACCCCGCCCCCGACCTGAAGCTTCAAAGCGGGGATGTGCTTGTCCTCTTCGGCCGCGGGTCCGAGATGGACGCGGCGCGGGCACTGCTCGCCGGCCCCTCCCCGGCCGCTTCCTGACGCGGGCTCGACTCCTCGCGTAGGGTGAGGGGCTGCATGAAGCGGTGGCTGCGCAGACTCTCCAAGATCGCGTTGTCGATCCTCGCGATCCTCGTCGTGCTCGCGGTGGGGGCGTACCTCTTTCGGGATCGCCTGCTCGCCAAGCCGCTGGCGCGCCTCGCCGCCGCCCAGCTCTCCCGCGCGCTGGGGGGGACGTTTCGTCTCGGGCGCGTGGAGGGCGATTGGTTCGGCCGCGTGGTCCTCCGCGACCTCGCGACGACGACGCCTCCCCCCGAGGGTGTCCTGGTCGGGATCGCCTTCCGGCAGGTCTCCGTGGACTATCGCCTCCGCGAGCTGCTCTTTGGCGACCCGCTGCCCGCGCTCCGGCGCATCGAGGTCGAGGCGCTCGAGCTGACGCTCGATCTCACGCGTCCTCCCGTCGACCCGGACGCGCCCCCACCCTCGGCACAAGCAATCCTCGACGCCCTGCCGCGCCCGCTCCCTGCCTTCGTCGTCATGGGAGGCGTGACCCTGCGCACGCGGGAGGGGGCACTGGCGGCCCGCGAACTGCGCCTGGAGGGCGCCGGGGAAACCCTCGAACTCCTCCTGGCCGGCCTCTCCCTTCCCGAGAGCTTCGGGCCGCCCCCGCCCCGCTTCACCCTGCGTCTTGCGCGCGAGGGACCCTACGGGCTCTCCGTGGAAACGGACGACGCGATCGCCGGCGTGCGCCTGAGGGAAGCGCGCGCCGACCTCGGCGCCGGCCTCGCGGGATCCCTGCTCCTCGACGCGGCGGGCGGCACCGTCACTGTGAGCGGCTCGCCGCAGTCGGCGACGTTTCTTGTGCATGCGCTCGATCTCGCGCTCCTCCCCGCCCCCCTCCTTCGCCTCGCCGGCATCGAGGCGGGCATCGCGGGGCGCCTGGAGGCCTCGGGGAAGATCGGCCCCTTTGCCGACATGGCATTCCAGGCGAAGGTCGAGGTACGGGACGCGGCGTTCGACGTTTGGCGCGCGGAGAGCGTCCATCTCGACGGCTCCTGGCGGCTGGGCCGCGGCCATCTCGAAACGCTGGAGGTGATCACGCCGCGCGGGTTCGTGCGGGCCCATCGCATCGCCATCGACCCCGCGCTGCCCTATCGCGTGGGCGGCATCGGCGAACTCACGGCGTCGGTGCCCGATGTGAAGGCGTTCCTGGCCGGGCTGCCGGGGGAGCGCGCCCTCCCCTTGCCCCGCGCGCCGGTCTCCCTCGATCTCGTGGTCACGCGCGGGGCGGAGGGCAGAGTGGAGGTGGAGCGGGCCATCGTCGCCTGCGGCGCGTCGATGGTGATCGCGGAGGGCGGGGCCCTGCTGCAGGAGCGGCCCGAATCCTGGCGCGAGACGGTCCTCGATCTGACCTTCGACGCGACGCTGCATGACTTGGAGCATCTCCTCGACGGCGTGGCGGGTGCGCCCGCCCTGGTCGGCGGGCTGCGCGCGACCGGGTCGATGTCGGGCACGCTGGGCGCACCGCGTGCCGAGGTGCGCATCGACGCGCAAGCGCTCCTCGTCGAGGGGAGGCTCGTGAGGAAGCTGGAGTTCCGGGGCGGGTTGTCCGGCGCGCGCCTGGGCATCGAACTGCTCCAACTGGACGCGGAACCCGGCTCGCTCACGCTCTCCGGTGTCGCCGATCTCGAAACGCGCTCGCTCTCCGACGCGAGCTTTTCATTCGCCTTCGGCGACCTCGCGGGCATGGCGCGCATGGTCCCCGGCGCTCCGGCGCTCGAAGGCAACGCGACGGGGGAGGGAACCGTCGCGCGCGGCAGCCTCGGCGGCGACTGGACCGGCGCGGTCCGCGTCGAGGCGCGCGCTGTCGGCGTCGACGGCACGCTCCTGGGCGACGCGTCGGTGCGCGCCGAGGCCGCCGGCCGGCGCATCGAGCTGATCCAGTGCGAAATCGATGGCCCGCTGGGCCGGGCGAGGACGCAAGGCGTGTGGACCCTCGGGGAGGGGGGCGGGGAGGGGACGCTCTACCCGCTCGAGGCGGAGCGGGAGGGGATTCGCCTCGTCTGTCTCGCGCCGCTGGCGGTTTCTTGGGGGAAGGATGGCGTTGCGATGCGCGACCTGCGGGCGAGCCTTTGGGGCGGGTCCCTCGAGGGGAGTGCGCTCTGGGGCGAGCGGATCGAGGCGCGCTTGAAGGGGGAAGGGCTCTCCCTGCCGGCGTTTCTGGGCGAGCTTCGCGGGGAGGTGGGGTTTCTGCTGGAGGCTGCGGGACCGGCGGATGCTCCCGCAGCCACGCTCCACCTGAAAGCTCAGCGCCTGGAGGCGAGGGGCGTGGCGGGCGCGATGGAGTTGCTCGCACGCCAGGATGCCGGCGGCCTCATCGTCGAGAAGCTCGAGGCGGTGAGCGGCGCGCGGCGAATCACCGGCACGGCGCACCTGCCGTGGAACGCGGGTCGATCGGGACTCCGTTCCATCGAGGGGGGCGTGCGGCGGCTCGATCTGGTGGCGAGCGCGCCGGACCTGGGAGAGGCGGGGCAGATTGGGCTCTCGGGCCGCGACCTCTCCCTGCGCATCGAGGCGGATGGCGATCGCCTCGGTGCCCTGATGAGCCTGATGGATCTCGCCTATCGTGCGCCGGGCCGGGAGCGCATCGAGGTGCCGGGGGAGACGCGGATTTCCATCGAGAGCGGCGTGCGGGGAACGGCGGTGTCCCTCGCGGCGGGAGGCCGCGGGCCTCTCTTCCTGCGCGGGGATCTTACGAGCGGCGCTCCCTTCGCGTGGGCCGCGCCGCTCGAAGCGTGGGACTCCCTCCTTGCGGGCGGGCTTGCAGGGACGATCGAGGCGAACCTGCCCGACCTGGCGAAACTCCTGCCCCTCCTGCCGATGCTCGCTCGCCTGGAGGGCAACGCCTCGGTGCAATTCGCCCTGGGCGGGAGCGTCGGCGCGCCCCGCTGGACCGGGGTCGCGACCATCGCCTGCCCCGCGGTCCGCTTGGCGGGGGACCTCCCTTCCCTGCAGGATCTCACGGCCCGGGTCGCGTTTGAAGGAGGCGAGGCGCGGATCGAACGGTTCGAGGGGCTCTTGGGCTACGAGACCTTCCGCATCGAGGGAGGCGCGCATCTTCGACCCGACGGCGCACCGGCGCTGGATCTGCGCCTTTCGGGGAAAAACCTCCTTCTGGCGCGGACCCCCACCCTGCGTCTGCGCGCCGATGTCGACATCGCCCTCGCCGGGCTCGTCGACGCCCTGGCCGCCTCCGGCAGCGTCGTGGTGACGGACGCGCTCTATTCCCGCGCGATCAGCCTCCTGTCGGAGGGGCGCGCGGCGGCGGACGACAAGCTGCAGCTCTTCGCCATCCGCGAGGGGCCGCTCGCGCGGCTCACCCTCGATCTCGACGTACAGGCCGACGAGACGATCCGCATCGAGAACAACATCGCGCGCGGCCTCCTCTCCGCGAACCTGCACCTGGGCGGGACGGGAGCGGTCCCCGTCCCCCAGGGGCGAATCGACTTCCGCGACCTCACCGTCCGCATCCCGGTGAGCGGGACGCGGCTCAAGGTCGAGCGCGGCCAGCTCTCGTTCCCGCCGGAAGATCCCTTCACGCCGCGTCTGGTCGCGGGCGCACGCACCCGCATGCAGGGCTACGACCTCTCCGTCGCGGTCTCGGGGAGCGTCTCCGAACTGGAAGTCTTCGTCAGCTCGGTGCCGCCGCTTCCCACCGAGGACGCGTTCCTCCTCCTCACCACCGGCACCCTGCCCAAGGACCTGGAGCGCAAGGGCGGGTCCGCGGCGCTCTCGATGGCGGGCAACTACCTCGGGGAACGGCTGCTCGAATGGCTGTCGGGCCCGTCCGACCCCGACCAGGAGAGCTTTTTCGATCGGTTCACCGCCGAGGTGGGCCGCGACGTGAGCGTCACCGGCCAGCCCACGGTCGGTGCGGAGTTCCGCCTCACGGAGCGCTGGTTCCTCGCCGGGGGGCGCGACAAGTACGACGACTACAACGCCGGCGTCCTTCTGAGGCTGCGCTTCCGGTGAAGCGTCGCCTGCTCCTCGCGCTCCTGGTGCCGGTGGCGTGCGCCGCGCGCGGCACCGATGCGGACGCGCCGGCCGGCGCCCCGATCGCGGTTGAAGGCAACAGGGAAGTCGCGTCCCGAGACCTGCTCTTCGCCGCCCGCCGCGAACTGCAGGCGTTCCAATCCAGGGGGCGCCGCGCATCGGACCTCTCCGACGCCGCCTATGCGATGGAGCGGGTCCTGCTCCGCGAGGGGTTTGCCCATGGGGAGGTCCGCTTCGAGACCGACCGCAGCGCGGACGCGATCGAGCGGGTTCGCTTCGTGGTGGCGGAGGGCCCCCGGGCTCTCCTCGGTCCCATCACCTTCACCAAGGAGCCGAAGCGCAGCCCCGAGGCCCTCCTCTCGTTCTTCGTGTTCAAGAAACGCTCCCTCCTCGGCTCTACCCAGCCGGTCTTCGATCGCGCCGCCCTCGACGAGCGCGTAGGGGACCTCGAGACCTCCTATCTGCGCGACGGCTACTACCGCGTCGCGGTGGGTCCCGCGCAGGTCACCTTCAATGACGAGCGCACCGTCGCGAGCGTTGCGATCCCGGTCCGGGAGGGCCCGCAATTCCGGGTGACCGAGGTCGTTCTCGAGGGCGTCCCGGACCAGGCGCTCTTCGACGAGCTCGATCGCCTTCTGCGCGACCGACCCTACAGCGCGCGCCTTCCCGCGGAAACGGCCGCCCTCGCCCAGGCGCGCCTACGCGCGCGGGGCCATCTCGCCGCGCAGGTCTCGAGCGAAGCGGAAATCGCGGAGGAGGGCCCGACGGTTCGGATCACCCTGGTCCTCTCCCCCGGCCCCCTCTTTCGCCTCCGCCATCTCGAAGTGGAGGGGCTCGGACGCACGCGCAAGCGGTTCGTGCGATCGCGGCTGCGCGCGGAGAAGGGCGAAATCCTCGACCAGAACAGGATCGACGCCAGCGTGGACGATCTCTACCGCTCCGGGCTGTTTCGCACCGTGCGCGCGCGCGCGGATGCGGGGGAGCGGGACGGGGAGGAGGTGGACGCCGATCTCGTGATTGCCGTGGAGGAGCTCCTCGCCCGCGCGGTCTCCTTCGAGGCGGGATGGGGGAGCTACGAGCTCTTGCGCGGCGGGGTGCGGTATGAGGACCGGAATCTCCTCGGACTGGGGCGGCTCCTGGGCGTGGAGGCGAACGGCAGCCTCAAGGGGTACGGGGCGCTGGCGCGCGTTTCGGACAACTACTTGTTTGGGCGAGCCAACACCGTCCGGCTCTCCACGTCGTTTCTCCGGCGCGAGGAGCCGACCTTCGTGCGTGCCGGCACGCGGTTCGATCTTTCGATGGAGCACCGCTTCGAGGGGCCCTTCACGCTTTCGGGCGGGTACGTGTTCGACGTGCAGGAGGCCACGGAGGTGACCGGCGTCGTGGCCGGCGCGGAAGAGGGGGGCTTCGTGCGCACCGCGGGTCTCTTCCTGGGACTGGAGCGGGACACGCGCGACAACCGGCTGCTCCCCGCGGAGGGCTCCCTTGCCGACGTCGGGATCTTCTGGTCGGCCCCCACGTTCGGGGCAGAGCTCGATTTCGTCGAGCTGCGCGGCTCTTGGGCGCGGTACCGGAAGTTCGGCGAGCATGTCGTGCTCGCGCTCGGCGCCCGCTTCGCCACGCGCGAGATCCTGGACGGCCGCGCGACCCTGCCCGTCGCGCAGCGTCTCTTCCTCGGGGGGGAGTCCTCCGTGCGGTCGTTTCGCCAGGACGAACTGGGGCCGAGCAACGCCGCCGGCGAGCCGTTGGGCGGGCTCACCGCCGCCGAGGCGCACGCGGAACTGCGTGTGCGGGTCTGGAGGGAGTTGCACGCCGCCCTCTTCTACGACGTCGGTACGGTCGGCGCCGGGAGTTGGGAGTTGCCCGGTCCGCCGGGACACGCCGTGGGGATCGGGCTGCGCTACCACCTGCCGGTGGGTCCGGTGCGCATCGATTTCGGCTACAACCCCGGCCGGCGGTTCGCCGCCGACGACTCCTTCGCGATCCACTTCGCCTTCGGGTTCAGCTTCTAGCGCCGCGGGGCCGTACAATCCGGGCGATGCGGCGGCTCGTGGGGCTCCTCCTCGCGCTCGCGGCGGGTTGCGCCACGGCGCGGCGGCCTCCCGTCGCCGAACGGAGCCTCGGCACGCCGGTCTTCGACGCGGGCAGGGGCTGGGGGAGCTTCCCCCTCGGGGGCGACGCACTGCCCGAGACCCCCGAGGAACTCGCAGCCTCGCTGGCGGCCGGCCTCGACGAGCGGCTCGAACTGCCCGACGGCGCCCAGGTGGTGGAGGTGGAGAAGGGGCGGGAGGCGCGCATCGAGGCGGTCCGCATCGACGTGACCGGGAGCCGCATCGATCCCGCGTACGTCCCGTCGCGTTTCGCCGCGGAGGCGCTCGTGGAAGGGGTCTATCCGGTCGGCTTCGTTGAGTACCGCGCCGACCCGCTCTTTCTCGCGGACGCGGCAGTCTCGATGCGTCTCTGGGCGCGCGATGCCACGCTCCTGGGAATGCGCGACCGCAAGGAGCGCCCCAGCCTCGTGCTGGGGGGCGCGGAGGAGGGCGGGTTCGAGGTGCATCTTTCGGCAGACGATCTCCAGCGCGCGTTCCAGGAGGGCCTGCGCCGGCGCGGCGCCCGGCTCCTGGCCTCCGTGGACGCCGCCGCCCTCAGCCTCACGAGCCCGCATGCGCGCTGCCTCGAAATGGAGGCGAAGGTCCGCGCGCGCTGGCTCCTGGTCGGGATGGAATTCAGGATCACCGGCAGGATGGAGGTCGACGAGGCGTTCGTCGCGACCTTCACCGAGGTGCGCTGCCACGGGGAGGACGCCGGCGGGAGACTCATGGCGGGGATCGTCGACAGCAAGCTCGCCAAGGTGGAGCAGAAGCGACTGCCCCTCATGGCGTTTCCCGACGGCCGCACCCGCGCGACCTCCTTCGCCTTCGACCTCTCCGACGGCATCCGGATGAGCGTCGGATTCGGGCGGTAGAGAGAGATTCCGCTCCCCGGCGCGGGAGGACGGCGGGAGACGGGCCGGAGGCAAGGGGGCGGGAGTGCAGCCGGGCGGGTAGGAGAGCGGGAGTGGCGCGTCCCTTCGGAATTGCGATGATTGCGGGGGCCCCCCCAGCTATCGTGCTGGGCCCATGCAGGCTCTGGGAGCGCTCCGGTTCTTCCCCCGCCTGACCGCCACCGAGCGCAACTGGCTGAAAGCCGTGGGCCTCGTCGCGGGCTCCGTGCTTCTCTTCCACGGCATTCTCGCGCTGGAGAGCCTCGCCGCCACGCGTCGCCCGAGCGAGCGGCTCGTCTACCAGCCCGTCGAGACTTCCATGCGCTGCATGGCGATCCCGCACTTCCTCATCGCCATCCTCTTCACCGCGTCGTCGCGCAAGATGAGGCGCGCCCGGTCCTGGTTGCAGTACGCGGGACTCGCCGTGATGGGCGTAGGTCTCTGCCTGCTGTTCGCGAAAGCCGGCGGCCGCGAGGACTTGATCGCGAAGGGGGTCTTCCTCCTCTACTTCGCCGTCCATGAGTTTCGCGACGAGGCGTTCTTCTACACCGCCAACGGCGACGCGCCGCGGAGCGCGGGTTCCGGTCGCCCCTCCCGCGGGATCTACCTGGCCCCCGCCGCGCTGCTCTGGTTCTCCCTCGCCATCGTCGCCCTCTGCGCAGCCTTCGAGATCGGGGGCCTGAGCCGCTACACCCGGCCGCTGTACGGGGATCTCTCCGACTCCGCGCGTCGGGGCCTCGGTGTCCTTCCGATGCTGGGGCTCGGCGCCTGCTCCGCATGGATGCTGCGCCGCGCGCGGCGCTTCCACCCCGGCGGCGCGGCGGCCTTCGTCCGAGCCCATCGCCCGATCCTGCGCGTCTTCGGCGGAATCCTCCTCTTCATCCTGATCGACCTGATCCTCCATGGCAGGGTCCACGCCCTCGTGAGCCTGCATGTGACGGCGTGGTACGTCTTCACCATCCAGATGCTCGACCGGCGTCCCCCGGCCACTCCCGCGCCTCGCACCTTCACCTGGGCCTGGATGCGCACGACCCGGGCGGGATTCGTCTTCCTCCATGTCGGCCTGTTCGTCGCGGTGACGGTTGGCTGCGCGGTGTGGGCGTGGGGGTTCCGCAATGCGCCGTCGCACCACGCGTTCCGCTTCCTGCTCTCGCGGGAGGCGTTCCCCTACTGGACGATCATGCATATCACGCTGTCGTTCCTGCCGCGGTAGCGTCGGGACGCGCGGCGGACGCGACCAGATTCGAAGCGTTGATCCCACCGACAGGGCGCCGGTTCCCTGTCGACGTCGCCGACAGCGCGCATCGATGGGCCCGCCCCGCGTGCAGTCACGTAGTGGCACGCCGATTGCGCCCTGGCGCGCAAAGGAGACCGCCATGCGCCTCGCCCTGGTCCTGTTGCTCGCTCTCTCGATAGGCGTAGCCGACGAGGCACGCGTGCTGGCGCGGCTCCTCGATTCCCCCGACGCGGCGGTGCGCGCCGCGGCGGCGCACGCTCTCGACGCCGAGGGGCTCGAGGCGGCTCCGCTGCTGGAACGGCTGGAGCGCGAGGTGACCACGCCCGACGCGCGCGCACTCCTGGCAAATCTCTTCACGGCGCGGAGGGGCGAGTTGCGCGCGCGCCCCGCGGAAACACTCCTCGCGTGGGCGGGACGTCTCGGTCCCCCGGCTCAGTGGCGCCTCGGCGTCGGCCGCTCCTCCGCCGGCCGGCCTATTCTCTATTTCGACGCTGCTACGCTGTCCGCACGTGTGGGGGGGATCGAACGCCTCGCGGTGCTCGAGTATCTGGTGTGCGTCGAGGTCCCAGGCGACGGCCTTGCGGGGAAAGGCTATGAATCCCTCGCCGCGATGAAAGCCGCGGAGTGGGAGGCGTTGCGCGCGCGGATCGGACCCACGGCGAAGCTCCACCTTCGCTGGCGCGGGGCGAGGCCCGGCGCAGTCGCGCTCCTCGACGCGCTTCCCTGGGCGTTGCCCGTCGAGGAGGAGGCCGGGGTCAGGATCGGGGGGAACCACGACGAACGCGCGAACGGGCTCCTGCCGCCGCACGAGACCGCCTTGCAGGTCGGCGTGGAGGTGGAGTAGGGATCAGTCCAGCTTGAACGCGCTCCGGAGAGTGGTCCGGACCCCTTCGCTCAGCGCCACACGGGCCAGGACCGCGCGCACATACTCGGGGTCGGGCCGCTCCGGCAGCCAGGCGAGCGCCTGGGCGAACCCCTGGGCGATGGTCCCGCCGCGGTTCAGCCCCTCCTCCACGAAGAGGCGTGCGTCGGCCCATGCGGACCGGCGCGTGCCTTCGAGGTAGGCGCGCAGGTAATAGGGATTGAAGCGGTTCTGGCCGATGGCCGCGAGGAAGGCGCGGTCGAGGGCACCGATCTCGCCGGGAGTGAGCGGTACCCGCTGGAGGCTCGCAAGCGCCCGCGTGTTGCCCTCGGAGACGGCGGGCAGGAGGATCGAGAGCGCGTCGACGCCGCGCAGCGCCTCGGGAGTCGCGCGACCGAGCAGCTCGAGGCGTTCGGGAGGCGGCGTCGAAGGATCCCGCAGTCTTTCCGCGAGCTGCTCCGCGGTGAGAGGACCCGCCCAGAGTCGCAGCCCCTCGGCGAAGTGGCGCAGCTCCTTCCGGAGCGCCTCGGGCAACCGCTCCTGCGGCGTCGCGAGGATCGTGGCGACATACCCGCGGAAACGCGCGAGGGTCTCCTCCTCCACCATGCTGGGGAGGAGCATCGCGAGCCCCTCGGTGAACGGCTCCAGCGTCTCGTCGTCGGTTCCCTCGAACCAGGAGGGGTCCTCCGCCGCCGTGCGGTAGAGCGTCTCCATCATGGCCACCACCTGGCGGTCGCGGTCCATGAGGAATTTCAGCCAGGGATAGGCGAGGCGCACGAGCTGCGTCTCGTCCTTGAAGAGGCGCATCGCCGCCTCGTTTTTGAGCAGGCCGTCGAGGGTCTTGTAGAGTTCGCGGTGCCCGGCCGGCCCCTGCGCGAGCTTGCGCGCCGCGTAGGCCATGAGCCGGCTCGAAAGGTCTTCCGCCGTCTCGATGCCTTCCATCGTGAAGGGCAGCTCGGGGTCGGCATCGCGTTCCGGCGGCACCGGCGCGGGCGTCGCGTCGGGAGGAGACCGCGCGGGAACGGGCGCGTCCCGTTCCACCGCCGCCGGCGGGGGGGATCCGGGGGAGGGGGGCGGGGGAGGCGCCGGGCGGCTGGCGCGGGCCGTTTCCTGCCGCCCCAGGCCCGCTCCCAGGAGCCATGCCAGAACGAGACTCGCCGCCCAGAGGAGGCCGAGGAGGGCCGCAGGACGCATGGGGACCAAGTCTACCCCGGGCAGGCGGGATAAAGATCCAGGCGCCGATTGCCGATGACGGCGGTTGGACATGGGAATGCAGAGGCCCCCTCTCCCCGGCTCGCCGGCCCACCTCAAGACTTCCTCGGGCCAACTCCTCGAACTGGTGCGCAACCGCGTCTACGTGTTGGGCCGCGGCGAGACCTGCGACATCCGCACCGACGACCCCGGCTGCTCCCGGCAGCACTTCAAGATCATCGTCTCGGGCGATGGACGGGGGCTCTTCCTCGAGGACCTGGACAGCAAGAACGGCACCCAGGTGAACGGAGTCGCTTCCAAGGGCCGCGTCCTGCTCAAGTCGGGCGACACAGTGCAAGCCGGCGGCGTCTCGTACGTCGTGCAGATCGCCGATCGCAACGCGCCCAACCAGATGGATACGCGCACGACCTTCTTCGGCCGCTGAACGGCGGCGCCGCCGCTCTCCCTCGCCGCAAGGGCGTCCTCCGCGAAGCGTGTCCCCCCGGGGGATTCGGGAGGCCGGGATTTTCCGCATCTCCCTCGAACCCCTCCTCCACCGCCCCGGCTCGTCCTCGCGGGAGGATTCGCCGCGGGCGGGCACCGGCGCGGTTCCTCCAGGTTGCCCGTCCCCGCGAACGGCTCGGCTCTCGCGGGGGGGGAGCCGGGGAACGGGCGAAACGCTCTCCGCCACTTCCCTGTCCCTGCCGGGTCCCGAACCCGCCAGAATCTGCCCCGTTCCCGCCCACGAGCCCCGGTCGCGGCGCCGGGTGCCTCGGACCTCGTGTTCATCAGCCATGATCGGAAGCAATGTCGGACCCTACCGGATCCGCTCCGAGCTGGGCGCGGGAGGGATGGGGACGGTTTACCTCGCCGAGGCGCCGGACGGCGGGGGGCGTCTCGCGGTCAAGATCGTCCACCCCCACCTGATCGCGACCCCGGGCTTTTTCAAGCGGTTCCTCCGAGAGGCGGAGCGGGGCCGCAAGGTGACCCACGAGAACGGCGTCCGCACTCTGGATGTGGGCGCGACCATGGTCGCCGACAAGCAGGTCAACTACATGGTGATGGAGTACGTGGAGGGGAAACGCCTCCGTGAACTCCTGCGCGGGCTCGGCACGGTCCCGGAGGCGCTCCTGCGCGAGATCGCGCTCCAGACCGCCAACAGCCTCGCCTCGATCCACAATGCGGAGATCGTCCACCGCGACCTCGAGCCCGAAAACATTCTCATCACGGACGACCAGCGGATCCGGATCATGGACCTGGGTGTCGCGAAGCTCCAGGAGGCGTCCATCGCCATCACGAAGGAGGGGCAGTTCGCTGGATCGCTCCTCTACGCGGCGCCGGAACAGTTCGGCAGGGGCGTGATCGGCCCGGCCGCCGACCTCTACTCCCTCGGCGTCCTCCTCTACGAGCTCGCCACCGGCCTGAACCCGTTCCGCGAAGACGACGCCGCGTCCGTGATCCAGGCGCACCTGACCCTCGACCCCCCGCGCGCCTGCGAGCGCAACCCCGAGGTCTCCCTTTTCTTGTCGGAGGTGATCGCGACGCTCATCGCGAAGGCGCCGGGCGACCGGTTCGGTGCCGCCGAAGCGCTGCGCACCCTGCTGGAGGAGGGCGAGGAGGCCGAGTGGTGGATCGAGCGGGCGCACCGGCTCCACGCGCTCCAGTCGCATCCGCCGCGCATCCCGGTGCCTCGCGAGACCGCGATCCACGCCCGTGAGGGCGATCTGCAGACGCTCCGCGACGCGTGGGAAAAGGCCAAGCAGGGGGAGGGCTCGACGATCCTGTTCGAGGGCGAGGCGGGCATCGGCAAGACGCGACTCCTCGACGAGTTCGTCCGCACGCTCAAGGAGGCGGACTGCCACGTCCTGTACGGATCCTATCCGCCGAGCGGGGGGCTGGGCGGCATGTCGGAGGCGATCATCCAGAAGTTCGGCGAGGCGGGGCTCGCCCAGGCCCTCCGACCCTATCTGACCATCACCCCCTCCCTCGTGCCCGCCTTCGCGGCGCTCCTCAAGCACGAGTCCGCCCCGACGGGCGCCGAACCGCTGGGCGGCGACGCCTTGAGCACCGTGACCTGCCACCTGATGCGCGCCCTGGCCGACGAGAGGCCGACGCTCTGGATCATCGACGATCTCCATTTCTCGCCGTCGGAGAGCCGCCACCTCCTGCTCGCCATGGCGCGCGGCGCCGCCCCGCACCGCGTGCTGATCGTCATGACCGCGCGGCCGGGCCTGGCGGAGGCGGACATCGCGCATTTCACCAGGCTCTCCAACTTCCGCCGCATCGCGCTGAGCCGCCTCGGAGCGCGGGACGTGATCGAACTCCTGCGCGATGCGTTCCGGAGCGGCGCGCTCGCCGAGAAGCTCGGTGGCAAGATCGCCTACAAGTCCGACGGCGTGCCGCTCTTCGTCTTCGAGATGTTCCGGGCGCTCAAGGAGGGGCGGCTCATCGCCCAGCAGGCGGACGGGAGCTACGTCCAGACGCAGCTCATCACCGAAATCGAGGTGCCGTCGGCGGTCAAGGACCTCATCGAGGCGCGGCTGAACGGCCTCACCAAGGAGCAGCGCGCCATCCTGGATGTCGGCGCCGTGCAGGGGATGTCCTTCGAGCCGACCCTCGTGGCGGCGGTCTTGGAGGAGAAGAAGGTCCGCGTGCTCCAGGAGATCGCGGAGATCGAGCGCCGGTTCGGCCTCGTGAGGGGCGAGGCGACCTCCTGCCGCTTCGACCAGAACCAGATCCATGAGGTCGTCTACCAGAGCCTCCTGCCCGAGCTGCGCGCCGAGTACCACACCCTCCTGGCGGACGCGCGCGGCGAGAAGGGCGACCCCTACTTCCTCGCCTACCACTATCTGCACGGCAGCCGGCCGGAGGGCGCAAAGCCGCACGTGAAGCCTGCCCTGGAGAAACTGGCGGCGGCCTACCGCAACGAGGCGCGCATCGAGCTATCCGACATGGCGTTGTCCGCCGGGGGAGCTTACGACGGTACGGAGCGCTGCGAACTCCAGATCCGCAAGGCGGAGTCGCTGGGCTTCCTTGGACAGCATGCGCTCGCCCGGGGGGCGCTCCAGGAGGCGCTCTCGCTCGCGGATGCAACGGGCGGGCGCTCGACGACTACGCCCGGATCGAGTTGCCCGACGCCGCGGTGTTCGCCGCGCGGGCCCGGGCCGCCGAGGGGCTCGGCGACTGGGACGCTGCCGCCGCGGGGTGGATGCGTGCGGCGCACGTTCGAGCAGATCCTCGCGACCGGGACAGGGATCGGGGCCGCGGCCGTCGCGCAAGAGCTTGCGGAGCTCCTCGCAGGCCCTAGCCCCGCGCCGGGGTGGACCGTGATCCAGCCGGCGGAGTTGCGCTCGGCGGGCGGAGCGACGCTCGCATCCCTGCCGGACGGTTCGATCCTGGTCGGCGGCGAAAACCCCGCGCAGGAACTGTGCACGGTCCTGTTCGTCCAGACGACCGCGCACATCCGTGCGATGCGCATCGAGGCGCTGCCGCATCCGTCGCACTCCGGCGGCGGTCCCGGGAGATCCGGTCCGGGGCACTTCCACGTGGCCCCTCGTCTCTTCTCCGGGGACGCGCCGGTTGTGCTGCACGAGGTCGTGGTGACGCACTCGGTGGACGGGTTCGCACACCTGGACGAACCGCCGGCCACCGAATTCCGGTGGCCCCAGAGCGACCTCCCTTCCCGCGAGTCCATCGCGCTGCTCAGAACGGACGTGGAGGCGGCCGCCGGCGAACCGCTCAAGCTCGAAATCCGCACGGGCCCCGAAGGCGGGGCCAACCTCGGCCGCTTCCGCCTCGCGATCAGCGACGCGCCCGGAGCGTACGACCTCGAAAAGAAGCGCCTCGCGGCGGCGAAGTCGACGCCTCCCTGGACCAAGCTGGCGGCGGCCTATTGGCACGAGGGCGACGACGACGCCATCGAGGCGATCGCGGCTCGCGGCCCGGACGAGGCGGTCCAGGTCGGCGACCTGTACCTGGCCGACCGCCAGTGGGAGCGCGCGATCGCCATGTACGACCGCGTCCTCTCGGCGGCTCCAGACGATGGGGTCGTGCTGGCCCGGCGCGCGTGGGCCCGCGCGGGCGCCGGCCAGCTCGATGGCGCGGAGGCCGACTGGTTCCGCGCACTCGAGGACCAGCCCAGGCTCATTGGGGAGGCATTCAGCAGCCTGACCATCGTCGGCCGTTTCAGCGCTGCGGCCAAGGTCGGCTGGATGCGCGTGGAGAGGTTCCCCGACGACATCATGGGGTGGGTCCAGCTGGCGCCGGTGATCGTCCTCGCGGGCGACAAGGTCGGCTACGCCGAGCTATGCGATCGGCTCGCGCAACAGTTCGTCATGCAGCGCGCATGGGTGGTGCTGGACGCGATCTGCATGGTGGGCGCACTGCTGCCGGATGGTTTCGATCTCGCGCGACTGCCGGTGCCTGCCCACGCAGCCGCCCTCGCCGCGGGCCGGGTCTGGGCGCCGCTCGTGCCGATGGGCTGGGCAACCCGTGCCCTCCTGGCTCACCGCAGCGGCGACGCGGCTTCGGCGATGCAGCAGATCGAGAAGGCGTGGCTCTACGAGCGGCAGTTCGGTCCCCTGGATCGCGCCCTGGCCCTGGCGGTCCGGGCCCTGGTGCATCGCGCGCTCGGTCGTAGGGCAGAAGCGCGCGCCGACGTCGCGGAGGCCGCGCGGATCATCGAGTGGCTGCCTCCCTCCCACCTCCGGGAGGACCGGCGCATCCGCGACAAACTCACCGCACGCGTCTTCGTGGAGGAGGCGAGGGCACTGCTCAAAGACTGAGGGTTCGAGCGGGTTGAGTCTGCGGGCGCTTTCCCCGTCGAACCGCACGCCGCGCCCAACCCGCCACCAACGTTTCCCTCGCGCGTAACCAGCGCTCTGCAAAAACTTGAAGTCGCACCCCGGGAGGGACTCGAACCCCCAGCCTGCGGATTAGAAATCCGCTGCTCTGTCCAGTTGAGCTACCGGGGCGCGTGCGGCGCATCCTACCAACTGGGTGCAACGGTCGGCGGCTGGCCGCGCCGCCAAGCGCGATGACCGCGCCGCACGGGATGACCTGGGCGCACGAGGGATTCCCTGCCCGAGGCTGTCCGGCCGGGGCCGCTTCCGCGGGGAGTCGGGAGCGCCGCTCTCGACGCGGGATCGTCGCGATCCGGGCTGAAGGTACAGAGTCATGCAGACGAAGCCTCGGATCCTGCCTGGGCGGAAGGTGCTCCGTGCGCTCTTCTCCTGCGCTCCCCCAGGCCGCGAGGGCAGCGCGGTTGTCGGGGAGCGCGATCGCGCTGGGTAGAAGCCACGCTCGGAGGCTTCGCCCCTGCTTGACCATCGCTCCGCGGTGATCGCGAAGAAAGACGAGCTCGAAGCCGCGCGCCGGCTGCGCACTCTGCAATTCCTCGCACCGGGCGATGCCGAAGTCGCCGCCCTCCGCGACGCGGCGGTCGCCCTGCCTTGGCTCGGATGGACCTCCGACGTCTTTGGGGGGGACGCGACGTTGGATTTCGCGGTGAGGAAGTCGGGCGAGTTCAGAATGGGGAGCCTGGAGGGTGAGGCCGAGCGCGACCTCGAGGAAGTCCTGCGCGACGGTGGGGCTGCCCAAGGAATGCGCCAAGGCGGAAACGGGGGCGACTCAAGCGCAGCGGCAGGCTCGCATGGGAACGACGCCCAGCCGCTGCGAGAAGGACAGCCTGCCCGTGGAGACCCTCCCCTTCGACGATGCCGTGCCGAGTTGCAAGAAGACACACGGAGGGGACGCGGCCTGCGTACCGGCAACCCAGGGAGCCGCGATGGGAGGTCCCATGCCGCAGCAGAGCGACGGAGGCGCGGTGCGGTACACTCGACCGCCTCGCTTGGTACGGCGGCAACCGCGGGAATACGACGCGCGCGGCGGGAGGGAAGAAGGCAAACGCATCCGATCTCGACGACCCGCCCGGACCTCTGCGCGAGTGGCCCTCGAACCGGTGCGCCCCCGACGCGCCAGAGGACGCGTGCGATCACGATCCAGAGGGGTCCGGCTCGGGGCCTTCCCGGGTGCTCTTGAGCGGATCGTCAGGTTTTGGTGCGACGAGCTGCCGGTCCGCCCGCGTCGGCTTGCGCGTCGCGCGCCTGTCCGGCTCGCCCCTTAGAATCCCATCGCCTCGATGCGCGTCTTCACGAAGCGGCTCTCGGTCGCCGTCGTGTGCACGATCGCCGCAGATCTCTGCCTCTTCCGCCATCCCCTGGGCCTTGGGCTCTCGCTTTTTGCGTTCCTTGTCGGCGCGGTCGCCGCTCGCGTCGACCGCTCGAACCTGAAGGCCGCGCGAGGATGGGGGTTCGTTTGGCTCGCCCTCGCACTCTCCGGAGCGATCGAACCATCCGGGCTTGCCACCTTCCTCCTCGTCGCGCTCGGTTGGGCGATCCTCGCGCTGGGCCGGATGGACGCGCCGCGCTCCCTCTTTCGTGGTCTGGTGCGCGGCTTCTCCGCGGGCATCCGCAGTCTTGGCGCCGCCCCCTCCGATCTCCGGCGTGCGGTCTACATCGGCCGCTGGCGGGCCGGCCGCGCCGCGATGCCCGCGTGGGTCTACGTCGTGCCGATCGCGATCACGTTCGCCTTCGCGCTGCTCCTGCTGCCCGCCAACGTCGTCCTCTCGCGCTGGGCGATCCGCGGCGCCGAATGGGTCCGGACGCGCCTCTTCGACGTCGATCTCCAGCGCATCCTCTTCTGGTCTCTCGTCGGCGCGGGAGTCTACGGCATCCTTCGGTTTCGCCTCGGACGTCCGCTGCCCTGCCCGACGCCGCCGGCGACGCCTCCGGCCGAGGAGCGGCGCCTCCAGGAGCTGCGCGCCTGTCTCGCGACGTTTCTCTGCGTGAACGCGCTCTTCCTCGTCGCGAACGCGACGGACATTCTCTATCTGTGGGGTGGGGGAACGCTCCCCGACGGCGTCACGTTCAGCGCGTACACGCACCGCGGCGCCTACCGCCTCATCGTCGCGGTCGTCCTCGCCGCGTTCACCCTCGAGATCTTCCTGCGGCGCGGCACGCGCCAAGCGGAGCATCGTCCCGCACGCGCACTCGCCTATCTCTTCGTGGCGCAAAACCTCGTCATGCTCGCAAGTGCGGCACGACGCCTGGCGCTCTACGCCGATGCCTACGGGCTCACGCGCCTCCGCGCGGCGACCGCGCTCTGGCTCGCGCTCGTCGCGATCGGCCTCGTCCTCGTCGCGCTTCGTATCCGCCGCGGCCGCACGCTCCTCTTCCTCGTCGAGGCCAACGTCGCGAGCGCCGTGCTGGCGCTCTCGCTCTGGGCGGTGCTCGATGTCGACGGGTTCGTCGCGCGCTTCAACGTGGAGCGCCACCTGAGCGACCATTCGGTCGTGATGGACGTCGACTATCTGGAAGGCCTCGGGCCGGCGGCGCTCCCTGCGCTGGCGCGACTCGCGAGGGAGGGGGCGGGGAGGGTCGCGCCGAGAGCGGGGCGTGCGGCGAGGGACATGCTCGCGCGCGCCCGAACCGAGAACAGCCACTGGGCGTCGTGGAGTCTCCGCCGCGCGCTCGCGATCCGCGAGTGCGAACGGCTGGGCTCCCGCGAGCCGGGCGGCTGATCCCATGGCGAGACGCGGTGCCGGGAATTCCTGCCGCGGGCCGATCGGTCACGGCTTCCGCGGCAGGTTCCCTGGCACATCGGCCGGAACTCATTCGCCCTCCTGAAGAAGGGACGCACTCTCGGGAGGAGGCGGCACGGCCGGACCCTCCCCCTGCTCCGTCCGGCGAGCCGGCACGACCTCGGGGGTCACCGCCGCATTGTCGACCGCGAGGAGCACTACCTCCGCGCCGGCGGCGGCGTCGCCGCGGCCCGTGGCGGCAGTCTCGAGCGCGGCGAGAGGAGGTAGCTCGGTCGCCTTGTCCACGCCGGGGCCGTAGCGCCTTCGGGCCTCCTCCAGGGAGAAGAAACGCAGGAGGCGACCGCTCGACCTATCCGCGAATAGGTCCCCGCCCGGGGGTTTCCCGGCGAATTCCTCGACGACGAGGACTCGGAGGCCGTCGCTGTAAAGCCTCGGCGAGCCCTTCCTGCGCGCCGGCGAGAGAAGCGTGCCCTCGAGGACCACCCGGGTCTCGCCGTCGTCTCGCACCGGGAACGCGCGCAAGGCGTATCGTCCCGGCGAGAGCGGGAGCAGCAGGAACGGGTCGAGGCCGTTCTCCTTGGCGTAGAGGTATTTCCGGCGCGCCTCGCGTGCGGGCGCGAGCGAGGCCACGAGCGTCGCGCCGCCCTGCTCGATGCGACCCGCGGTGGCGGCGAAAAGGGCGCCTGGCGCCAAGGGCGTGTGCGCTTCGATCGGACCCGCGGCCGTCCCCCGGAAGGTGAACGTGAAGCGCACGCGGGCGAAGTCGTCCCAGCGACTCAGGACCTGCTCGGCTACCGTCGTCTCGAGCTGGGGCTGCTCCGGCGTGAACGTGCGGTCGTTGCAGTGACGGCAGCCCCCCTGGGCGCAATCGCAGGGAATGGTGGGCAACGCCGGCGTACTCGGTTCGCGCAGCCGCGGGGGAACGTCTCCAGGGGGACCGCGGTAGCCGCCGCCGCCATGTGCACGCGCGCTCACGGTCAGCACGAGAACGAGCAGCAAGGAGAGCCACAACGAGTTTGTCCTCACGTCACGCCTCCGACCCTGCACTCCCGCACGCGTCATGCCGCTGCAAATGCATGAGCCGCCTGCCCCTCGCGTCACCGTGCAGCAACGGGCGGGCACCAATCGTTACGCGGAGAGAAACGCACCCTCCTCAGGATCCGGCTCCCAGGAGAGGGCTTCGCCGGCCCGAGCGGAGCGCTGCGAGCGCCGCGCGCGCCCATCTCGACCGCGGAGCGCCACTCGGGAAGGAGTGGAGAACCACGCACCCTCGCGCCTGACGGCGATGGAGTTCGATACGCGGCCAAGCCCTTGCACGCCAACCCGCGGCTTGCAGGGGAGTCGCGCTCTCCTCCTCGCGGTAGCCCATGATCCCGGCGCCGGCCGATCGAACGCGGTTTCGCCAGCAGGCTCACCCCGTCCTCCCCCCCGCCCGCCGCCCCCGCCCCCCTCCAGCGCCTCGCCCGGCGCGGCGCCCCCGCTGGCCCCGCCTCGCCGGCAGGATGAGACGGAGCGCGGCTCTCATGCACTATAGGGGGTGTGGTCCAAGCACTCGTCGGCGACCGGGACGCCCTTCGGTTCTTGCTGGAAGCGTTTCGGCGGGGTGGGGACGCGACGGCGATGGAGCGGCTCGTGGCGGGGACCCGGCCGAAGCTCCTGGCCGTCGCGCGACGGATCGGGGCGCCCCAGGACGCGGAGGACTCGGTCCAGGCGGCCTACCATGCGCTGCTGGGCCGTTCGGAGGTGCCCGCCGCACCGATCTTCCCCTGGCTCCTGACCGCGGTGGTGCGGATCGCCTATCGCAGAAAGGCCCTCGCGCGGCGCGAGGTCGAGATCGCCAAGCGTTTGGCGCGGCCCAGGGGGGAGGAGACGCCTTTGGAGCGTGCGTCGCGCGCCGACGCGGGCGCGCTGCTCCGCCGCGAGCTGGAGACGATTCCCGCCAAGTATCGCGATCCGATCCTCCTCCACCACCTCGAAGGGTTGTCGGTCGCCGAGACGGCGCGCCTCCTCGATGTGGCGCCCTCCACGGTGACGACGCGCCTGCAGCGGGGACGCGCGCTCCTCCGCTCCCGCCTCTCCCCCGCGCTCCTCCACCCCTGCCTCCTCCTTCCCTGGTTCCTCACGGACTGCGGCCGAGCCCTCGCCGGCTCCGCGCCGCTGGGAGTCGCCATGCAAGCCAAGACGGGACTGCTCCTCGCCGGCGTCGGGATCGCCGCCGGCACCCTCGGCCTGGTGGTCGGGGCGTCGCAGGTCGGGGAGGGCGGCGACGCACCGCGCCGCGCGGATCCTTCGGCGCGGCATCGCGAGGCGCTCCTCATGGCCGACCTCGCCGCGCGGGACGACGAAATCGCGAGGCTCCGCGGGCGGATCGCCGTGCCCGCGCCGCAGGAGGCCGGGGAATCCGACACTGCCGCCGCCGCGAACAAGGCGCCGCGCGCGACCGCGATGGGGGATGGAAGCGCCCTCGCCCTCGCACCTGCGTTCCGGTTCGATGCGGCCCAGGCGCGCGATGCGGCGCTTCGGCTCGGCGCCTCGGAAGCTGCCCTCGCGATCGCGCTCCAGGCGCTGAGCAGTCTCGGCAACGCGGCCGATCCGACCGTGCAGCGGGACGCGCTTGCGGCGTTCGAGGGGTTGGGAGACGAACGCGCGAAAGCGCTGGTCGCAGCCCTCACCGCGATGCGGGGAGATGGGTTTCTGGGCGACTGGTTTCCCAGGCTCCTGAAGGCGGCGCGCGTGGCCGGGGAGGAGCACCATCTCGTCGCGCTCCTCAAGGACGGCGTCACCTCCGCGTGGCTCAAGCAGGAGATCGTGCGGGTTGCCGACCGAATCGACTCGAAGGTCCTGCAGGACTATCTCGTGGAGCGGATCGCCCTCGAAGAGGATCGCTACATGTTCGGCAATCTGGCCCTGGCGTTGGGGCGGCTCGGGGAGACGCGCGCCGTCCCCGCCTGCCGGGACAGGCTGGGCCGCGGCGGCGACTGGCGCCCGTTCGAACCGGGCATCCTCTTCGCCGTGGGGGGGATGGGGGGCCGCGATGCGGAAACGCTTCTCATGGAGGTTCTCGATCGCCCGGATCGCGTCCACGCAGCCGACGCCATCCGCGCCCTCGCGAAAATCAACCCCGCAGAGGCGCGCCGCCGTGCGCAGGCGTTCCTGGACGGTCTTCGGGTCGCGCAGCTCTCCGCCCGCGACCTCGAAATCCTCCAGGAGCACGCCGGCCGCGGGCCGCCCTGAACCAGGCAGCACCACCAGCGCGACGGAGAGCCAACGGGTACGTCACTACCCGCATGAAGTGGTGGCTCCTTCTCGCGGCGGCGCTCCGCGGTCTCGCAATCGTTCGGATGCTCCGCGGGGAGGCGAAACGCGCGCGGCATGCGCGAAAGGGGGGGCGGGGGCTGGCGGGCGCCCTGGTGCAGATGCTCGATGGAGACCAGCCGCCGGATGGGGAGCGCGGTGCCGACGGGGGCGACGGGATCTGCTGGCGCGGCCTCGCCCCGGGGCCCCTGGTGGCCTGCGTCGAGAACGGCCTGGGGCGCGCCGAGAAAGAGATCCGCGTCGTCGCCGGGGCGGTGGTGGACGTGGAGATCACGGCGAGGTAGGGCGCCGGATCCGCCGGCGCGGCGCGCGCGAGGCCGCTACTCGGCCGAATTCGTGGCGTACTCCACCTGTTGATTCGTCAGGTTGTAGGTGCAGACGTGCGCGAATCCCTTTGCGTCGAGGCCGAAGTCGAAGGCGTGTCCCATGGCCGGGCTCTCCACGAGCCGACAGGTCTTCCACGCCTCCTTTTCCCGCCAGGCGAACCAGAGCTCTCGCGGCTCCGCGGTAAGGTAGCAGACCGCGACGGTGCCGTCCTTGCCGGCGTGGAGCACCGGCTTGCCGATCCCCCCTTTCTCGTCCAGCACGGACCGGATCGTCCAGCCGTCCGAGCCCACGGAGGCGTAGACGAGCGGGCCCGCCCTCGAAGCGCGCGCCGCGACATGAGGGCACCCCTCGCGGTCAACGTCGATGGATGCCTCGCAGCCGTCCCCCGCGCCTTCCAGGATTCGGCGGCGATCGGCGGGATCGCGGCCGACGGCTTCGTACCAAAGCGCGCCCTCCTCGAGACAGACCGCGTGGAGTCCGCCCTTGGCGTCCAGCGCGGCCGCGATCGCGCGTCCCGTGACGGCCACGCGATCCCCCGGCTTCAGCTTCAAGTCTCTGGGGGTGGTGACGTACTGGAACTCCCCCGTGTCCGTCCTGCGGTAGACGCAGTGGCTTGCGCCTTCCGCATCGAAGCGGGTCACGACGCTTGGCTGGAGCCTCGGGTCGACGGGATGGCTGTTCAGCAGCCCGCGCTCAGTCCAGCGTCGCGTACTCCCGGCGGACCACCACATCGTTGCCCGCAGGTTTCGCGCCGGAGGGTATAGGTACATTACGATCTGGCATTTCAGGTCGAACGCGACCCCGACGATCGCCCCCTCAGAGTCGCCACACATTGTGTTCGGCTCCCAGGCCACGCTCGCGTTCGAAACCAGCGTGATGCCTCGCCGGGACGCAGACCGGCAGACGATCACGACGCGGCCAAGGTCGTCGACGGCAAGGCGCGCCAGCTCATTCTCGGGCGCCACGGCGCCCGCCTTTACAGCAGGACGGCGCACCCATGCCGCCGGACGTTCTGTGCATTCGGCAACCCCTGCGCCGGGTTCGCCATCACCCGCGTCTCCCGCCGCTGGGCGATCGCAAGCTAAGGCGACACACCAGCATGCGAGCATCGAGCGTAGTCGCCACGATGCTGCTCGTAGGCGCGATGGCGCGGAGCGCGCACTGGCCTGCTGAGTGTCCGCGGCACGGTGTCTCACGGTAGTACTCACTGTGCGATCCCTCAAGCGTCGTAATCTACCTCTTGCCACAAACGAACTCTCATGAGGCTGCTCTTCGCGCACGCACGCGAGAAGGCGTGTAGGCGCCATGTCAGCCATCGACTCATTCATCGTTGGAGGTCGAACGGTATCCCGCGATCGCGAGTGCCCTGGCGGACCACCACGCTTGACCTTCCCGCGTTCTCTGTACCACGTTCTATGTTAGTCCCTCGGCTGTTGCAAGGGCTGCCTGAGGCCGGCGGAGCGTAGCGGAGCCGGCCTCAGGCAGCCGCGTCGCGGGGGCCGGCGGGCGATAGCCCAACGCGCTTTGGGGCCGCACGTGGTTGTCGTGCCAGCGCCAGCGCTCCACGAGCACCTTCGCCTCGGCGACGGTGGAGAAGTCCTCCCGGTCGAGGAGCTCATCCCGAAGCTTCCCGTTGAAGCTCTCCACGTACCCATTCTCCCACGGAGAGCCGGGCTCGATGAAGAGCGTCTTCACCCCGAGCCTCCCCAGCCACTCGCGCACTACCTTCGCCGTAAATTCCGGCCCGTTGTCCGACCGGACGTAGGCTGGCACCCCCCTCTCCACGAAGAGCCTCGCCAGGCGCTCGAGCACGCTCTCGGAATCGAGCCGCCTCGCCACGTCGATGGGGAGGCACTCCCGCGTGTACTCATCCACGATCGTGAGCATCCGCACCGAACGGCCGTCGTGGGTCCAGTCCTGTACGAAGTCGTACGCCCAGACCTGATCCTTCCGCTCCGGCCGGAGCCGGAT
>Ga0187893_10002836_pt1 | contig 36951 bp, 36 predicted proteins | sample MA1701074metaG_FD_139574 | JGI IMG/M metagenome (GOLD analysis project Ga0187893, IMG submission 139574) | White microbial mat communities from a basaltic lava cave in the Kipuka Kanohina Cave System on the Island of Hawaii, USA - MA170107-4 metaG ... | reverse complement strand
GCTGCCGAAGGCAGCGTCGGCGGGCGGGGATCAGAGGGGGAGGACGCTGCCGAAGGCAGCGTCGGCGGGCGGGGATCAGAGGGGGAGGACGCTGCCGAAGGCAGCGTCGGCGGGCGGGGATCAATGTGACGGATCTTGTCTTCGACTGTCTCGGCGCGGCGGCGGACCGGTATGCGGCCGCGCCGACGCTAGTGCTGCGCCTCCGGGTAGCAGAGACGACCGGGACGCCGATCCACGCGATCGCACTACGCTGCCAGATCCGGCTCGACGTCCAACGTCGGCGGTACTCCCCCGAGGAAGCCGAGCGTCTCATGGACCTCTTCGGCGAGACGAGCCGGTGGGGCGAGACGCTGAAGCCGCTGCAGCTCTTGACCGTCTCGACGATGGTCACCAGCTTCACGGGGAGCACCGAGGTGGACCTCGAGGTGCCGTTCACCTACGACCTCGACGTGGCCACGACGAAGTACTTCCACGCGCTCGACGAGGGCGTCATCCCGTTCGTGCTGATGTTCAACGGGACGATCTTCTCCAAGACCGGGGAGGGATTCTCCGTGGAGCTCGTGCCGTGGCACAAGGAGACGACGTACAGCGTCCCCGTGGCGACGTGGCGCGAGGTCATGGACGTGCACTTCCCCAACAGCGGCTGGGTCCGGCTCGGCCGTGACGTGCTCGAACAGCTTCGGAGCTTCCGATCCCAGCACGGGATCACGAGCTGGGACGAGACCGTCGAGCGGTTGCTGAAAGCGGAGGGCGAGGCCGCCGGGCGGGAGACGGGCTGATGTTCGAGCGCGCGCACAAGGTCGCCGACGCTGTTCTGTATGAGGGCTACGTGCTGTATCCCTACCGAGCCTCCGCGAAGAAGAATCGCGCGCGGTGGCAATGGGGGGTCGTCGTACCGCGTGCCTACCACGAAGCCGGTGGGAGTGACGCGTGGGATATGCAGACCGAGGTGCTGGTCGAGGGGCGGGATGATGCCAGCCTCCAGCTCCAGGTGCGGTTCCTCCAGGTACAGGCTCGGGTAGTCGAGCAGGGCGGGCAGCCCGTCGCGGAAGTGGAGATCGGCGACGAGATACTGGTGACCTGGGACGAGGGTGTCGCGCACGAGATCGACGCCGAGGTGCGCCTCGCCGACCTCCCGACCGAGATCCCACTGGCCGTACCAGGCGGCCGGGAGGTCGAGGGGATCACGGACGACGTCCGCGTGATCCGGGAGCGCTGGCCGGTGACGGCGCGGCTGCTGTTGTCGGCGGAGGTTCTCCCCGGACCCTACGGCGTGCGCAAGCTGCAGGCCCGCATCGAGAACGTCACCCCATGGGAGGACCTCTCCAGGGCACCGCTGGACCGCGACCTGGCGGTCCGCCGCGCGCTCGTCGCGACGCACACGCTGATCGCGACCGACGGCAAGTTCGTCTCCCTGTTGGATCCTCCGGAGTGGGCCGCGCCGTACTCGGCGATGTGCGAGAACACCCATACGTGGCCAGTGCTCGTCGAAGAAGAGGATGGCGACGTCGTGCTGTCCTCGCCGATCATCCTGTACGACTACCCCGAGATCGCGCCCGAGAGCCCAGGCGAGCTCTGCGACTCGTTGGAGATCGACGAGATCCTCACCTTGAGGACCATGACGCTGACCGACGCCGAGAAGCGTGAGGCACGTGCGACCGATCCCCGGGCGAAGGCGATCATCGACCGCTCGGATGCGATGCCGGCCGAGGTGCTCGACCGGCTCCACGGTGCGATCCGCTACCTCCGCTCGGCCGGCTCTTCGGGGAGCGACGCGCCAGAGCCCCCGCCGAACCAACCCCTCACCCTGGCGTCATCGGCTGCCGACGGGAAGACCGTTCCCTGGTGGGACCCTGGCATGGACGCGTCGGTCTCACCCGAGACAGATCGCGTGTGGGTCGGTGGTGTCTCGGTCGGGAAGGGCAGCAAGGTACGGCTGCGGCCGGGCTCCCAGCGAGCTGACGCACAGGATATGTTCCTTGCCGATCGTAGCGGGACAGTAGAGGCGGTGCTGTTCAGCGTCGACGGGGACACGTACTTGGCCGTGACTCTGGAGGACGACCCCGAGGCCGCTGAGGTGCAGCGCTGGCACGGTCGCTACCTGTACTTCTCCCCGGACGAGGTCGAGCCGGTCATGGAAGACGAGGACGAGTCATGACGCGCAAGACTCTGGTTGCGGGTTGTGGGAATATCTTCCTGGGCGACGACGCCTTCGGGGTCGAGGTGGCACAGCGGTTGGCGACCGAGGACCTGCCGGAGGGTGTGAAGGTCACCGACTTCGGCATCCGCGGCGTGCATCTGGCCTACGAGCTGCTCGACGGCTACGACACGGCGATCCTCGTCGATGCGACGCCACGGGGCGAGCCGCCCGGTACGGTCTATCTGATCGAGCCGGAGCTCGGCGAGGAGATCCGCGCCGCCCGGGCACGAGAGGCGGAGGCGCCGTTGCTCGATGCCCACGGCATGGCTCCTCATGAGGTGCTTGACCTCCTCTCGTCACTTGGTGGTAGCGTCGATCAGGTTCTTGTCGTGGGTTGTGAGCCGGCCGAGGTCTGCGAGCGGATGGGACTCTCGGAACCCGTGATGGCGGCCGTTCCGCAGGCGATCGCGCTCATTCGCGAGTTGCTTGAGAAGGTGTCATTGGACGACGACGCTGGACTGAAGGGAGAGTGACATGATAGGAAAGTTGATCGGTAGCGTGCTGTTGGTCGGCGTTGCGGCGCTCGTGGTTACGAGCCTGCCGGATCTGAAGCGTTACCTAGAGCTACGGGACATGTAGCCGCCCGTGCCCAAATACCGGATCAATCCCTCACGGTCGCAGGTCTGGATGGAGGCTCAGTCGAGCGTCCACCCGGTCCACGGTGAGTCGCGGGGGCTTGAGGGTGAGATCGTTGCCGACGTCGCTGACGGGCGTTTCGACCTGTCTTCGCAACCAACGATGCGGATCGAGATGCCCGTCGAGGCGCTCCAGTCCGGTAACGCCATGCAGGACAAGGAGCTGCGGCGGCGTGTTGATGCCCGGCGCTACCCCAAGATCACCGGTGAGTCCAAAGACGTCTCTCAGCAGGGAGACGGCAACCGTTACCGCGTGCGAGGAGACCTCACGTTCCATGGGGTCACCCGCCCCGTCGACGGCGAGGTGGAGCTCAGCATCCCTGATGAGCGCACCCTCGTGCTCGAGGGCACGCAAACCTTCGACATCCGCGACTACGGTGTTGATCCCCCGAAGATCCTCATGCTCAAGGTCCATCCTCAGGTGAGCGTGCGCGTGCGGGTCGTCGGGGAACTCCAAGACTAAAAAAGGGAGGTTCGCGCATGGGCGCGCTTATTGGGTTCGTGGTGGGCTACTACGTCGGTACCACGGAAGGCCGGGACGCCATTCCCCGGATGCTCGATGCATGGCAGTTCATCGCGAAGTCCGATGAGTTCAAATCCGTCCTGTCCACTGCCGCAACGATGGGCGGAGGGCTATTGAAGCAAGGGCTCGCCTCGCGTGGCGGCGGCGTCTACCCAGCCCTGGCCGAGGGTGTCGTCGACCTTCTCGCGCGAAGGCGTGCCGCATAGGAACGAAGGCGATGCACTGGGCCGGCACCATGTGAGGCTCACGCCGAGGCCGTCGAGCGCCGCGTTCTCTCCTCGGCGCTCGACCGCTCCTCGTAAAGGATCCACGTATGTGTCTTGGAATACCTGGCCAGATCGTCGCGCTTCCTCGTGAAGACAGCCCGCACGTCGCGATCGTGGATGTCCAAGGCGTGCAGCGTGAGATCAACATCGGCCTGTTCGAGGGTGAGGGGTTACAGGTCGGCGAGTGGATCCTCATCCACATGGGTTTCGTGTTGGAGCGGATGACCACGGAAGAGGCGCGTGACGCCTTGCGCTTCATGTCTGGTGACGAGTCCTACGTCGATGACTTGCTGGCCGCCCGCGACGCGAGGGAGGAGTCCGCGGTGCGTGAGAGCCCTTCATGACCGACGGACGGACCCTTTTCGCGAAGTACGCCTATCCGCCCAACGCCCTTGGTTACTGTGGGCCGGATGACGATGGCGCCCTCCTGCGTCGTGCGGGCAGCATCGGCACGGGTGACGTAGCCGCGCTCGCCCGAGGATTTGACGGGGCGTGGCCGTACCTTGAGTTCATCGCGCGGCACACCGCTCGAGACCCGTTGGACGCCGAGGTCGTCGAGGCGTATTGGCTGGGCACCGGCCTTCTCGACAAGATCGACTTGGGCGAGCATGGCGCCGAGCTGCTCGACCGGCTCCGCCGCCGGGCTGGGCCGGTCGCGAGGATCCCCGACAGTGTCGCGCCTGACGCCCGATGTGATCACAACTTCCACTGTTTCCAGATCTACCCATGGATGGGGCTGCTCGCGGCGGGTCGCGGTGGTGACCATCCCCGCCACATCCTGGACCGTTGCCGTATCCGGTGGGGTGAGGTCCTCGCGTCACAGGGCGAGGAGGTCGAGATCCGCTACCAACCACTGGTATGGGACGGCAAGGCCCTTGCATTGGGAGACGCGTGTGACGAGGTCGCCGTACGGGCACGCGACGGCGTCGCGTTCGTAGGTGACCTGCAGCCGGGTGAATGGGTCGCGTTGCACTGGGAGTGGGTTTGTGATCGGCTCGACGCGTATCGGCTCGATGATCTGCGCCGATCTACTAGCAGGCAATTGTCGATCGTAAATCGACAAATGGCCTTGACTGCTGAGTGACTGAGGCAGAGGCTATAAGGCCCGGGGTGGGAGCCTTTCTTTCAGTCCTTGGAGCCTTCGTATCATGAGCCGGCAGATCTCACGCAGTGTTTCGCCTGTAGCGGACGAGGCCTTTCGCCGACGGATCGAGCCGGTCCGTAGATTCGCCCTGGACGCCGAATCGGTCGCACGCGCCTGTTACGACATGGCAGTCCGCTTCCACCGTGGTGGAAAGCTGATCACCTTCGGAAACGGTGGCGCAAGTGCGGATGCACAGCACATTGCGGTCGAATTCGTCCATCCCGTGATCGTGGGCAAGCGTGCGCTGCCCGCGATGTCGCTCGCCAGTGACATCGCCACGGTTACGGGGATCGCGAATCGAGAGGGGTTCTCTCAGATCTTCGCGCATCAGCTCCCCGCGCTCGCATCGCCAGCGGACATCGCGCTGGGTATCTCCGCCGACGGGCACTGCACGAGTGTCTTGTCGGCCCTGGTCACGGCCCACGGCATGGGGCTCCTCACGCTCGCGTTGACCGGTGGCGACGGCGGTGAGATCGCCACCAGTCCCGCGGTCGACCACGTGTTCGTGGCGGGGTCAGAGGATCCGCTGCTGGTCAAGGAAGTCCACGTGACCGCATATCATGTGTTGTGGGAGCTCGTGCACGTGTTCTTCGAGCAGCCTGGCCTCCTGGGACCGGAGATGGTGAGATGAAGTTCATCCCTTCACCCATCTGCGATGGCGATGTCTGTATCACCTGCTCGGACCAAGCTGTCGAGGTCCGCGTGATACGCCTGCTCGCGGATGATCTCGCCATTGTCAACACTGGTGTCAGCGAGGAGGAGGTGAGCGTCGCGCTGGTCGACGCCCAGGTGGGTGACCGGATCTTGGTCCACGCCAAAGAGGCCATCGCAGTGGTAGGCCGATGAGTCAGGATCCGGGGAAGGACTTCCAGTCGCTCTACCCGTTCTTGTACTCGGGTACGAGTGATCTTGAGGCCGTGCTGTCCGAGGTTCGTGACTCCACCGTGCAGAAGGTCGATGAGATCATCGCGCTGCGTGAGGAGATCGCCCGCTTGGACGGAGCCCGGCTCGCCGAGTGCGCAGGCAGGATGGCCCGTGCGTTCGCGGACGGAAGGAAGCTCTTCGCGTTCGGGAACGGTGGCAGCAGCACCGATGCGCAGGGCGTCGCCTCGTTGTTCCTGCACCCCGCCTGGGGCGAGCCCTTGCCCGCGCTCTGCCTCACCAACGACATCGCCGTCGTCACCGCCTTGTCCAACGACATCGGCTTCGATGTCGTGTTCGCTCGCCAGCTTGCCGCGCTGGGAAATGCGAACGACATCGCGGTGGGGCTGTCGACGAGCGGCAACTCGGAGAACCTGGTCCGGGCGTTCGAAGAGGCCAGCAGGCGCGGCCTGATCACGGTGGGATTGGCAGGGTACGAGGGCGGGAAGATGGCCGAGATCGAAGAGATCGATTACCTGTTCGTCGCTGGATCGTCCTCGGTACACCGTATCCAGGAGGCCCAGACGACGACGTACCACATCCTCTGGGAGCTCACCCAGGCAGCCATGTCTTCAGTCGCTGCGGCGCGTTAGGAGGAATTGCGAATGTGTTTAGGCATTCCGGGGAGGATCCTTGAGGTTCTCGACGAAGCCGACTTGGCCAAAGTAGATGTGAGCGGTGTACGAAGGAAAGTAAATATCGGCTTGCTCGAGCATGAGCGGGTGCTACCCGGTGACTGGGTACTCATCCACGTCGGCTTTGCGCTGTCAAAGATCGACGAGGACGAAGCCGCCGCCACCCTCGTGATGCTAAGGGGCATGGGACAGGCGTATACCGACGAGCTGGACGCATTACGTGAATCAATGATCGAATGATCGTTGGGCAGACAACTGTATATAACAAAAGGATCGCCAATGCGCTTTGTCGATGAGTTCCGTGACGCAGAGATGGCACAGGCTTTATCCGCCGAGATCCTGAATCTTTGCGAGCCAGGTCGGCGGTACAAGTTCATGGAGGTATGCGGTGGGCATACCCATACGATCTACAAGCACGGCTTAGAGGACTACTTGCCGGAGACCGTCACGCTGGTCCACGGTCCTGGCTGCCCTGTCTGCGTGATCCCGATGGGTCGCGTCGACGACGCGATCGCGATCGCGACGAAGCCGGACGTGATCATGACGACGTTCGGCGACATGATGCGCGTGCCGGGAGGTCGCGGATCGTTCTTCGACGCCAAGGCCGCTGGTGCGGACATCCGCATGGTGTACTCCCCCTTGGACTCGTTGAAGATCGCCCAGCAGAACCCTGACAAGCACGTCGTCTTCATGGCCATTGGATTCGAGACCACTGCCCCCAGCAGCGCGATGACGGTCCTTCGGGCCAAGGCCCTCGACCTCGAGAACTTCTCGATCTTCTGCAATCACGTCACGATCATCCCGGCGATCAAAGCGATCCTCGACTCGCCTGACCTGCGGCTCGACGGCTTCATCGGTCCTGGCCATGTATCGACCGTGATCGGCTGCCGACCGTACGAGTTCATCTCCCGCCAGTACACGAAGCCGCTCGTGACGGCCGGGTTCGAGCCTCTCGACATCCTTCAGTCGATCAAGATGATCCTCGACCAGATCGTCGAAGGTCGTTGCGAGGTCGAGAACCAGTACACGCGCGTCGTGCCGTGGGACGGCAACCCGAAGGCGTTGGAAGTCATCAGCGAGGTCATGGAGCTGCGTCCCTACTTCGAGTGGCGTGGCCTCGGCTTCATCTCGCACTCCGCCCTACGGGTGCGTGACTCCTACGCTTCGTTCGACGCCGAGCGCATCTTCCAGCTTCCCGGTGTCAGGGTCGCCGACCCGAAGGCATGCCAATGCGGCGAGGTCCTCAAGGGCGTGCTGAAGCCGTGGGAGTGCAAGGTATTCGGAACGGCCTGTACGCCGGAAACGCCGATCGGCACCTGCATGGTGTCCTCTGAGGGCGCCTGCGCCGCCTACTACAACTTCGGCCGCTTCACGCGCGATCGGGTGAAGGAGGCGAGCAGAGCATGAGCCCCGACCGTCCGCGGGTCGACTTCTCGCTCATCGAGACCGAGAGCCAGGGGCCGGTCGACGTCGCGGAGGAACGCAGCGCCGATTGGGCCGAGGAAGCGCTGCGCGAGCACGACGAGTTCGAGCAGTACGAGCCAGCCACCGAGCACCTGACCAGGGAGCAGCAGGTTCTTCAGCGAATCGATCGCGCCCGAGCCCGGAAGGCACGGCTCAAGGAAGAGCGCATCACGCTCGCTCACGGGGCGGGCGGCAAGGCGACGCACACGCTGATCGAGGCGCTGTTCCTAGAGCAGTTCCGCAACCCGCTGCTGGAGCCGCTCGCGGACCAAGCGGTGTTCGGCGTGAACGGCAGCCGTCTCGCGCTGACCACCGACTCGTACGTCGTGTCGCCGCTGTTCTTCCCTGGCGGCGACATCGGCGACCTCGCGGTGAACGGCACGGTGAACGACCTCGCGATGTCCGGTGCCCGCCCTCTCTACCTCTCCGCGGGGTTCATCCTGGAGGAGGGGTTCATGGTCGAGGATCTGCAACGGATCGTCGAGTCGATGCGGCGCGCCGCGGAGGCGGCCGACGTCCTGATCGTCACCGGCGACACGAAGGTCGTCGGTCGGGGCAAGGGCGACGGGTGCTACATCAACACCTCCGGCGTCGGCGTGATCGAGCGCGACGTCACGCTGTCCGCGTCGGCGTGCAAGCCCGGCGACGTCGTGATCGTCTCGGGGCCCATCGGTGAGCATGGCATCACGGTGATGCTGGCCCGGGGAGAGCTCGACATCGAGTGCGACGTCGAGTCGGACACCGCCCCGTTGCACTCGCTGGTCGCCGCATTGCTCGACAAGTGTGGGGGTGAGGTGGGCGCGCCAGCGCCCACCGGTGGGCGGGGATCTTGTGGTGTGCGTTGCCTGCGCGACGCGACCCGCGGTGGGGTCGCCACGATCCTCAACGAGCTCGCGGTCGCCTCGCAGGTCGCGTTCGTCGTCGACGAGGCGGCGGTGCCCGTCCGCGACGACGTGATGGGCGCGTCCGAGCTGCTCGGGATCGATCCCTTGTATGTCGCGTGCGAGGGCCGGATGGTCGTCATCGTCGACGGTGCCCAAGCCGACGCCGCGCTCGCGGCCTTGCACGGGCACTCCCTCGGCGCGGGCGCCGCGGTCATCGGCCGGGTGAAGGACGACCCACCCGGCCTCGTCCTGCTGAAGACCACGTTCGGCGGGACCCGCATCGTCGACATGCTGGTCGGGGACCCGCTCCCACGGATCTGCTAGCCCGTGCCTGATCCCGCGCGGTCCGGTCCCGCCCGGCGGCTTTTTCCTGCACTGTGCAGGAAAGGGCTGGTATCTCGGTCTAATCCTGCACAGCAGTTCATGTCGGCTGGCGCCGTCACCCCGGAGGACGAGAATCAGGACAAACCGGGCGGTCTGTGGCTTCTTTGGGGCGTACTGCGCCCTACTGTGCAGAGTTATGCCGGTGTACCGGCATTTTCCTGCACAGTGCAGGAAAATGCCGACGGTCACCGCCGTCCCCAAAACGGAATTGGGGCAAACCGGGCTACGTACGGTCGATTCTCATCTCAGTGCAGGACAGGGCGGTCGTGACCACGAGGGTGCGGCTGCGGGTCGAGGGGATTGTCCAGGGCGTCGGGTTCCGGCCGTTCGTGCATGGCCTCGCGACGGGCCTCGGGCTGACCGGGTTCGTCGGCAACGACGCCCAGGGCGTGTTCGTCGAGGCTGAGGGGCCCGCCGCCGACGTCGAGAAGCTCGTCCGCGCCATCAAATCCGACGCGCCGCCGCTCGCGGTGATCGAGGGGATCAGCGCGGAGCGGGTCGAGCCCGCCGGCGACCGCACGTTCGTCATCGTCACCAGCCAGGCCGGCGGCGAGCGTCAGGCGCTGATCTCGCCGGACACGGCGACCTGCGAGGACTGCCTGCGGGAGCTGTTCGACCCGGCCGACCGCCGGTACCGCTACCCGTTCACGAACTGCACCAACTGCGGGCCGCGCTTCACGATCGTCACCGACGTGCCGTACGACCGGCCGTTCACGACGATGTCCGGCTTCCCGATGTGCGACGACTGCGCGGCCGAGTACCACGACCCGACCGACCGGCGGTTCCACGCCCAGCCGACCTGCTGCCCTGTGTGCGGGCCGTCGCTGAGCCTGGTCCCTCCCGCACAAGGCGATCCCATCCTCGTGACGGCAGAGCTCCTCGCGGCGGGCAAGGTCGTCGCGGTGAAAGGCCTCGGGGGCTACCACCTGGCGGCCGACGCCACGAACGACCCAGCGGTGTCGGCGCTGCGATCACGGAAGCATCGGGAGGACAAGCCCTTCGCGGTCATGGTCCGCGACCTGGTGGCGGGACGCGAGATCGCGTCGATCAGCGAAGAGGAGTCGGTGCTGCTGACGTGCCCACGGCGCCCGATCGTGCTGCTGGAACGCCGGGAGGATAGCCCGCTCGCCGTTGGCGTGGCGCCCGGGAACCGTGAGATCGGCTTGATGCTGCCCTACACGCCGATGCACCACCTGCTCGCCGGCGCATTTGACTCACCGTTCGTGCTGACGAGCGGCAATGTCTCGGACGAGCCGATCGCGTACCACGACCTGGATGCGCGCGAGCGGCTCGCACGGATCGCGGACGCGTTCCTGGTCCACGACCGGCCGATCCACATGCGCACGGACGACTCGGTGGTACGGGTGGTCCGGGGCGTGGAGCTGCCGCTACGCCGATCGCGTGGGTTCGCGCCCCAACCACTGCGGCTCGCGGCGCCGGTCCCCCGGCCGGTGCTCGCCTGTGGCGCGGAGCTGAAGCACACGTTCTGCCTGGCCAAAGGCTCACGCGCGTTCGTGTCGCACCACATTGGGGACCTCGAGAACTTCGAGACCTACCGGTCGTTCACGGAAGGGGTCGAGCACTTCTGCCGGTTGTTCGATGTGCGGCCCGAGGTCGTCGCGCACGACCTGCACCCCGAGTACCTGTCGACCAAGTACGCGCTGGAGCTTGCGGACGTTGAGCTCGTCGGTGTGCAGCATCACCACGCCCACATCGCGTCGTGCATGGCTGACAACGGGACGGCTGGGCCGGTGATCGGGGTCGCGTTCGATGGTCTTGGCCTGGGCACCGACGGGACCATCTGGGGCGGCGAGTTCCTGGTCGCCGAGCTGGACCGCTTCGATCGGGTCGGTCACCTGGCGACCGTGCCGATGCCCGGGGGCGTGAAGGCGATCAAGGAGCCGTGGCGGATGGCCGCCGCCTACCTCGGCGACGGCAGTCCCGACCTCGACGTGGCGCGCCGGCACGGCCGCGACTGGGAGCGCGTGCTCGCCGTCGCCCGCGCGGGCGTGAACTCGCCGCTCACGTCCAGCGCCGGCCGGCTGTTCGACGCCGTGGCGGCGATCCTGGGCGTCCGGGACCGCATCAACTATGAGGGCCAAGCCGCGATCGAGCTGGAGCAGCGCGCTGACCCGGCGGAGCGCGGCGCATACGACGCCGGGATCGAGGGCGACGCCCCGTTCCAGGTGCGCGGCCACGACCTGGTGCTCGCCGCGGCCGGCGATCTCCGCGCTGGCGCGGGTATCGCGGCGATCGCGGCCCGCTTCCACCACGGCGTCGCCCGAGCGATCGTCTCCGGCTGTGTCGCCGCTCGCGACCGGACCGGCCTGGGCACGGTCGCCCTATCCGGCGGCGTCTTCCAGAACGTGCTCCTCCTCACCCGCACGGTGACCGGCCTGGAGGCCCAGGGCTTCGCGGTCCTGCTCCACTCCCGCGTCCCCGCCAACGACGGCGGCATCAGCCTAGGCCAGGCCGCGGTGGCCGCAGCCCTTATGGCCAGGGTTCGGCACGCATGCGTGCCGAACCCTGGCCACTAGGCTGTTAGGCCGTCCCAGGCCACCACAACGTGGCGAGCTGGCGCCGATCCGGGGGGAGTTCCAGCTCCTTCAAGGCGCGTTGGATGTCGGGGTCGCGGCTGGCGGGTAGGCACAGGCGGGTCCTGATGAGCGGGACGAGCTCGTCGGCGAAGTCGCGCCAGGGCGAGGGCTCGTCCCAAAGCTCGACCGCCACGTCGAGGCCGATCCAGCGAAGGGCGGCGATCGCGTCGCCGACCGTGGGTCCGCTGGGGTGGTCGAGGTCGTGGAATCGCCGCCACAGCGGGCCAAGCCACGCGAGCGGGTGCTCCCCCGTCATCTCGACGACCACGCGGCTGCGCGCATGCGACGTGAGCGCCTGGACGAAAGGGCCGAGGTCTTGCACGTTGTAGAACACATGGTGGCACGCGACGATGTCGGCGTCCGGGGTCGCGTCCGCCACGTCCGGCCAGCCGCCGAGCACCTCGTGGTGGGCCACTCCCAGCTCGGAGGCACGGGCCGCGAACGCGGCGAGCATGTCCTCTTGCTGGTCCACACCGATGGCGGTGCCGAGCCGGGGTCCGAGCGACAGTGAGGCCGCGCCACCGCCGCACCCGACGTCCACTACGGTCCCACCAGCGGGAAGCGCCTCACGGGCGCGAGCGCGTGAGGGCGTCTCCTTGGTCATTGCCTCGCGCGCGAGGCGGTCGAACAGCCGCACGCCAAATCCGTACGGCGATGTCGGGGCGGCAGCGAGGATACGGTCGGGGATCGCCAAGTCCGTCAACAGCCGGCCCCAGGATTGCGCAGGGTTCATGGGTCTAGTCTCGCACCCTCCGGCCGAGAGGGAGCAGTACGCTCCGGGGGATGGAAGGCGAGATGCTCGACCTGCGCGCCGCGCTCATGCAGGTGCCCATAGCGGTCGTCCTCACCCGCGGACCGGACCATACCGCCGAGCTGCGCAACCCGCTCGCCGAGGAGGTCCTGGCCGCGAGTGACGAGAGGAGCCTGCTCGACCACGTGTACTCGACGGGACTGCCCCATCTCCAGCTCGAGCGACCGGTCACGTCGAAGCGCGACGGACGCCAGGAGGAGCGCTTCTTCAACGTCGGCTACGAGCCTATCCACGACGCGGCTCGGATGGTCATCGGGGTCCTCATCTACGGCGTGGAGGTCACCGAGCAGGTGCGGGCACGGCACCGGCTGTCGTTCCTGGTCCCGACCGGCCCGGCCTTGTTGGAGGCCTCGCTTGAGCGCTCCGACGTGCTCGAGGAGGTGGCCCGCATCGCGGTGCCCGACCTCGGCGACCTCTGTGTCGTGGATCTCTTGCAGAGCGACGGGTCGCTGCGACGGGAGACCGTCGCCCACCGGGATGCACCCAGGGTCGAGCTGGAGGAGGCGCTGCGCCGCTTCGGACCGGCGATGACGCAGGGCTCCGAGGTGCTCGGCGATACCGGCGCGGCCTCGGCGATGATCACGCCCCTGCGGGCGCGGGGTCGCGTGCTCGGGACACTGAGCGTCGCCTCCGCGGAGCGGGATCGCTACAGCCGAGACGATCTCACGCTGCTGGAGGCACTGGCGACGCGAGCCGGCCTCGCGCTCGACGCGGCCGCGCTCCACGAGGCCGAGCGTGAGGCGCGTGACGCCGCGGACCACGCCCGCGCTCGCAGCTCCGGGCTGCTGTCCGTCACCACCGCCCTGTCTCGGGCCCTGACCGCGTCCGAGATCGGCGGGGTGGTGATAGCCCAAGGGGTCGCGCTGCTCGGAGCCGACGCCGCGGCGGTGTTCCTACAATCCGACGACCCCCGCGAGCTTGAGCTCCTACGGGCGACCGGTTGGCCTGGAGAGGTGCTCGAGCAGTACCAGCGTGTCCCGCTGGACGGTGGGAGACCGCTGGCTGACGCGGTGCTGAGCAAGGAGCCGATCTGGCTGGAGTCGCGCGACGAATGGGCATTGCGCTACCCGCGATCCGCGCCAGTGCACAGCGGCGGGGGATACTCCGCGAGTACGGTGCTCCCGCTCGTCATCGAGGATCGGAGACTCGGCGGGCTGGTGTTCAGCTTCGTGCGCTCGCTCGAGTTCTCCCACGACGATCGGGAATGCCTCCTCGCCTTGGCGGGGCAGTGTGCGCAAGCGTTGGACCGGGCAAGGCTGTACGAGGTCGAGCGTCAGGCGCGGAGGCGCGCAGAACGGCAGCGTGACCGGGAGGCCTTCCTCGCGGAAGCGAGCCTGGCGCTGGATGCCACGCTCTCACAGGACGAGCGCCTCCAAAGACTGGCCGATCTTGCCGTACCCCGCGTGGCGGACTGGTGCGCCGTGCACGTCGTCCGGGACAGTGCGGTCAAGACGCTTGCCGTGACCCACGTGCAGCCTGAGAAGGTGTTGCTCGCCGAGGAGCTTGTCAGAAGGTATCCGCCTGATCTCGCGGCGACTCGTGGGGCCGTCAACGTGATCCGTACTGGGAAACCCGAGCTGCATGAGCAGATCTCGGACGCGACCCTGGTCGCGCTCGCGCGGGACGAGGAGCATCTCGCGTTGCTGCGTGACCTGGGGATGACGTCGGCGATGGTGGTGCCGCTGCGCGTGCGCGACCGGTCAGTGGGCGCCCTGACGTTGGTCACGGCTGGGTCCCGCGAGCGCTTCAGCCGCGAGGACCTCGCGTTCGCGGAGGAGCTCGCGAGGCGCGCCGCGCTCGCCGTGGACAATGCCCGTCTGTATGAGGAGCAGCGCAATATCGCCCGGACGCTTCAATCCAGCCTGCTCCCTCATGCGCTCCCTCGAATACCGGGTGTGACGGCCGCCGCGCGGTACCTCGCCGCGGGTACGGGCAACAAGGTCGGCGGAGACTTCTACGACGTCTTCGCCGCGGGCGACGCCTGGTCTGTCGTGATCGCGGATGTATGCGGCAAAGGCGCCTCCGCAGCCGCATTGACCGCGCTGCTCCGGTACACCGTCCAGGCCGAGGCTACCCATGACCCACGTCCGACTGTGGTGTTGACCCGCCTCAACCACGCGCTTCTCCGACACCTGGAGCAGATGGAGGGGCGGTTCTGCACCGCGCTCTACGGAAGGATCTTCCCGGTCGAAGGCGGCATCCGGATGACGCTCGCGGGTGCCGGTCACCCACCTCCTCTGCTGGTGCGCCGGTGCGGAACGGTCGAGACGATTCCGGCGTTCGGTACGATGCTCGGCGTGTACGAAGACCCAAAGCTCCATGACGTGGACGTTTCGCTCGGCTCGGGCGACACGCTGGTGCTCTACACCGACGGAGTGACGGAGGCGCGCGGCCCGGAGGGCTTCTTCGGCGAGCGCCGACTGGAAGCGTTCCTCGCCTGTAATGCCGACTGTCCCGCCAACGACCTCGCTGAGCGCCTGGCCGCGACACTCCTGGCCTTCCAGGAAGGCCTCCCACGCGACGACATCGCGATCCTCGTGGTCCAGGTCGCTTCGTAGTGACCCCGCTTGAGGTGTGCCCCGAGCATGTCGGCGACGTCTCGATCGTGACGTTTCTCGGCGAGTTCGATCTCGCCGTCATAGAGATGGCCGAGCGGGAGCTACGCCTGGTAGAGGAGCGCGAACCCGCGGTGCTGGTGCTGGACCTGAGTGGGCTGGAGTTCTTGGACTCCAGCGGTGTCCGGGTGGTCCTGCAGGCTGACGACCGGGCTCGCCGGGACGATCGCCGCCTCGCCGTCTTGCTGGGATCGGGGATCGCGCAACGGCTCTTCGCCCTGCTCGGACTGCTCGACCGTCTCGAGCTGATCTCCGACCGCGCCGACGTCCTCCCGGGCTGAGATAGCCTAGTCTCGGGCTTCGCGGCGAAGGAGGGCTCGATGGTTGTCCACAAGACCCCTGATGAGATCGCTCGGATGGCGTTGGCCGGACAACTCCTCGCCGAGGTTCACGAGCGCCTCGCCGAGGCCGTACAGGCCGGCGTGACGACGGCGGATCTCGACGAGCTCGCCGAGGGTGAGATCGTGGCGCGCGGCGGCAGGCCATCGTTCAAAGGGTATCGGGGCTACCCCGCGAGCATCAACACCTCGATCAACGACCAGGTGGTTCACGGGATCCCCTCGCCGAAGGTGCGCCTACGCACCGGGGACGTCCTGACGATCGATGCGGGGGTCGCGCTGGACGGCTATCACGCGGACTCGGCCCGTACCTACATCGTGGGAGGTACCGATGCCGCTCCCCCGCCGGTGCGCGCGCTGGTGGCCGACACCCTTGAGGCCCTATGGCTCGGCATCGACGCGTTGCGGGTCGGCAACCGGCTCGGTGACGTATCCGCGGCCATCGGCGACTTCGGCGCCGCGCGTGGGCACGGGATCATCGCGGACCACGACGGCCGGTCGCTCGGCGGCCATGGCATCGGTCGCCACCTTCACGAGGACCCGCTCGTCCTGAATCGAGGGCGTCCCGGGCGGGGCCTGCGGCTTCGGCCCGGGCTCGTGTTCGCGATCGAGCCCATGTTCACGCTCGGTGGCAGCGGTTGGCGTGTGCTTCCAGACGGATGGACGACCGTGACGACGGACGGTTCCATCGCCGCCCACTGGGAGCACACCGTGGCCGTCACCGAGGACGGCCCACGGGTGTTGACCGCATCCGCGGGTGAAGCCTGGCGGTTGCGGGCGGGGGATCCAGGGAGCCTGACAATGGGAGGTCAGTGATGGCAGAGGGGGCAAGTCGGTGGCAAGAGCTCGTACCGGGGGCTCGAGCGCGGGCGAGTTGGAGCGAGAACCTCGTCACCGGATTGCTCGCGCTGGGCGTCCTGACCGGCGGGACGATCGACGCGTGGGCCCACTCGAACCTGGGGCAGCTGGAGACGTTCTTCACGCCGTGGCATGCGGTGCTCTACGCCTCCTTCCTCGCGACGTCCGCGTGGATCGGGTGGATGGTGGTGCGCCGCGCCAGGCATGGTTGGCGGGGGCTGGCCGCGGTGCCCGTTGGCTACGGCTTGGGGATCGTGGGTGTCCTCACCTTCGCGGTGGGCGGCGTGCTCGACCTGGGCTGGCACAGCGTGTTCGGGATCGAGGTCGGCATCGAGCCGCTGCTCAGCCCACCCCACCTCGCGCTCGGCCTAGGAGGGCTGTTGATCAACAGCAGCCCGCTGCGGGCGATGTGGGGCGTGCACGACCAGCGAGCGCTTGGGTTGCGCGCGCTGTTCCCAGCGGTGCTGTCGGCTGCCCTGGTTACGGCCGACATCGGCTACTTCTTCATGTGGGCGTCGCCGTTCCAGCATGTCTTTCTCGCGGACGAGATCGCCCAGGGCATCGCCGCGGTGCTGATCACCAACGTCGTCTACGTCGGCGCGCTGCTGTTGCTGCTCCGCCGGTGGCGGTTGCCGTTCGGCGCCTGCACCTTCCTGCTCTTCTTCAACGCGGCGTTCATCAGTGCGATTCTGGAGTTCTCCACCGCCCCACTGCTGCTCGCGCCATTGGCTGGCGGGCTGGTGGCAGACCTGCTGATCGCCCGCCTGCGCCCGTCGCCGGACCGGCCGGGGGCCATGCGGGCGATGGCCTGCGTGACCTCCGCGACCCTGTGGGGCACCTACTTCCTGATCGCCTGGTCGATCGGCGCGCTCGACTGGTCGGTGCCGCTGTGGTCCGGCGTCATCATCCTGGCGGCCGGCAGCAGCATGGCCCTGGCGTTGCTGATGGCGCCCCCTCCCCTGCCCACCGCCGATCTCCCCAAGCCCGCCAGGACCCGCGGGCGCGACCAGCTCTACACCGGCTGATCGTGTTCGGGACGCAGCGCGACGATCTGCGCGTGCGTCTCCCCAGCGGGCGTGCGGTAGGTGATCTCATCCCCTTCCTGGCGGCCCACGAGGGCTTGGCCGAGCGGGCTGTACGGAGTGAGGGTCCCGGTCGTCTCACTCTCGTCTGTGTCCTCGACCAGAGCGACGACGCGCAGCTCCTCGACGGTGCCGTCCGCGAACCGTAGGGTGACCTCGGTACCGGCCTGGAGACCCTCAGGATCCTCTTGGTAGCCATGGGTCAACAGCTCGTCGACGGCCCTGAGGCGTTCTTCCACCCACCGCAGCTCGTCTGCTTGGAGCAGGGCGTTGGCGCTGTCCCCGCTGTCCCCCACTCCCTCGTCGCCGATACCCCCAGCAAGCTCGCGCCGCTGGTCGACCAGCGCGGCCCGCTCCTGCTCGAGCCGCTTGCGGGCCGTAGGCGTCAACGGCGACGATCCGGTATCCGTCTGGCCACTCATCTGCACGCACGTCTCCTCTCGGTGCGGACGGTTGCGAACAGACCTACCCAGGATCGCTGCATGTCAGGCGAGACGGTCCAGACCCCGTAGACCCCGCCGGCCCAAGCCTGCACTGTGCAGAGTTAGTCCCAATGCCGCCAACTTTGGCCTGGGCCCACCGATGCGGCGCTGGGATGCACCCTCACCTCGACCCGGACCTGCAGTCAAGCCCGGCAACTCCAGCGTGCCGGGGCGGAGGGCGCAACAATCCTCTGTATTCGGAGGGAAATGACACCTTTGCGGCTGGCAACCGGTGCTCGGCCTATCCGCGCGGGCGCTTAGTCCGGTATACCGGACTAACTCTGCACGTACGGCGAATGGACCCCCAAAGGAGCCACAGACCGCCCGGCTTGTCCGATTCTCGTGGGAGCTGACCGCTGCGGGGCTCTTGACCGCGTCCGAATCGCACCTCCTTTCTGCCCATGGCGCGGAGTCGAGGCTGTGGTCGGCGAGCGTGCGGGGCGCGTCGGCGAAGCGCTCCGTGCCCCCGAGGGCCTCGTCAACGGCGACCGTGGGACCGGCGTCGACCGGAGGCACGGCGGCGTCGACGGTCCCGACGATGATCGTCGGTTGGTCAGGCGCGTCCGCCCAATTGTCGACTACCGCTCCGCCAAGCGTCTTGTGCACCGCGACGTCGAGCCCGGCTGCGGCCACCATCGCCTCGATCCGCCGGTGCGTTTGCTCGACCAACACGCGCATCGGCAAGCAATAGAACAGCCGGTTCGTGAACCTCACCTCCTCGAGCGTGCGCGTACAGCCACGGCACGACCACGCCCTCGGTCTCGCTGATCCTGTCGGGACCGCCACCACCGGGGAAGCCCGCGGCCATGACCGCTTGAAACGGGAACGGCTCATTGCCGGGTCGTTTTGTGAAAGAACGCGCATAGTCGGCCATTTGTCCGTCCTTCTTGCCCGCCTGTCTGACGGTGTTCTCTTCTACCGCGTGGTGTGACGGAACCGCGATCGAGGGCTCCGGCTGTGTCCTGATAGGCTCCGGCAACAATTCGACTCATCGGAAGGCCGGTGTGGAACGAATAGGGAGCATGACAGCGACACCTGGCTTGAAGACGTGACCGCCGGCATGGCCGCGAGGAGCGAGGCGTTCGAAGAAGCCCCGATCGCGGGATCCTGCTGGGCGGGCGCCGCGAATGGGTCGCGGTCGGGCGTGGCGGCACTTGACGTCGTGTCCGAGCAGGTGACGGCACTGATGGATTCATTCCTCGCCGCGCGTGTCGCCGAGCTCGTCAAGGTGGACGTCGAGCTGGAGTGCATCGGCCTGGAGGTCGCCGGGCTCGTACGGGCGAGCGGCAAGCGACTGCGCCCCGCGTTCGTGTACTGGGGTCACCGGGCAACCGGCGCGGAGCACGACGAGGCCGTGCTGTGGCCGGCCGCGGCGGTCGAGATGCTTCACACGTTCGCGCTGATCCACGACGACGTCATAGACCGTTCCCCCATGCGGCGGAGCCGGCCGGCGGCGCACGAGGCGCTGGCCGCGAACCACCGCGAAGAAGGGCTCGCTGGCAACTCCTCCTGGTTCGGGGTCAGCGCCGCCATCCTCGCCGGAGACCTCGCGTTCGTCTGGGCGGACCAGCTGATGGGCGAGGCTGGGCTCGATCCCGCGGCGCTCGACCGGGCACGCCGGGTGTTCACGGACCTTCGGGTCGAGGTCATGGCGGGCCAGTACCTTGAGCTGCGCCTCGCGGGCTTGGCGGACGCGACGGAGGATGAGGCGCTTCGCATCGCGCTCCTCAAGTCGGGCCGGTATACCGTCACCCGCCCCCTCCAGCTCGGCGCCGCGATCGGCGGTGGCGACGAGCTGCTCGACGCGGCGCTGTGCGCGTTCGGTGACGCGGTTGGCGCCGCGTTCCAGCTGCGCGACGACGTGCTCGGGCTGTTCGGCGATCCCGAGACCACTGGCAAGGGCGCGATGAGCGACCTTCGCGAGGGGAAGCGGACCGTGCTCATGCTCCGCACCCTCGCCCTCGCCAGCCCTGCGGAGCGCATGGTCCTGACCCGGGTCCTTGGCAATCCCGACATCGAGGAGGCCGACGCCACCCGCGCCCGCCAGATCGTCGTCGACTGTGGCGCCCTCGACTCCGTCGAACAGCTCCTCGTGGACAAGCACCACCTCGCGTGCCAGGCGCTGGCGCAGGTCCCGGAGCCCGCGCGCCAGGCCCTGCGGGATCTCGCCGACCTCGCCGCCTTCCGGATCGGGTAACGCGGGTGCCGGGCCGCCGGGTAATCGTCGTGGGCGCCGGGCTGGGTGGTCTGGCCGCCGCGATCCGCCTTGCCGCCGCCGGGGCGGACGTCACGGTGCTAGAGCGAGAGGCGGTACCGGGTGGCCGGGCCGGCCGCGTGGTGCGAGATGGGTACGCGTTCGACACGGGGCCGACGGTGCTCACGATGCCAGGCCTGCTCGGCGAGCTGTTCGCCCTGGCCGGAGAGGATCTCGCCGATCACCTGGAGCTGACGCGTCTCGACCCCGCCTATCGCGCCGTCTTCCACGACGGTTCGGTGCTGCGGGTCCGGGGGAGCCTGGAGGCGCTGGCCGACGAGGTCGGACAGGTGTGTGGCCCGGCCGAGGCCGAGCGATTGCAGCGCCTCGCCGATCACCTCCACGCGCTCTATCAGGCCGAGTTCGGGCCGTTCATCGACCGGAACTTCGACTCACCCCTCGATCTCGTCCGCCGTCCCGGTCCGCTCGTGCGCCTCGCCCGGCTGGGCGGCTTCCGCCGGATGCACGACCTCGTCGCGCACTTCCTGCGCGACTGGCGGCTGATCCGCCTGTTCACGTTCCAGGCGATGTACGCGGGGCTCAGCCCGTTCGAGGCGCTCGGGATCTACGCGGTCATCCCGTACATGGACACGATCGCCGGCGTCTACTTCCCGCGCGGCGGGATCCACGCGGTCAGCCGGTCCCTGGCCGACCTTGCCGGACGGCTCGGCGTCGACATCCGGGTCGGCGAGACCGTCGAGGCGGTCGAGGTCAGTGGAGGCAGGGCGGTCGCGGTCCGGACCGTGGGTGGTGAGCGCTTCTGGATGGATACGGTGGTCCTCAACCCCGACCTGCCGGTTGCGTACCGAGACCTCCTCCCCCCCGAGGCGACGCCACGCCGGGTCCACCGGTTGCGCTACTCGCCGTCCTGCGTGGTCGTGCATCTCGGCCTCGACCGCGTCCTTCCCGACGCCGCGCACCACAACATCCACTTCGCGGCGGGTTACGAGGAGTCGTTCAGCGACCTCCTCGCCGGCCGGGCACAGCGCGACCCGTCATGGTTCCTCACCGTCCCGACCCGCGGCGATCCCGACCTGGCGCCGCCGGGTTGTGACGTGGCGTTCCACCTGCTCCCGGCGCCCAACCTGCACGGGGCGGATCCCTCGTGGGACGCCGAGCGCGAGCGGGACGCGGCCGTCGCCCGGATGGAGGCCGCGGGGTACGGTCCGGTGGGGGCGGCGACGGTGACGTCGATGACCGTGACCCCGCGGGATTGGGCGCGGGTGGGGATGGCGGCCGGGACGCCGTTCGCGGCGAGCCACCGCTTCTTCCAGACCGGCCCGTTCCGCCCCGCCAACGTCGCTCCGACGGTCGGGGGCGTGGTGTTCGTGGGATCCGGTACGACTCCGGGTGTCGGCGTCCCGATGGTGCTGGTCTCGGGACGCCTGGCGGCTGACCGGGTTATGGCGATGGCGGCGGGCGGCTGACGCCGGCGATGACCGACTACCAGCATCCGCCCGCCTCCCCAGAGATCGTCGCGAAGGGCCTCGCGGGTAGGGCGACCGCCGACCTCGCGACCAGCTACGAGCTGTGCCGCCGCATGAACGCGGCCCACGGCCGGACCTACTACTTCGCGACCCGATTCCTGCCGAGGAGCAAGCAGCGGCACGTCCACGCCCTGTACGGGTTCGCCCGGTACGCTGACGACCTGGTCGACCACATGGACCTGGGCTGGGATGCCGCCCGGCGGCGGAAAGCGCTGGAGGCGTGGTCGCAGGAGTTCCTCGCCAGCTTGAAGACCGGCCGCACCGACGAGCCGGTCCTCGTCGCGGTGCTCCATACCGTCCAAGAGCTGGGCATCCGCCACGACGACCTTCGCGCGTTCCTCGACTCGATGGCGATGGACCTGGAGATCACCCGCTACCCGACCTACGAGGACCTGTCCCACTACGTGTACGGGTCGGCGGCGGTGATCGGTTCGATGATGCTGCCGGTACTGGGCGCGACGCACCCGCGGGCGCGCGAGCGCGCGATGGACCTCGGCGTCGCGTTCCAGCTGACGAACTTTCTCCGTGACGTCGCCGAGGACTGGGACCGCGGCCGGATCTACCTGCCGCTCGAGGACCTCGAACAGTTCGGCGTCACCGAGGCCGATTTCCACGCTCGCCAGGTAGGGCCGAGGTTCCAACGGCTGCTCGCCTCCGAGGCCGAGCGGACCCGCGCCCTGTACCGCCGCGCCGAGGCCGGCTGGGCGATGCTGCCCCCGGCGAGCCAGGCGTGCATCCGCATCGCCCACCACCTGTACCGCGAGATCCTCGACCGGATCGAGGCCGCCGACTGGCAGGTGTTCCACGTCCGCGCGGCCGTCCCCCCGACCCGCAAGCTCGCCGTGGCGGCCCGAGAGCTCCTGCGCCCGTCTAGGCCCTGATCTGTGGAGGATCCGCGCGGTATCCCGCGCGGATCCTCCACACAACTACCGTCCGAGGGCCTTGCGGGTCGCCGCCGCGATGCCGGGGCCGTCTAGGCCCAGGTCGGCCAGGATCTGCGCGGGCTTCGCCGCGGGGATGTAGCGGTCGGGGGTGCCCAAGATGAGCACGCGCGGCGCCGCGCGGGTCTCGTCGAGGGCGGCGAGCGCGTCAGCGATGAACGCGCCGACCCCGCCGATGCGGGTTCCGTCCTCGACCGTCACGACCAGCGGATACTCGGCGGCGGCTTCGAGCATCGCCGGGTCCAGCGGTTTCGCCACCCGCACGTCCCAGACCGCGACGGACAAGCCGTGCGACGCGAGCTCGGCGGCGGCGTCCTCGGCGGCCTCCACCAGCTTGCCGACGGCCAGGATGCACGCGTCGTCGCCGTCGCGGACCTTACGCGCGCGCAGGCCGCTGCCGACTTGATCCTGCTCGACGAAGCGTGCGGCGCCCTTGGGGAAGCGGACCACCACTGGCCCGTCGATATCGAGGGCGTCGGACAGCATCCGCTCCAGCTCGCCGGCCGAGGAGGGCGCGAAGATGGTCATACCGGGAATCTTCAGGCAGAGGGCAAGGTCGAGAACACCATGGTGGGAGGCGCCGTCCTCACCCGTGATACCTGCCCGGTCGAGAACGAACACCACGGGCTGGCCGTGCAGCCCGGCGTCAAGGTTCGCCTGGTCGAACGCCCGGGTGAAGAACGTCGAGTAGACCGCGACGACGGGCCGCAACCCCCCCATCGCCATCCCCGCGGCGGCGGTGACCGCGTGCTGCTCGGCGATGCCGACATCCAGGACGCGGTCCGGCTCGCGCGCCTGCAGGGGCAGGAGGCCGGTCGAGCCGGGCATAGCGGCGGTGATGGCGACAAGGTTGGGATGCTCGTCGGCGAGCCTCAAGAGCTGATCACTGAAGACCTGGGTATACCCGGGCGGCTGGGTGCCGGGTGAGCGCGCTTTGCCCGTCACCGGGTCGAACACTCCGGTGTCGTGGAGGCACTTCTCCTCGTCGCGCTCGGCGGGCGCGTACCCGCGGCCCTTTTGCGTTAGGACATGCACGACGATCGGCCCGTCATAGGTCGCGGCATGCCGCAACGCGTGCTCGACCTTGGCGACGTCGTGCCCGTCGATGGGCCCCGTGTAGCGGACGCCGAGCGTCTCGAAGAACGCTCGCGGCTCGAACACCTCACGGAAGGCGGCCTTGACCCCCTGCATCCAGGTCCACGCGACCCCGCCGACGGCGGGAAGGCCGCGGACCCGGCTCTCGACCCGCCGCCGGGCGGTGACGAACGAGGGGTGGAGCCGCAGCCACGACAGCCCCTCGGACAGCCGGGAGACAGTGGGGGCGTACGAGCGCCCGTTGTCGTTCAGCACGATGAGGACCCGCCGCCCGCTGTACCCGAGGTTGTTCAACGCCTCGTAGGCCATCCCGCCGGTCATCGCCCCGTCCCCGATCACCGCGACCACGTGCCGGCCGCTGTCCTTGAGGGCGGTCGCGAGGCCGTGAGCGTAGGAGAGAATGGTCGACGCGTGGCTGTTCTCGACCCAGTCGTGCTCGGACTCGGCGCGGCTGGGATAGCCGGAGAGTCCACCCGCCTGCTTGAGCCGCGCGAAGCCGTCCCGCCGACCCGTGACGAGCTTGTGGACGTAGGCCTGGTGGCCGGTATCCCACAGGATCACGTCACGCGGGGAGTCGAAGACGCGGTGAAGCGCGAGCGTCAGCTCGACCGCGCCGAGGTTCGACCCGAGATGCCCACCGCATTTCGAGACCGCGTCGACGATGAACGCGCGCAGCTCCGCAGCGAGGGCCTCAAGCTCCCCCGACCCGAGCGTACGAAGGTCGGCGGGTCCTTGGATCTGCTCCAACATCGCCATCCGTCTCCTGCCCCAGGGTGGTGAACCCAAGCTATCGGTTGAGGTCCCGCACTGTGCAACCCGGATGGCCGATCGGACAGGTACATGCAAGGCTGGAGAGCCGGCTCGTGCAGGAGGCACGCGAGTGACGCTGACCGACCGTAAGCGTGATCATCTCCGCCTTTCTCTCAGCGGGGACGTCGGCTCGACGATCGGGACGGGGCTAGACGACATCCGGGTCCGCGCTCGGGCGCTCCCCGAGCGGGATCTCGACGACGTCGACCTGTCCCTGTCTCTGTGGGGCAGGCGGCTCTCGGTGCCGCTGCTGATCTCCTGCATGACCGGCGGGGTGAGCGACGCCGGCCCGATCAATCGGGCCTTGGCGTACGCGGCGCAGGAGCACCGCGTGGCCCTGGGCTTGGGCTCCGGTCGAGCCGTGCTCGACGGATCGGCCGGCGTCGAGACGTTCAAGGTACGAGACGTCGCCCCGGACGTCCTGCTACTCGCCAACCTCGGCGCGGTCCAGCTGCACGAGTATGGCGCAGCGGACTGCGCGCGGCTGGTCGAGCTGTGCGAGGCGGATCTGCTGGTGCTGCACCTCAACGCGGTCCAGGAGGCGATCCAACCGGGGGGCCAGACGCGCTTCGGCGGGTTACGCGAGCGCATCGCCACGGTGTGCGCGGCGCTCGACGCTCCGGTCGTCGTCAAGGAGGTCGGGTTTGGCATGGCTCCGGCGGACGTCCTCGCCCTCCTCGACGCGGGAGTTGCCGGTGTGGACGTCGCCGGTGCCGGTGGGACCAACTGGGCGCGAGTCGAAGGGCTTCGTGAGCAGGGGGCATTCCAGATCGCGCAGGCGTTCGCCGATTGGGGCTGGTCGACCGCCCAGTGCGTCCGCCATACTCGCGCGGTGATCGACACGGCCGGCAGGGATGTGGTCCTGATTGGATCTGGCGGGCTTCGCCACGGGGTCGACGCGTTGAAGGTCCTTTGTTTGGGAGCCGATATCGCTGGCGTGGCCAGGGGCTTGCTCGGCGCGGCGGCCGAAGGGCCCGAAGCCGCCGTGTGTGCGGTCGGAGTTTTGCGTAATCAGCTCCGAATCGGCGCGTGGGCGGCGGGCGCGGGCTCGAGCGCTGAGCTGGTTCCCGCACTACTGGAGGGCACCGGTGGAGGCAACGACCAGATATAGCCGACACCTCCCCGTGACGATAGTCTCATACCCAGTAAGGCATTCTTGGCGGAATCGCGTGAAGTGATCGAAGTGAGTTTTCCCGCCGCCCTCGGAAAGGTGGCGTTACTATTCTCAAAGTGGGAACAGAAGCTAACCGAGTCGCTTCAGTTTGTGGGACACTCTAGAACGACAGACGTCTCCCGATGTGGCGATGGTGAGTGAAGTGCGGGACGCGCATCCACGGCAGGCCCCGCCGATGGAGCCGGTGAGGAGGTGAACGCGACGTGAGAGGTGCTTTGCGGCGCGCTGGCACCAGGGCGGTGAGGGGCAACCGTTGAGAGGCATATATTGGTGATGTAGCGGTCGACTCCCGTAGTCTGTGAGACGTGGCGGGGCAAGAGTCAGGAGCCGTGATGACGGCGAAGACCGCCCGGGTGAGCGCTCTCAAGGCGAAGCGGTCGCAGAGTGAACCCCTCAGCGTCACCTGCCGCGTCTACATCTGCGTGCTCGCCATCGCGGCGACGATCTTTGTGCCCGAGGGACTACGACTGGCGGCTGGGGAGCCTTGGAAGGCGCTCGCATGGATGGCCTTCATCGCGGTCACGAGCTTTCGCGCCATCCCGATGCTCCCTCGCGCGAATATCATCGTGACTGCCACGGCGCCATCTTCGGTCGCGGCGGCCGTGCTCCTCCCGCTCCCGCTGGCCATGCTGGTAAAGCTGGTCGGCAACGTCAATGAGCGAGAGTTCCAGCCTGGTACGTCAAAGTGGGCAATTGTCTTCAACCGTGCAGAGGGCGCGCTCCAGGTCGGTGCAGCGGCGTTCGCGGCAACCCTCGTCCAGGCGGCGTTCCCCGCCGACAGCCTGCTGAGCTTAATCGCCGCGACGGTGGTGGCGGGCATTGTCTTCGACTGCGTAAACATCGCCGCGTCGACGCTTCTGTTATTGCTTCGGGGTCTACAAATTCGTGAGGCCGCCCGGGTGGCGATCGCCCCCCAACCGTTGTCCCTCTCGCTCGACTTGGCGGTCACCGTCGGCTTGGCACTGCTGATCGTCGTGCTCTACGATCAGGTTGCTCCCGCATCGGTGCTGTTGCTAGCCTTTCCGCTCTGGCTTGGCTTCAACGCAATGCGGTCCGCTCGGCAGAACCAGGATCGAGCCGAGGAGCTCACGGCTCGGGTCCGTGAGCTCGAGGCGCTCAACGAGTTGGGAACAGATCTGCTGGCCGCGCGGCGCCGGGATCAGGCCGGCGGGATCGTCGGTGCCGCGCTTTCGACGGCTCTCGAGACTCCGGATGTCATCGTCTCACTGTCGGGTGTGCTGCCTGAGAACCTCCGGCTCGTAAAGGTGCCGGGGGCCGCGGGGGCGGCGATCGGCGTGCCCAACACCGTCGACGAGCGATCGATGGAGGGCGTCGAAGCGGCCGCGAAGCTGCTCGGGATGGCCCTCCAGCGCCTAGATCTCGAGGAGGAGCTCGGCGAGGTCGAGCGGGCGCGGGCGAAGCTCGCCGGCAAGATCATCGAGGAAGGCACCCGCGAGCGAAGCCGGCTCGCTCTGGAGATCCACGACGACGTGCTGCCCTACCTGGCCGCCGCGGAGATCCAGGCCGACAACGTCGGCTCGGCCATCAAGGGCGAAGACCCAGCCAGGGCCAACAACCTGGCTCGCGCGACACGTGAGGCCGTGAACGGGGGCATCAGCCGGTTGCGGCAGGTGTTGGAGGCGCTGACCAATCAGATCGTCGTGCCTGGGGGTCTCCGCGAGGCCCTGGACAGATCGCTGGCTCAGCTCCGGCTAGAGCACGGTGTCGACTCGAAGCTCGACGTGACCGGCCTGCTGTCACCTCTTCCCTTCGCGGTCGAGATCCTGGTGGTAGAGATCGTCCGCGGCTGTCTATCCAACGTGGCAAAACATGCGCAAGCGGACAATGTCCTTGTGCAGCTGGACGTGACCGATACCCTGATCGCTGTGCGCATTCACGACGACGGCCGAGGGTTCGATCCGATGAAGATCTCGGCCGGCCACCACGGGCTGGCGTTGATGCAACAGCGCGTCGAACTTACGCGCGGGCGCTTCAGTGTACGGAGTAGCGTGACGGGTGGAACGACCGTCGAGGTGGAGGTACCGCTGTGAACATCCCGAGGCCGCTCAGCCCCTATGGCCCTGAGCTCCGCGAGGGTGGAGCGGCGTCAGAGATCATCGACATCATCATCGCGGAGGATCACGGCGTGGTGGCGGACGGTATCGCGACCATGCTGTCCTTCGAGCATGACATGAAGGTGGTCGGCATCGTCTCCTCCGGGGAGGAGCTCGTCGTCGCGGTCGAGGAGCACAAGCCAAGGGTCGCTCTGGTCGATGTGAACCTCATCGGCATGGATGGCCTCGCCGCAGTGCGTCAGATCGAGGAGAGAGGGCTTCCGACGCGGACGATGGCGCTCACGATGTTCACCGACCACGATACGGTCACACGCGCCGTGGCCGCGGGGGTCGCCGGCTACCTGCCGAAGAACGTGCGCCGCGAGGAGCTCGTCCAGGCGGTCAGGGCGGTCGCGGCCGGCAAGGGCTTCCTCCACCCCGACGTGACGCGACCGTTCCTTGAGCGGGTCGGGCCCCTCGCCATCCACGCGGGGCTCCAGCCGCTGTCGAAGCGCGAGCAGGACGTCCTCGAGCAGCTTGCCACCGGCAAGTCGACGCGTGAGATCGCCGAGGTCCTCGAGCTTGGCGACGAGACCGTGAAGAGCCACCTGTCCCGGATCTACGCAAAGCTGAAGGCCTCTGATCGAGTCCAAGCCGTGGTCATCGCGATGCGCCACGGCTTGGTGCGCTAGAAGAGGCAGACACCCGCCGCCCGTTGGGGGGGAGGGGGACTAGTGCGAAAAAATTAGACGGCCCGAGCTGCGCAGCCCGGGCCGTCTATGACGAGCAAGTGCCCGTCTACGAGAAACCCGGGGGCGGGAACCCGGATTCCTCGCGGGAACACCGTCTGCGGCGGGAGGGGGCGGGAACCCGCCCGCCGCATGGTGCCTCGGGATGAGGAAAGAATAGGCCCTAGAGCGCGCCGAGTCCAACCTTCGGGGCATTTTTTTCTAGTCCCTTCGGACAGGCACAAACAGGGGATAGTGGAATACCCACGTCGGTGAGCCTGAGCACCCACAATCGGGGGGTACTAGCTATGCCAGGTTGACACGTCCGCGTTGCGCCGCCAGACTGGGGCGCGTCCCGCCCTCGTGCGGGGTTCGTTGCGCCAAGAGGAGGATCGATGAGCAGGCTGGCGAGTACGAGGCCGACTACGGCACGTGCTGCGCGCCGCACCCTCCTCGTACCCATTGCGAGGCGCCTGGGCTGACCCATCGATCGGTCGTCCCCGGGCGCCAGACCTCTCTGCCCTAGGCGGGAGGTCTTTCTTTTTCCCACCAACGTCGAAGTCCGAACACGATCAAGAGAGCGCGGCATGACAATCACCGGCGCGCAGTCAGTCATCAAATCGCTCGAGAACGCAGGCGTCGAGGTGGTCTTCGGGCATCCGGGCGGGGCGATCCTCCCGGCCTACGATCCGTTGATCGACTCGCCGATCCGCCACGTCTTGGCTCGCCATGAGCAAGGGGCTGGGCACATGGCCGAAGGCTATGCGCACGCGACGGGGCGGGTCGGGGTAGCGATCGCGACCTCGGGACCGGGGGGAACCAATCTGGTCACCGCGCTCGCCGACGCGTACATGGATTCGGTTCCGATCGTCGCCATCACGGGTCAAGTCGCGACCGCCGCCGTTGGCGGCGACGCGTTCCAGGAGGCCGACATCACCGGCATCACGATGCCAGTGACGAAGCACAACGAGATGATCCTGGAACCCGACCGGATCCCCGGCGCGATCGCTGAGGCCTTCCATATCGCGGCGACGGGCCGGCCAGGCCCGGTGCTCATCGACATCCCCAAGGATGTGCTCAACGGGCAGACGACGTTCGTATGGCCCGATCGGCTGGGTCTCCCCGGCTACAAGCCAACGGTGCGTGGCCACTCGAAGATGGTCCGGGAGGCCGCTCGCGCGATCATGACCGCTCAGCGACCGGTCATCTATGCCGGTGGCGGGATCATCAAGTCAGACGCGCACGCGGAGCTGCGGCGGCTGGCCGAGCTCGCCGATCTGCCCGTGGTGACGACGCTGATGGCGCGGGGCGCGTTGCCAGACAGCCACCCGCTCCACCTCGGCATGCCGGGCATGCACGGGCATTGGACCGCGGTCACCGCGCTCCAGAGGGCCGATCTGCTGATCGCGCTCGGCACGCGGTTCGACGACCGCGTGACCGGCAACCTGGCGACGTTCGCTCAGCGTGCCCGTGTGATCCACGTCGACATCGACCCCGCGGAGATCGGCAAGAACCGCGAGCCCGAGATCCCGATCGTCGGGGACTGCGCCGTCGTGATCGGCCAGATCATCGACGCGCTTGCGGGCCTGCGAGAGGAGCACCCCACGACCCGCACCGACCTGTCGGCGTGGTGGGCGCGCTTGAGGGCCTGGAAGGAAGAGCACCCCCTGCGCTGTGAGCAGCAACCAGACGGCCCGCTGAAGCCGCAGACGGTCATCCGCGCGATCGGTCAAAGGCTGGACGGCGAGGGGATCGTCGTCTCCGGCGTCGGCCAGCACCAGATGTGGGCCTCGCAACACATCCGCTTCGAGCGTCCCCGGTCCTGGATCAACTCCGGCGGCCTCGGGACCATGGGCTTCTGCGTGCCCGCCTCGATCGGCGCGAAGGTCGGGTGCCCCGATCGGACAGTCGTGGCGGTCGACGGCGACGGCAGCTTCCAGATGACGCTGCAAGAGCTGGCCACCGCGCGTACCGAGAACGTGCCGGTCGTCTTCTGCGTGATCAACAACGGCTCGCTCGGCATGGTGCGCCAGTGGCAGGAGCTGTTCTACAACCGCCGCTACTCACAGGTCGACATTCCCGTCGACGTGCCCGACCTCGTGAAGCTCGCCGACGCCTACGGCTGCGTCGGACTGCGCTGCGCGAAGCCGGAGGACGTCGAGTCGACCCTCGATAAGGCCTTCGCTGTCGGCGAGGTTCCCGTGGTCGTCGACTTCCGGGTCGACATCAACGAGAAGGTGTTCCCGATGGTGCCCGCAGGCGCCAACAACGACAACATCTTCGAGTCCGCCGAAGAGTGGTACGCGCAGGCCGCCGCCGGCACCGCCCCCGGCGGCGTTGGCGAGCCGGGCGGCACCGCGTTGCCCGAGCACATGCGCGAAGGAAAGGACGCCGTCTAATGGCGGTCCCGAGAACCTTTGGCGCTCCAGGGTCGCGTCTCGTCGGGTTCCGCTCCGAACCCCCTTTTAGGTCGCTTCACCCGACGAGACGCGACCCACTGCCTCTCAACGTCCTGCAGTTGATGAACGCTGAGGCGGTCGGGGTGGCATCGAGCCACCCCGACCGCGCTCCGCTTCGCTTCGCCCACGACTCAAGGGAAACGGTTACGTAATGGCGACCCATACGCTTTCGGTCCTGGTCGAGAACAGACCAGGCATACTTGCCCGGGTTGCGGGGATGTTCAGCCGCCGCGGGTTCAACATCTCCTCGCTGGCGGTCGGGCCGACCGAGGTCGAAGAGATCTCGCGCATGACGATCGTCGTCGATGCGGCGAAAGCGCCGCTCGAGCAGGTCACGAAGCAGCTCAACAAGCTCGTCCACGTCTTGAAGATCGTCGAGCTAGAGCACGACAACGCGGTCGAGCGCGAGCTGCAGCTCGTCAAGGTTGCCGCCACCGGCGCGACGCGCAGCGAGATCATCGAGATCGCCAAAGTGTTCCGGTCGAAGGTCGTCGACGTGGACGTCGACGCGATCACGGTCGAGGCCACTGGGTCTCCCGAGAAGCTGGCCGCCATGGTCCGGCTCCTCGAGCCCTACGGCATCCGCGAGCTCGTGCGCTCGGGAATGGTGGCGGTCGGGAGAGGCGCGAAGAGCATCACCGAGGGACGCTCGCTCCGCCTAGAGAAGACCGCCTGAGCCCGCCCGCGCGGCCGTGTTCCTTCCCCGAACTCGGGGAGTCGGCACCGTAGAGAGGAGATCGCATGCCCACGATGTTCTATGACGACGACGCCTCGTTGGAGCTGTTGGCCGACCGCACCGTCGCGGTCATCGGCTACGGGTCGCAGGGGCATTCGCACGCGCGCAATCTGGCTGAGTCTGGCGTCAATGTGTGCGTCGGCCTCTACCCGGAGTCACGCAGCCGGAAGGACGCCGAGGCGGCGGGGCTAGAGGTACTGCCCACGCCCGAAGCGGCGAAGCGTGGCGACCTGGTGATGATGGTCCTGCCCGACCACGTACAGGCGCGGGTCTATCGCGAGGAGATCGAGCCGGGGCTCGTCGACGGCAACGCGCTGTTCTTCGCCCACGGCTTCAACATCCATTACGGCCAGATCACTCCCCCGCCAGGCGTCGACGTCTGCATGATCGCCCCCAAAGGGCCCGGGCACCTCGTCCGCCGCACGTATACCGAAGGCACCGGCGTACCCGCGCTGATGGCCGTCTACCAGGACGCGACCGGCCACGCCCGCGAGCTGGCCCTCGCCTACGCGAAGGGCATCGGCGCGACCCGTGCCGGGGTGATCTCTACGACCTTCGCCGAGGAGACCGAGACGGACCTCTTCGGCGAGCAGTCTGTGCTGTGTGGGGGTGTGTCGAGCCTGGTCACCAAGGCGTTCGAGGTGCTCATCGAGGCCGGCTATCAACCGGAGATCGCCTACTTCGAGTGCATGCACGAGCTGAAGCTCATCGTCGACCTGTTCTACGAGGGTGGGCTGGCCCGCATGCGCTACTCCGTCTCGGACACCGCCGAGTACGGCGACTACAGCCGTGGCCCGTTCGTCGTCGACGAGACGGTGAAGGACCGCATGCGCCAGGTGCTCGCCGGCGTGCAAGACGGCAGCTTCGCCCGTGAGTGGATCCTCGAGAACGCCGCCGGCCGCCCCGCCTTCAACGCGCACCGGCGCCGGCAGGCCGAGCACCCGATCGAGCAGGTCGGACGCGAGCTCCGCGCGATGATGAGCTGGCTGCCGCAGCCCACGGACCACTAGTAGGAGTTGGCATGTGTGGCGGATCGCGGCGGTATGTCGCCGCGATCCGCCACACTAGGGGGCTCAGGCTGCCGCGCTCGCCGCGTCCGCCAACCCCAGGCGGACGGCATGGCGGCGCAGGCAGTCGAGACACCGACCACGAGTGGGGCCGATGCTCCCCATCGGTAGGTCGAGGGCGTGAGAAACGTCCGCGTAGCTCGGTGAGTCGACGCTCATAAGGGTCCCAAGCAACCGCTGGCAACGAGGGGAAAGCTCCCCTATCGCCCGGTGCAGCAGCGCATCGCGCTCAGAGGCGATTGCGGCCACCTCAGGGGCCGAATCGAGCTGTGGTAGCGGCTCTGGCTCGGGTGGTTCGGCGACGGGATGCACCCGCTCGGCACCGCGGATCACTCGGAGGCACTCCCTGCGCGTGGTCGTCGCCAGCCACGCACCCAAGCGCTCGGGGTCCCGGATGCCGCCACAGTGCTGGAGCAATCGCAGCCACGTCACCTGCACGACGTCCGCGGCATCCGCGTGATCCAGCCGGTGTGCGCGAGTGATCGCCCATAGCAGCCCGCCGAACCGATCGACGATCTGCTCCCACGCGGCCTCGTCTCCTTTGGCCGCGGCTTGTAGTAGGTCGGAAAGATGCTGGCCAGTGCGCTCCATCGAGTGCGTCCTCGTTCGACCATGACCCGCTCCAGCTGCGGGTATTAGGTCGAAAGCGTGCGCCGCTAAGGCCCACCCTGTCATGAGTAAACGGTTACCTCATATCGGCAGACGACGGTACTCACCGCGATTTGCCTACCCAGACAGTTGCGCATCCGGCACCATTACAGACGATGCCTACGCCATGGCCCCTGGTAGGGCGCGAGAATCAGCTGCGGACGCTCTCCGCGGCGATCGGGCGACGCGACATCGCGGGGATCGTGGTCGCGGGCGCGCCAGGACTGGGAAAGACCCGGCTCGCGAGCGAGGCCCTCAGCCGCGCGACCGCCCGAGGCTTCGCGACCGCCTGGGCGGTCGCGACCCAGGCCGCCGCGAGCATCCCGTTCGGCCCCCTCGCCCATCTGCTGTCGGACACGGGCGGGAAGGACGCGGGGTCCTTGCTGGAGCTGCTTCGCGAGGCCGAGCGGGCGATCAGCCGGCGAGCGGCTGGCAAGCCCATGGTCCTCGGGGTTGACGACGCGCACCTGCTCGACGACGCATCGGCCGCGCTGGTGCACCACCTCGCGACGACCTCGACGGCGTTCGTGGTCGCCACTGTCCGTACCGGGGCTCCGACGCCCGATGCGGTGCGGGCGCTGTGGAAGGACGCCGACACGGAGTGGCTGGAGCTGGCGCCACTGACCGAGCCCGAGTCGGCGCAGCTGGTGGAGGCGGTGCTGGGTGGTCAGGTGGACGGTGCCACGCTTCACGAGCTGTGGCGCCTGTCCCTGGGGAACACGCTGTTCTTGCGCGAGCTGATCGGCGGCGGCTTGGAGACCGGGTCGCTGAGGCAGGTGGACGGCGTGTGGCGCGCCACCGGGACGATGGCCTCCAGCACCCGTCTGGTCGAGGTCGTCGAGGCACGGCTCGGCCGCCTGGAACCCGCGGTACGCGAGGTCGCCGAGCTGGTCGCGGTCGGCGAGCCGCTCTCTCTGTCGCTGTTGGAGGCGACGATCCCCGCCGAGCACCTCGACGCGATCGACCGCGCCGGCCTGCTCGAGCTCATGCCGGACCCCCGCCGCGCCTGGGTCCGGCTCACCAACCCGATCTACGGCGAGCTGCTCCGCGCCACCACGCCACCGTTGCGGGCGCGGGCGATCCGCCGGCGGCTCGCCTCCGCCCTGTCCGCCACCGGCGCCCGCCGCCGCGACGACCTTCTGAGGCTCGCGGTATGGCAGACCGAGGCGGGGGTGAGGCCAGAGCCACAGCTGCTCGTGAAGGCCGCCCAGCAGGCGAAGGCGAGGTTCTTCGACGACGCGCTCGCCGAGCGGCTGGCCGCCGCCGCGTACGAGGCCGGTGGCGGGCTGCCCGCGGGGCTGATCTGTGCGGAGGCGCGGCTCGCGCAAGGCCGGCCGGCCGAGGCGGAGCGGCTGCTGGTCGAGCTGGAGCCGCAGGTGAACGCCGCGGACGAGCGCGCCCGCGTCGCGCTGCTGCGCGCGAACAACCTGCTGCGCGGCTTCGGCCAGCTCGACAAGGCGCTGAAGGTCATCGCCGACGCCGAGGCGGTCGTTCCCGAACCGCGCTGGCGGGACGAGTTCGCGATCTTCCGCGCGACCGCCGCGGTGGTGAGCGGCCAGTCCCGCGACGCGATCGATGCCACCGCGGGCATACTCGCCCGCCCGGACGCTCACCAACGCCTCGCGCTCCGCGCGCTCTGGGTCCGAGGAATGGCCTTGGCCTACACCGGCCGCACCGGCGAGGCGATGGCGGCGGTCGATCAGATGCTGGCGCGAGTTGGCGCCGCTGAGGCCGAGGCCCCCATCGATGGGCTCTTGGTGGCAAGGTCGGTCGCGCAGCGGTTCGAGGGTCGCCTCGAGGAGGCGAGGGAGTCCACGCTCGCCCGCTACCAGCTCTTGGTCGAGCGGGGCGCCGACGACCTGCGGGCGGGGTGCGCGCTCGCCCTCGGGAACATCGCGTTGGCGCAAGGCACGGTCCAGACGGCGGCCCGGTGGCTGCGGGAGAGCCTCCCGCTCTCGCGAAGGCACGTTCGCGTGTTCGGTGTCCATGGGTTGGCATGGTGCCTGGGGCTGCTCGCCCAGGCGATGGCACACGGCGGAGACCGTGCGGCGGCCGAGGAGGCGATCGAAGAGCTGGACCGCATCACCCCCGCCAACTTCTACGTTCCCACGGCCGATCTCGCCCGCGCGTGGGTGGCGGTCCTCGACGGGAGCGTCGCGGGAGGACAGGAGCTCGCGCTGGAAGCCGCACGCCATGCCGCCCAGCGTCACTGTTACGCGCTTGAGGCGGTGGCATTGCACGACGCCGCGCGGCTGGGTGGCGCCGGCGTCGCCGCCGCCCGGCTCGAGCAGCTCGCCGCGGAAGCCGAGGGCGATCTCGTCCCGGCCTACGCGGCGCACGCTGCCGCCCTGATCGCGAAGGACCCGGCGAAGCTCGAGCAGGTCGCCGAGCGGTTCGCGGCGACTGGCGCGCTGTTGCTCGCCGCCGAGAGCGCCGCTGAGGCGGCCGATCGGTACCGAGCCTCGGGGGCGAGTGGCCGGGCACTCGCCGCCACCGCCCGCTCCCGGGCCCTCGCGCAGCACTGTGAAGGCGCGTGGACTCCCGCCCTCGCGCTCGCCGGCGAAGGACCGGGGCTTACCCAGCGTGAGCGAGAGGTGGCCACCCTCGCCGCGCAGGGCTTGAAGAACCCGCTGATCGCCGAGCGCCTCGTGCTCTCGATCCGCACCGTCGAGAACCATCTTCAACGCGCCTACGCGAAGCTGGGAGTCACCAGCCGGGAGCGGTTGAAGGACGTCCTATAACCGCGAGCGTTCAACGGGTCCATACCCCACCTCCGATGTGTTCTGTGGTCCGCCTTTCGTATACAGAGGCGCCACGCCGTATTGAGATACAGCAAATAGGGGAAGATAGGACTCCCGCCTCGGTTTATCGTTCGACGGATCCCTGGTTCGGTAGGGATTGCGGCACTCCTTATAGCGATACACCGATAGCGGAGACGTGAGCGATATGCCAGTAGAAGCGCAAGAGCACACGACCACCACGGCGTCCGTGAAGCCCCGCAGTCATCGGGTGGCGTGGCTGTGTGGCGGCGTCGTGTTGATCATGATCGCCGTGGCGATCGGCCAGTTCGTCATGCGGGGCACGGGAGGGGGGAACGCGGTCCACCTTGACGCCGTGGCGTTCACTCCCGCGGCTGTGACCATCGCTCGTGGCTCGGTCTTGGAGCTACAAGACGCCGACGACGGGGAGCCACACTTCCTGGCGAACGGGCAGTGGACCGACGGGGGCATCACCCCAGCCGCCGATGGGGCCGGAGCGCCGGTGTTGGACGGTCTCGAGGTGGACGGCGGCACGGTCACCGTCGGCCCGTTCAGCCAGGAAGGCGTCTTCCCGATCTACTGCGAGATCCACCCGGGGATGAACCTGGTCGTAACCGTCACACCTGCCACATGAGCGCGGAGCGCGAGTCCCATCCGGATGCGTCGACAGCATCCAGGCCCGAATCCGCGGCTCCTGCCGCGGGCCCCGGAGGGATCACGTGAGAGTGCTTGTGGCTGATCCGCTGGCGGACGCCGGGGTGGCGGCGTTGGCGGAACAGTTCGAGGTGGATGTGTGTACGGGGTTGGATAAGGCGGGGTTGTTGGGGGTGATTGGGGGGTATGACGCGATTGTGGTGCGTTCGGCGACGGTGGTGGATGCCGATGTGATCGCGGCGGGGT